>JACCEC012878727.1_pt1 | contig 27477 bp, 60 predicted proteins | sample 7450121 | NCBI WGS metagenome assembly JACCEC01 (sample SAMN15323455, study PRJNA562643) | freshwater metagenome | isolation source: river surface water | place: USA:Blue River Watershed | collected 2017-08-18 | reverse complement strand
TGAACGACATTTTGCTCTTTTGCAGGGCAGCAATTTCGTCAGTCTTTTCTTTAACTACAGCTAGCAGGTCTTCAATGGACTTCTTAGCTTGTTCATTTTGAGCTTCTAGGCGCTTCTCGATTTCAGCGACCAGCTTCTCTGCACCGCTGTCGCCAACGCTAACAGATACTGCTGCTTTAATCTTAGCTTCTAGAGCTGCCTCTGCATCGGCCTTAGCCTTAGCATCAGCTTCTGCTTTTGCACGAGCTTCGCGGTCAGCTGCTAGAGCTTTCTCGGCTGCTTCTTGAGCGGCTTTAGCGATTTGTGCTTGAATTTCTTCTGGAGTCATATTCCATTCCTTTGTGGGTTTGCTGGCGCCGGCCGCTGGAGTTTCAAGCTCTTTAGATTGAGCATCCTTGGTAGCGAACAGCATTTTATAAGAATTATAATCCTCGGCACTTTCGAAAGCCTTGGACAAACTAAATAACGTGTTTTGGTTGCAGGGAACCGGCACTACCGAAATCTCGTGTAGTTCGACTTCCTTAATTAGAAAGACTTCTAAAGCTTGGTTGTATTCAGCATCCAGTACTCGGAATCCGATACTGAAAGCAGTCATAACACCGTCTTTCACAAGCTTAAATATATCTTCAGCTGCTGAAGAGATACGTGCTTTAATCCAAAGACCCTTCGAATCTGTCTTATGCTCGATCATACGGCCAATAGGCTTAGTATAGTCGTGATAAGCTAGAATGATCGGGTTCTTAAGATAGTTCTCAAGACCCTTTTCCCAAACGGAAGCACTAACAACATCGCCTGCGCGGTCAATATCGTTTGTACTAGCATAGCCTTCGATGTTAATCGAGACTGTTTCTCCGTCCTCGGAAAGTTCCTTAGTAAAAACAGTATCTAGATAAAGTATCTTTGACTTATCTGCCATACTATTCCTCTTTTGGTTTAGGCTTTTTAGGTGCCCCGCCTTGACTAGGATCAGCAGCTGAACCAGCAATATTAGCTGGGACTCTGATTTCGTCGTTGCCTGGTAGCTTTTCGTAGCGTAGTTCTACACGGGCTTCATTCGGTGTTAGCACTCCGCCATTAACTAGCGAAGTTAAATATTGTGCAAGGTCTTTAAGCTCTGGTTGTAGTGCTGAAACATTTGCTGTGATTGGCTCAATGTCATATCCAAAGTATCGTTCCACTGCGGATGTAAATGATCTAACCACTGGAAGCACTGTTTCCAGATAAAATAAGCGTAAATTAGGGGAAATGTTGGCATTGTTGCCTCCGTCAAATAAAACCTGAGGCACGCCTAAAGCGTTTAGTACTTTAACGTTATTAGTCTTAATACTAACGTCGAAGTCCATTTCCTTAAAATTAATGTCTGAAAGAGGAACTGGCTTTAGGCCGCTATCCACAATCATTGGACGTCTTGCACCAGTCTTAGGATTATATTTCTGCATCCAAGACTGAATTGTCTTTTCTTTAGCCGCCTGACCTAAAGTATTCTCGGTTGTGAATACAAGGCCTGGAACTGCTCCGTTCTCAAAGAAGTTATCTTGGAACGTTTGCATCTTGTACAACGTATTAACTGAAGTCTTAGCCGCCATTAATCGGCTGGTGCCCCGGTAAATACTATTATTAGATAGGTCTTTGAAGTGCAGAATTTCATTAGGCTTGAACTCTGTCTGACCATCGTAAATATATTTTGCAATAAACGTAATCTTGTCAGGAACAATTTCCATGTTTCTGGCAGGTAGATGGTACATAAAGGCACCATCAAAGTAGATAAACACGTTACCTTCTAGAATGTAATCTAGGAAGATTTGTTTTCTGAACTCGTTTGCTGATTGGTAAGGGTTGGGTCTAAAGTTTAGAAGTTTGATAACTTGCTTTTGACGCAAACCAGTTTGAACTGGATCAATTACACTGTCTTTAACATCGTAGTCGAGACTTGCTGCTGCGTCTACAATTAGGTTAGTACCCCTACGAACTGATTCAATTTTATCGAATGCATCAATAAAGGTAATGTTAGCGTCTGATACTAACGAGTAACCTTCACTGTCTGCGATCTTTCCCTGAGCTGGGTTTAGTTTTTGTATTAAATTATGGTACCAAGCCATACGTATCCTTTAACAAAATTCGCTAAAAAACGATCCGTAGGACTTAACTGGAATATCTTGCTTTGGTACTTCACCGCCCATAAACTTAGCTTTTTGGATTTCTACCCAACGTTCTTGTTTTGACTCGCTACCCAGTGGCGGGGCTTTTCCATAGATCTTATGAAGTGCCACATGATGAGGGTTGCAGAGTGTACGAACCTTGTCGTATAACTCAATGCGGTGCTCAGCAATAAACTCTTCACGAACAGCTAGAATGCCTTCGTCTGTTGTAATGTCGTAACCTTTTCGTTTAGCCCATGCTTCAAGAAGTAGGGTAATCGAATGGAAGTGGTGTAGTTCTAAGTCTTGGCTAGTGCCGCAGATATAACAGGAATCCTGTTTTTCGTATGCGCTCTTAGCTTTATCACGTACATGCTTAACAGCGAGCCGTTTATTAGTATTTTTGGCCATTTTTTCTTACACTGTTTTTCAGATGTTCCTATTATATCACGTAGGCTCTTTGAAGTCAAGTACCAAAATTTTCCTGGTCGTAGAAAATTCGCGTCTTGACCCTAAGCCAAAGACGCGTTATAATATAGGATTCGGAAAGGAAAATTATGGATACAACTATCAAAGCAGTTATTGCGACAATTATTACTATCACTCTTATTTTAGCAGGTACCACAGCCTACGGAGACTATCAGCGTAGAGAACTAGATCGGGAAAAACTAGCTCAATGCGAAAAGCATAACGCCGAGCTTCTTACACTGATTAAAGAAAAGAAGCTCGACCAATTTACTTACTACTCTAGCCGGTGCTATTAAAATGCTAACATTAGAACAAGTTGATGCAATCCTAGATGGCCTTATGTTGATTGATAATCAGCAAGCCAAAAGAATTGCTGAACTAGAGGCTAGTATTGACGCACTACAACTTAGGGTCAAGGAACTAGAAGTCAACCATGAGAAGTTGCGTCTGCATCTAGATAAGGTCTACCATCTATGAACTCAGGAGTTTACGTAATGAACTTTCCCGATGAGTATTACTATATCGGGAAAGCTGATGATATTCCACGTAGATGGGAACAACATCGACAAGACTTTATCAAAGGCAAGCATACTAAAAAGCTACAGCACGCGTATAACATATATGGTATGCCGGAGTTCAAGGTACATGTGCACTGCCACTCAGACCATATTGATCTAGTAGAGTCTGGTCTTATCTGGCACAATTGGTCGCCATACTGTCTCAATGGTAACAAGCCTAAACAAGTTCCAGAAGATGAGCTAGATATTCTGTTTGCTAATAGAGAGCTGCTACAAATCTCTACAGCCACTCACTTCCGTAGAATCCTAACTGCTGAGTCACAACTACTAGACGCTACTGAACAACTAGATACGCTAAGAGAGCAAGGTGTAGTACTTCCCGATAAAGAACGAGCAGAACGCCAAGCTCTAGAGTCGCGTATCCGTACTCTTAATCAGGAACTCCATGCACTAAAGAACCGAGGCTTCTTTGCTCGCTTATTCAATCTTTAAACCGTATAAGTATACAGCGCGTAACGTACAGCGTCAGCCATGTGTGAGTACTTATCGTGCAGAGGCTTCTCTTTTACGATAGTCTTAGATGCTTTATCCCCAGTACCCTCATCCCAGCGGTACTGGTCAAACATGGCTAGAACTTTCTCACACGATGGATCAACTAACAACTGACCCTTCTCTAACAATGTCTGCACATATGCAATACCTGGTAGCACGTCTTTCTTAGCTCTAGTAGTTGGAATGTCGTAATTGTACGCTAAGTCAGCGGCAAACTGTGCAGCCGCTGAGTCAATAAATACTAAATCAACATTCCACTGTTTATTCATATCATGAATTCTACTAGCATGACCCTTGGTTGTAGCTTCAGCAGCCTCATACTCAGCCACGATGTGAAAGCGATCTTTATCCATGTCGTACACAATCACTACGTACGCCGTTGGGTCCTTGTACCCGGGGTCGAGTCCTCCGAACACCTCAACCCTATTGCCCAACGTATAGGGCACAACGCTCTCAGCAGGCAGTTTGTAAATCTGACCCTCGAATACGTTGAATGACGCCATGTATTCCTGTTCGAACTCAGCTTGAGACATTGAACGACGAGCTTCATCAACATCGGATTGAGACATGCGTTCATTCTCCGAGTAATCCGCTACTAACGAAACCCACTCAGGATACTTGTCCGAAAAACCACGATCAAAGAACTCAGCAAACCAATTATTCCTACCACGAGGTGTAGAAATAAAGATCGCCTTGCTACCAGGTTTATCTAGGGTAGGACGCAAAGCAACGTTAAAGGCATCTCGCCCGTTACCTAGAGCTGCTTCATCGAAGATAATCAGGTTATACGAGCGTCCAACGCACGAGTCCACTGTAGACAAAGAACCCATTCTAATAGTAGAACCATTAGACAGCTCAATAATCTTATCTTTCAAGTTATCGCGAGTAATCTCTAGATCAAACTCTTTAATAAACGAACGCTGAAGTTCGAAGGAGATTGACGATAGATTATAGTTCGGCGAAATAATTAGCACATTCGAGCCAGGAACTAGAGTAACCAACTGACCGATAATATTTGCGATATAAGTCTTTCCGAGACGTCTAGCCAAAGCTGCGCAAATAAAACGATACTTCGGATTATTAACTGCGTTAATTAGCGCGATCTGTGGCCGATTGATTGTATCATACGCTGTGCAAAGTTCCTGCGTCTTAGGGTCACGAACAGGTAATAACTTCAAATAGTTATCGATAGGTAACTTAATAAACCTAGACCCTGCTGGGAACGAGGTAATAGCATCTCTATCTACATCAGGTCTAGAAATTTTAAGCATTGCCGCCCATCAACTTTCCTAGCAGCTTATCATAATTAGAACCGCTATCTGAATTATTGATCTGCACGTTAACCTGAGACTTAGGAGTGCCTTTGTCGCTACGAATTTTCTCTAGAGCAATTTGCTTATCCATCTGCTCCATCGTCATCTTGTGGGACAAAGCTAGGATTTCTAGAATATCTTTCGACGACCCTATGCCTGCTTCTTCCATCTCCTTGAACTTTTGAGAGATAATAGCGTCCATAGCGCGACGCATTTTGTAGCGGTTGTTGAATCCGGAGTCCATGAAGACGTGATCGATATACGCACGCACTTCACGACGATTAAGAATATCAGTAACTAGATCAACCGGTAGATCAAGGTCGGTTGACACAGCTCGAATATCTTGGTTCTGCAAATAGCAGTTTGCCACTTCTAACGCTTCTGGAGAGATTTGGATATACTCAGCAGGAGAAGCGTCGGGCGGTAGAATGGGTAGATTTTCTTGGCTCATACGAATTTATAGGTATAATGACACGATTATAACATTTTGGGACAGTTCTGACAAGATGAAAATTTTAGACCATACTAAAGAAACTGCCGACGCGCTATTAGACTGGCAGCAATGGCGGCTTCAAAGAGACGCTAAACTGAGGCTATTTCAGCAAATGCATCAAGACTACGAGCCTGAGTGGAGGCGGGCGTCGGGCGGATGCGTGTGTGAAATTTGTGGGTTGAAATATCGTGATCATTTTGACGATACTGACGGGTTTGACAAGCGGCTGTGTAATGGGGATGTTGTTCATCTTTGACTGATTCTGACAGGTTTGACCAATTCTGACAAGTTATTTGCTTCGCTAAGACTGTTGCGTATAAAAAGTTTTGGAAGAATTTTTTGTTGTGATTTACGTGTGTGGGCGTAGCGGGTAAACAAGCTTGCTGTGCTTTGCTAAGACTGTTGCGTATAAAGTCATTTGGAAATATTTTTTGTTGTGATTTACGTGTGGGTGGGCGTAGCGGGGTCAGTCAGTCATAGAGTCCGATAACCGCCCCTGTCTCTGAATTATACCACAAAACCTTCCCAGATGCATCAACGATGTGATTTATTTTTTCTATGACAAACCTGGGCACGATAGGAAAAATTTTGACACACCTGGACAAAATAAGACTATAATAAATTCATGGCAACGGAGATCATCATGGACAAATACCTTACTGCATACCTTCAAGCTGTTTGCGAATGCGAGACACGCCTGGCAGAACTGGACGGACGCGCATTCACCTATGTTGAATTTGTTTTTCTGTGAGGCTTGACATGATGACAATCCTTTGCTATACTCTTACCATCGCTGTAGCGTTGATGCCTTGCGTTATCGCTATGTACCTTTCACGTCATCCTAATGGGGATTGGTTCTAATATGATTTACCTTGTACCAGCATACGGGCGCAGCTATAAAACACGCGACGATATGATTGAGGCATGGAAGGAAGGAAGCGATTTCAAGATTCTTTCCGGCCCTTGGACTGGCGCTTACACCAGCATGAGAGATACCAGAGAACTGGTAACGAAATATGGGCAAATTGTGCTTACTTGCCCACGCGGGGGATTTGAGGTAAGGCTTGGAGAGTAAGGGACAATATAAGCTTCGGCTTATATCGCGCCAATTATACATCATAGCAGGGCCTGGCGCAATAGGGGTAAACACCTAGAAAATAAACTTGCACCTGGCTAAAAGGCTGCTATACTGTAGGCTTACCAACTGGAGAAACTCATGGCCCATATCGTTTGTTCTTCTGAGAAGGTGCGCGAAGCTGCACTGGCTGTCATCAAGATGATTGAAGAAAAGCGACACGCTGAGGATGAAAAAGCAATCTCTCGCGTTATGGAAAATCAGCGTGTGACGTGGTGGAAGGTTTGGGAAGCTAAGGGCATGACGCGAGAGCAGGCGATTGCATGGCTTGACGAGGATGAGAAACAATCTATAACCATGGGTGGCTGGCGCAGTTATTACGCATGGGGCGATTTGGCTAAGGCTAAAGACCTTTTGAGGCTGGCTGAGCATGGCGACCCTGTTACGATTGACACGGATTCGGCAAGGGTTTTGTGGTGATAAAAGGGGCTTAAGCCCCTTTTGTTTTAGAAACAATATAAGCATTTGCTTATATTGTTGGCGCCAAAATTATACCACATAATTTTGGTCCGTGTCAAGGGGTTTTCGCAAATATATTTTTGTTGCGTCGGCCTGGCTTTTATGGTATACTGAAAGGTTGGGCCGAATATAAGCGAAGGCTTATGCTTGGCGCGCCAAAATTATACCACAATCTAGGACACTTGTCAATAGGTGTTTTCACCTAGAAAATAAATCGCACCTGGTCGAAAACGTGTGTATAATAGAACCCATGCCAGCGATGATCGGATTGCAGGCAGGCAAGAAAAATAAAAAAGTTCTTGCAAACGCTCTCGGTTCTGTTATAATAGAACCATGCCGCGAAAATGGGGACGCGGTATACAAGAATCCCCTATCCTTTGTTTTCTAGGAAATTTTCAGACATGGCTAACGAAAAAACTGCTAAGGCTCCGAATTACACCGCTGAACAGACCGCCGAACTGGTGCAAGCATACGTTGCGGCTCCGACTGCTGAAACCATCGCTGCATTCGCGGAAAAACTCGGCAAAAACGCTCGGTCGGTGATTCAGAAACTGGTGCGCGAAGGCGTGTACCAAAAGAAGGAATATGTCACCAAGAAGGGCGAAAAGCCCCAAAAGAAGGACGAAACTGCACACGCTATCGCAATGATTCTGGGGATGAACGAAGCGGATGCCGATTCGCTGACCAAAGCCAATAAATCGGCTCTGGAAAAGATTTTCCACGCACTGGCTAATTCCAAGCCTATCGAAGAATAATTAATTGGGGCGAAAGCCCCAATTAATTCCATTCAGTTAGATATTAAATCATTCACTTAGGAAATTTTCAGACATGGCTAAACTCACTCAAGACCAAAAAGAACAAGCATCCCTTATTGCTGAGATTTTCAGCGATGAACAAATGCGCGTGTTTTTCTGCCGCGAATCGCGCATTATGGTTGGCATTATGCCCCATAATCCCGATATGCACAATCCGAATACTTATCGGGTTTTTGTGACGCAATGCCACGAACAAGACAAATTCAAGAAGAAATTGGGCCTTATTGAATTGTGCAACAAATACGAGAACGACAATTATGTTCTTTATCGCTCGGATGCTCCGATTGACGATATTGCAACGAATTTCATCGAATTCTTTTCGTTCGATGGATGGGCACACGACATGCAAGAAATTGATCTCGCATATATCTAATTAATTAATGGGGCAATTGCCCCATTAATTTTATCCCAAATATAAGCATTTGCTTATATTTGGTGCGCCGAATTATATCATATAATTCGGGCCGGTGTCAAGGGGTTTCGCGATTGTATTTTCCTATGACGACCTGGCGCGCGATAGGAAGATTTTATGGGCTAGAGCTTGACACGGGCGCGAGTTTCATGGTATAATGAAAGGTTTGGCCTGGTTTTGTGTGGGCCTGGTTTGGGGCGCCGAAATTATACCACACATCCTAGCGGCTGTCAATAGGTGTTTTCACCTAGAAAATATTTTGTTGCCTGGTGGCATTTTGCCGATTTTGCCGCTATAATAAACACATGTTCAACGAATCGGGGTTCTGAAAATGGCTAAAATCAAGCGTGTGGCGATTTACGATATGGATGGCACAATTGTCGATTCTTCGCATCGCTATCGCACAATTATTGATTCCAATGGTGAACGAATTGATTTGGACTATTGGCGCGAAAATGAATATCGCGCAATGGATGACAAATTGCTTCCAATGGCCGAACAATATAAATCTGATTTGGCAGACCCTGAATGTTATGTAATTATTGCGACTGCTCGCGTAATGCATGAACCTGATTGGCAATTTGTGCGTGAAATTCTCGGTGAACCCGATTATTTTATTTCGCGCAAAGATGGCGATTCTCAATCGGGCAAAACTCTGAAAATTAATGGTTTGGCGCGATTCTTTAATTTGCTGAATTTCAAGGATGCCGAATTTGTTTTTTATGAGGATAACATTAGTTATCTAAAAGCGGTTTGTGATCGCTTCAATATTCGGGGTGTTTATATTCCATCGGTTCAGGGTCACTAAAAATTTTCGGTTTACATGGTTTTTCCGTCAAAAACCATGTTATACTAAACACCTGTTCAACAAATAGCATCCTGAATTATCATGGCTAAAAAACAATTCTTTGCAGTTCTTGACACTGAAACCACAATTGAAAACACTGTTGCTGATTTCGCAATTGTGATTTGCGACCGCGAAGGAAAGATTTTCAATCAATGTGCCGTTATGGTTGCGGGTCATTATGGCACATTTGAATTGTTCCATGATAAAGCCGCTAATGATATTTGGGGTTATGCTGGCCTCGAACGTCGGAAAAATAATTATGTCGAAATGCTGAATTCTGGCAAGCGTATGCTTGCAAGCGTGAATGCAATTAATAAATGGATTGTGCAAGCAATTGCAAAATATGACCCGCAATTGACTGCTTATAATCTGGCATTCGACAAAGACAAATGCGAAAAAACGGGAATTGATCTTTCCGGCTTTTCTAATTCATTTTGTTTGTGGCAAGCCGCCGTGGGCAATATTTGCAATTCCAAGCAATTCAAACAATTTGTTCTTGAAAATCACGCATTTAATAAGCCCACCGAATTCGGCAATATGACATTTCAAACTAATGCCGAAATTGTTTGCGGATTTATTAATGGCGAATTTAAAGAAGAACCGCACACCGCATTGGAAGATGCGCGAGATTTTGAGGTGCCCATTTTGCGCGAGGTAATTAAAAAGAAAAAATGGAAAGAAAATATTACCCCCTACAATTGGCGGGCATTTCAGGTTAAAGATCATTTCAGCGTTAAATAATTAATGGGAATTGGGCCGAAAGGCCCAATTAATTAAAATGAAATGCATTGAATGCGGCGGCGATAAATTCCATTTCCGCGATTGGCAAGATGAACGCGACAATGTTAATGCAGTTTGCAATAATTGCCGGCTGGTATATCAGCCGCCGGAATTGCCGATTGATTTTGTTGATGCCGATGAATTGCCGGAATTTGATCGGGAATGTAAAGCGATAATTTACTTCAAATATAATTCCAGCAAACTAAATGCCGAGAATGAGATAATTTCCCATTTCGAATCATTGGAAAATGATGGGTTAGTTTGTGTAATGGATATGGAATTGAAATAATTAATGGGCCAATTGGCCCATTAATTTTGCCAGGTATATAAGTCCAGGCGAATATAAGCATATGCTTATATTCGCGGCGCCAAAATTATATCATATAATTTTGGCCGGTGTCAAGGGTTTTTCGATTGATTTTTTCTAACGTGGCCTGGAGAACGATAGCGAAAATTGTGTGCTACCTGGTGCGCTAGGGTGTATAATATGGGCATGAACCGAGAAAAAGCACTGGACGCGATTTGTGACCGTACTATCCTAATTTGGGATATGATGACGGAAATTCACCCGCGCTTGGCAAAGTTTGACCCGCCTAATATTATACTTTGTGGCCGATTGACTAGAACGGCGGGTAAATGCTATCAAACATTAAATAAAATTCATTTGGGCTGGAAATTTATTGATCATTCCGTTAAGTTTCGACATATAATGTTTAATGAAATTCTGCCGCATGAGTTGATGCATCAAATTGATTATAATCTGTTTGGCGATAGTGAATTTAAATGTGGGCATGGCAAAAACTGGCAAATGCTTATGCTACAATATGGGCTTGAACCGAAAAAATATCATTCAATGGATTTGAAAGCAAAATGAAATATATTGAAACCCTTGGCACAATTTGCGGCATTATCGGGGCTTTTCTTGTCGCAATGAAATTCGGTCAATTCGGTTATCCGTTCTTTTTCATTTCTTCACTTTGCTTATTGTCGTCGGCAATTCATTTTAAACAAAAGAATTTTATTGCATTGCAGGGAGTTTTCTTTACCGCTAATGTGATTGGATTGTTTAATTATGTCTGAAATTCAATTAGATTTGGTTGATGAAATGGAATGGGAAGATTCGGATAAAATCGAATTTATTTCCCTTGAAGCGGCTGGATTGGAAAATTCGGATTGCGATACAATCGGCCGCATTGTATATGATAATTATTATTTTCTTTATTCTCAGGAATGACTGCAATGACTGAAATCTTTAATTTCTCTGGAATTGAATTGATCGGATTTATTCTGATTGTGGGCGGCGCAATTCTGATTGAGGAAAACGCCGAATATTTCCGTAATTGGTTTGGAGAATAAAATGGTACAACATTATATTGTTTATTTGAAATTGTGCGGTAGATTGTGGCCTGCGCGTACATTTCAAACTGAATCTAGCGCGAAAAATTATGTTAATTCCAGGATTACTGAGGATATTAGCCTAGAAGAATCGGATTTTGTAATTGACATTATTGACCATGAGGACGAATGAAATGTTTTATTATATTTATGAAATTGAATGGTCAATTTCGGATAAAGATATTGCAATTATTCGCGCTGACCCCAATACAATTGCTAATAAATTGAAATCGGAATTTCCGGGCGCAAAATATTATCAATTAATCGGCAAAACGTCAATCATAATTACCTAATTAAATGCCGCAATTGCGGCATTTAATTCGCCCCGAATATAAGCGGTTGCTTATATTCGGGGCGCCAAAATTATATCATAATTTTGGGGAACGTGTCAAGGGGTTTTCAGAAAATTTTTCTAGGTGTTTTCACCTATAGACAAGGCGCGATTTTTATGCTACAATAGGGTGTGGGCGCCGAAAATGCATCAGCGATTGCTTATATACTTATAGGGTCGCTGGGGCTTAACCTTCCATTGTACCACGGAAACCTGGGCCGCGTCAATAGGTGTTTTCACCTAGAAAATTTTTATGTGCCTGGTAGTATGGGCGGGATTTTTCCGCTATAATAGAGCCATGCTGAGGGGATAGGCTCCGAGGCAAAAACGGCAACCTGGAGAAATTTCATGGCCGAAACCAAAACTGTCAAGCAAAACTACACCGCCGAACAAACCACCGAACTGGTGGCCGCATATGTGGCAAACCCCACCGCTGAAACGGTGAAAACGTGGGCTGAGAAATTGGGCAAAAACGTGCGCTCGGTCACGCAAAAACTGGTGCGCGAGGGTGTTTACAAGAAACCCGAATATACCACTAAAAAGGGTGAAAAGCCGGTGAAAAAAGAAGAATTGGCCGATCAGTTCATGGCCGCTTTCAACCTGACTGAGGCTGAGGCTGAATCGCTGGCAAAAGCAAACAAAACTGCTCTGCTGAAAATCCTTTCGGCTTTCAATCAGATGGCAATGTTTGACGTTGCACAATCGGCTGATTAATTAATTGGGCGGGATTAATTCCCGCCCATTATTGGAGAATTTGAAATGTTGCATTTGATGACCATTGTTTTGATTATCCTGAAAGCCACGGGATATTTGTCGATTAGTTGGTGGCTTGTTTTTGCCCCTTCGATTTTCGTTCTTCTAATGCTCGTTTTTTCCATTGGTTTTCTGGCTTGGGCTAATAGCCGATAATTGGAGATTGAAATGTTCTTTTGTATTGGCGAAAATGCAAACACACAATGTTCTGTCGGAAAAGGCAAAACAATTGATGAAGCAATTCGTAATTGGACTTCATTTGATGCCAATTGCGACACGGCTGAAATGATTAAAGAATGGTGCGAATATGCTCCGATAATTATTGCCGGCGACGAAATTAAAGCCGGCCTGAAATACGAATTTATTGCAACTTAATAAATGCCCCAATTGGGGCATTTATTTTTATTCACTATATAAGCAACCGCTTATATTCGGTGCGCCAAAATTATACCATAATTTTGGGGCGCGTGTCAAGAATTTTCCGACGAACGGTAGGGGCGCGCCGAAATGCGAATCACTCTCAGTTGCGCTAGCGTTTACAAATCTGAATGCAAATCATTCTCACTTAGATTCCGGCCGGTGAATGCGAATCATTCCCATTCAAAAACCTGAATGCAAATGAGAATCAGTCGCATCCGTGTCTGGACCTGGGGCTTACCAGGCGCAAAAAGCGCGCTTTTTGCGCTGCGCCAGTGCAAATCCTTGGCAAGTGCAAAAACTCAGGCGTGCCGCGCCCGATCTCGCAAGTGCAAAAACTTGATCTTGGCGGTGGGAAGCCGTTGCGTTATAATATTTATATTGAACGGCGGGAAAGGAAACAAAATGAATGAAGTTCTTGAGCAAGCGTTTTTCTATGGAGACTATTCGGCGTTGCGTGAGTTCTGGACCTTTTGTGACGAAGATGAACAAGATTTTGATCTTGCCGAAGCCGAGTAAACAGCGTATAATTTAATCTTTAACAACGAACCGTAAAGGAAACGAAAATGGCTAGCGAAGTGAAATATACTGCCGAGCAAGTGGAAGCCCTGAAAGCCGCTGTGGCTGAGGGTCAGACTGTGGAGCAAATGGCCCTGGCAATGGGCAAGGGCGTGCGTAGCGTGGTGGCCAAACTGACGCAGCTGGGCCTGTACCAGGCTAAAGCTCGCGTGAAGGCTGAAACGCGAGTGACCAAGGCACAGATGGTGCGAGAGCTCGAAGTGCAACTAGGTACGGAACCTGGGGCGCTGGCTACTTTCGAAAAGGCTGATAAAGTTGCTCTCGAAGCGGCTTTGGTTGCTTTCTACAAGCTGCCCTGAGCAATAGGTAACGAAATCTGATCTTGATTTCGTTACCTAACCGGAGTATAATATATACTTCGACGCAGCGATAACAACGAACCCGCTGCGAACGAACAAAAATCTGATCTTGCATTGAGAAGCAAATCAGCGTATAATAGATACTTAGACAGGCAGTGATAGCCTTCGCCACGAACGCGACTCACAAGCTGTCAATACTCTAGCAACCTAACAATCCCGGATACCTCCGCTAGCTGACACACATTCGGTACGTAACGAACAGTACCAGCAAATGCTAACGGTGTATTCAATTTAGGGTCATATTATGAGGACTAGTCCTCATAATATTGCTAGAGTTGCTCCTTATGCGGGGTGGAAAGTGGCTACAGCTAGGTCTGTAATTGCTTCCTTAATTGACGAGAAACATGCCAACCGTCAGCCCCAACTGCATAAGATTGAGTGAGCTGCGGCTGTTGCTGCGGCTAGAGAAAGAAAACGTCATTCGCCCGACCCTAAGCCGGTGAAACTTGAGACAATATGTCGTACCCCTGCCCATGACAGCAATCGTAAGCAGGAACCTACAGAAGTCAATAAGAGAAGATCCCTGCGTAGAAGCTCGTGGAAGATGTCTAAGTAAGTCTCCAGCAGCTACTCAACCTTATGCGGTTTTGACCAGTCCCGTTTTAGTCGAGATAGTCTATTTTAGTAGGTCTAATTTAGTCAAGTCTCCTAAAAAATGAGTAGTCCGGTTGTCTCTGATGAGTTCTCCCGATAGAAGAACGAAACTCTAAGCCTGTTGAGGAAACTTAATTCTCATAGGATTTCTCCAGCTTAGGGTCAGACGCGGAATGGCATCCTGTTGGTGAAACTCCGATAACCTGCTAGCATTGATAATTCGTGGCTTGGGTAGGCACAACTACTCTAAAGTATTATTCGTCGTAAGTTTGCGTGACGCTAAAGAAGGCTGCTCCCGTGGAGGGTTAATAACCGTTATGAAGATGCTTCGTATAGCTCGTGAAACTTCTAAAAACAGAGCGCACGCTATGAAGATGCTTTGCAAATGCTCGTGAAACTTCTAAAAACAGAGCGCACGCTATGGTGTAAAGTAACATCTCCTCACTCTATTATGGGGAAGACGCGGATTGCAACAGCTCCGCTAGCGCGGTTTTCCGACGAGGTCGCTCCCGCTCGGAAAGTCATTAAAAGCAGTAGTCTGTTAAGTACGTTGGAGTGGTGTCCTCGTATAAGCAGCTATGGACCCGTGGTAATTCGTCCGACGACCAAAGGGCGTGATAAATCGAAGTCTAGAGAAAAACAGCACATTCGTAGGCATACGGTAAAATGTTTTTAGCCCCAACTCCGAAAGGAGTTGGGGCTTTTTTGCGTCTATCGAATAATAGCGGCCTTGGCCGCGCCCATTATACTACAAGTGCGAATTCTTGTCAAGCTCAGATTTCGCGGCGGCTAGAATGCATGCCCCGACCCTAAGTCGTAGCGATTTATGTGCGCTGCGTGGGGCTTTTGTGCAATTTGTGCGGCTTAGGGTCAATTTAGTCAAATTAAGTGAAATTATGTTAGTCTATGTTCGGTTGCTGGCAACTTTGGCGGCTTAGGGTCAGATTTAGTGAAGCTCTGCGCCCTTTTGCCTGGCAAGTCAACTTTTACACCTAAATTTAGTGGAAGGCGGCGGTAGCGGTCTCAACGGGCTATTTTCCTTCTGACCCTAAGTCGTAGCGACCCAATAATCCGCACACCGTGTAGGCCCACTTCGTGGGAGTACGGGTAAAAACACAAAATGTTTAGTATAGACGTAAAAAAGCCCCACGGCCGTAAAACCGCGAGGCAATTTGTTAATCTTTAACCAATTTTAGTGCGTCCTCAAGCAACATGAGAACGTTCTTATTAACCTTTTCAAGAGACTCTAGTCTCTCAGTGCTAACCTCTAGTAGTGCAGCGATCCTATCAATGTACTCTTCTTTTTTGATAGGCACTTCCCCCCGCTTGTTGAGGTAGATCTTTTTCTTGTAAACCCCAAGGCTGCTAAGCTTAGCGATGACACTTTTTTCAGGTACGTCAAGTTCGTTGGCGATCTCGCTAACGCTCTTGCCTTCCCCGCTGTTGTAGTCTGCTAGTAGTTTGTCTACGATTTCTTTTGTGTATTTAAAAGTGCTCATTTTAAGCGTCCCAAGGCAGGTCGTTTACGGCTTTAGTATCTACTTCAATATCCCACGGAAGCGGGTCATTGTTAACTACCTTTTTGCTAATAACTACTTCACTGGTTACTAATGGCTCGGGCATGCTATCCAATGATTTAGGGTCGAGAATCATATACTCGTTCCGATTATTTGGATGTGCACACCATGTTTGGCATAGCATCATTTTAGCTAAAGCAGGCAGTGTTTGAAGCCCGGCGCACTCCATACCATTTTTATCTATGCCAACCCCTGTGATATGATAAATACCATAAGAGTTAAGGGCCTTACCACCTTCTTTAATGCCATTTTTACGGCACTCGATCAAATAGTCTTTGGAATAGTCCGGAATTTCAGCTGAAACTGCTGAATATAGATTTTCTGGCATTACCCACTCAAGGTCGTCCCATTCGCTATATTTAATTTTCTGAAACTTCTTGAAAGCCGCCATGATTAAAGGTACTAAAGCACAATAGTAAGCATTGTCGCCTTCATACTGCTTGTTGAGAAACCTAGTGTTAGTCATGCAGAAAAAGTAGTACCCTACGTTCCTAGGATTGCCACTTAGATTTTTGGCTAGAGTGGCTTTTCCACTTACCCGACCCTCAGCTGTTCTGACTGCAGCCCATTTTCCAATTTCAGCTAGAAGCTGAGGATAAACCCAACTCTGCTTTTTAAGGCCTAGAGTTTCTGCGAACGATTCTACGTAGTGTGTAGCATTTGATTTATTCGATTGACATTGTTGACCCAAAGCCTCAAAAGGCAGTGAGTCCAAGGACTTTTTAGCGGTCGATACAATCGTTTTAGCTTTAAACAAGTTAATTTCCTTTTATTATTCTCTCCAGCGCGGAGAATTCAAAATACGCTTTAGCTTTTAAAAAATATAATATCCCCGATTTGCATCATAGATATTAGATCGCTTACAATTTGTTAAGTTTTATATGATTTATCAGATGTAGTAGTCGGGTGTGCGCGTGGCAGGCCATGCTCCGTATCAACTACATCTTCAAAAACATAAAAACAACAAATTTTCAGCTCAATGACTTCCTAGTCATTTAATAATATTATATCACAACTTTTTACAGAATTCAAGTGCAAATTTTTTGAGGTATGAGTTAGCGGTGCGGATTTTTGTATTTCCAGTCTCTGTAAGCCTCTTCAAGGGAAACCATTCCTTGAAGGAGCAGAAATAAGATGATTGTAAAACCTAAACCGATAGCAAGGCCCGGTACTTCGAGAAAAATCTTGAGTATGCCGAACAGGATGAACAGCCAGCTTGCTGAAACAAGGACGAGTATGGCCTTGTTTTTAGCGGATTTTTGCCAGTAGTCTTTAAGAAAGTCTAGCATAGATTGCTTCTTCAATTTTAGTAAGGTGGTGTGCTCTGCTTAGTTCGTCAGGAAAAATACCTAGGTATTTTTCGTCTTCGAAGATGTACTCATAGATAAGTTCGCCACCCACGTCCGGGTAGTAGGCTCTGAGCTTGCCGTAGCGTAAGCGGACATATGCAACCTGCTGCTCAATAGGGCCTGCCGGAGTCGAGAAAGTATGGTATACATCATACTGCTCAGGGCATGCCTGACATGTTAGCTCAAACAGCATGATACTTCCCTTCTGGTCCACAACTGCCTTGCGCTGTGCGTTCCATGTCACAGCGAGCGTAGGGTCCTACATATATAGTCATACCGTCAACTGGTGAGGTAGTCTGTTTAACCATACGATAGCAGTAGTACTCATAATCAGGGAATACTGAGCTTGTCGATACTTTTTTACAGTAAATACAATTAATGCATAGCTTCATAGTAAACTCCTTCTTCCTTACACTGGCCATATGGTAGCCGCTCAGCGGCACAGGACCTAATTTGCCCTGACCGTAGGTGCTCGCCAGTTACTAAACTAATAGTGTATGTTACCGTTCTGTGGCAATGGTGCTTGACTTGGTCATCTATTTCTAGGCGATTATAGTGCTTACAATTAATGCATAGTTTCATTGCACAGCCTTTCTAGCTTCATATGCTGATTCCATCCTATCTAGCTCCGTTGAGACGATATACTCACCCGTATCCATAAAGAAGTAGGCAATGCCTGGGCGTTTTCTATACACTTGGCGAGTTTCTTGGGCTGGCTTATTCTTAAGCAAACGCTCTAGCAGACTGTAGTGCACAGTAACTTCTGCTAGAATGAATGCTTGCTTTTCTTTTTGTGGTTTAGTAGATTCGAAGAAACCCTTTAGGGCCTCTTCGATTGAGCGTTCTTTAATGACTTTGTAGTTGCTGAATTTCATATCTTTTCATTCTGAATAGCCCAAGCCCCAATAACTACAAGGCAGAGGAAGGCTAGTACAAACATAAACGGACCTAGCATCTTCCAGGTTATTACTAGGATGAAGAGGGCCGGAAAAACTATTGCAAAAGCAAATGCTAGAGCAAAGCAAGCCGCACAGAAACGATAAAAGTAGATCATAGTGATTTCAACCTATCAGCGCAAATTGATGCCGCCCAAGCCTCCGGCTTAACTTTAGGCTCGATACCGCACACACCTTTGATGTACCCGACGGCTTCGCTAATAACGCAACTAGAGCCGTATAGATCGCTAGGGTTAAGATCAAGGTGAATACTCATATCATGAGCAATCAGCGGCTCCAGTTCCAGATACAGACTGGCGATCTTGTAGACCTCAGTGATTAGCCTAGTTTTAGGTTTGGATAGATCCTTATCGAATGCTTGTTCGCGTTGAACTTCACCAAACACTTTAGCCCCGTTGCGGCCGTTAATGTGTACCACAACCACAAGCATGTAGTCAACGACATATCGGTCATCAACTAGGATTCTTTCAGAGTCTGCTCCTAGGTACACTTTAGTGTCTGGACCCTGCCTATTAATGAAGTCGGCGACTTCTTGAATGTTGATTTTCATTTTTAGTTTCCTCGACCCTAAGCCGCACAATATGTTCGTGAACTTCTTTCTTTTGTTCCTCGACTTCTTTCTTTTGTTCCTCGACCTCGAGATCTTTTTGTAGTTTTTCTAGCTTATCAAAAATATCGTGTTCTTTTTTGATAAATGTTTGCAAAGCATTTAAAGCAATCTCAGTACCTACACCACGAGAATACCTGACTGCTGACTTAAGTATCTGCTCACCTGCTACTCGTGCTTGCTCACGTTCGTCGATAAGTTGTTTAAGTTGTTTAGAGATCATAGATATGTATTTCTAGAATTTGGTCATCTTCCACAACCAGGAGGTAGTCTTTATTCTTGAGACGATATTTTTCAGTATAGATACCACCAGTGAACTGCCCGTTCTCAGAGCCCATAAAGACCACTTCCAGTGAGTGATCTAGCATTTTGGTAATCTTATTAATTTCTTCTGGTGTACTAACAGTTTTGTATCCGTAGGTAATATCGGGGCGATTCCCGATATTAGCATACAACGATGGCAGCTTATCTTTAACCTTAGCCTCGAAGTGTTCTCTCACCATTCTAGCAAAAGTTTTAAAGTGTAGATCGGCTACACTGCGTTCATATTTACATGCTAAATCATATAAGGCTTGTTCACTTGGTGACATCATAGTGCATTGCTCGGTATTTTTCCTCAAGCTCCTTGACGTGGTTCTTGAGTTTAGTTTCATTAGTTTTACCAGATTTCCATTCCTGGTAGAGTTCATAGGCTTGGCTATTAGGTTTCAGCCAGGTGCCGCGATAGAATACGTCTTTGTTAGCAGCCATTTACGGCCTCCTCAATGTCTACAATTTCAAGATCAACTTCTTGGCTATCATTGCAAAGTTGTTGATAGATAGCAGCCCCATAGCCGGTAAAACCGGTAGCATTTTTGTGTACTTTGTAGATGCTACCAGAAGCATTGTGAATATGCCAGTAGGGTTCGTGGTACTCAATACTGACAATACCCGAGCTTAATTTCCAGCTATCTCCTTGGGTATAACCACCACACCAGCAAGCAAATACTCTGTAGTAGGTTTTCTTTGTTTTGTCTTTTGGCGTAATTTTAACGATCTGCCAGAGATCGGGATTATATGTTGTCATTTTAAACATTCCCAATTGCGTCCATTATATGCAGGAGTGCCACCAACTTTAACACACGCTTCTTTAAATGAAATAGTGTCGCTCTTATTATCGTATACACCTACAATAAGTAGTAAAGCGGTGCCTAAAATAAAAGCCCCTAGAGCTATATTGTTCATGTTGCCTCCGGCACAGTGTTATCGTCCATGGCTTCCTCATCTTCCTCTATCTCAATACCAACTAGATTGTAGTTAACTCCACGCAGAGATCCCACTACAACACCGGCATCAAATCGGTCACTCTCTTCGATTTTTGTAGAGTCAAAGTGCGGGTTGTAGTGTTTCAGAATATTAAATACAAGCCCACCGGCCTTGACCAGTGCCGAGATACTATTAGTACCGACCCTAAGCCGCAGAGGTTTTGTATCCACAGTGTTCAGGGGATATAGTACGAGTGTAAATTCTTTCATACAAGCTCCACATGTATTTTTAGGTTTCTAGAACGAGCATTGTCTAGCATATTGCCAGAACCTTTACTAACACCGTCCCAGAATAGGATAAGGCCGTCAGCATAGCCAGCCATTTCAGCGTTCCGCATATGTCCAGCACCTCGTCCAAATTTATTCCAATTGGCCGGAAAACGGGTAATGTCAAAGCCGTAGAAGATTGCCCACTTCTCTCCGAGGCTGTCAGCCCCTCGTGCCGTACCTGAGACAACTTCAGTAACTTCCCGAACCCAGTCGTTTTTAGCAACGATGTTATTCATGCGTTGAAAGAAGTCTGCTTCGTCATTATAGTTCCGACTGCCTGCAATTATCAGTTTCATTCTGAATCTTTCTGAGAATATCGTAATACTCGCTGTGTTTTTCACGCAGATTACTAATATCTGTATCTATTGAGTGCTGGTCAACATCTGGTTTCCAGTGAATCATATCCAAATGTAGGATATACCAAGAATCTAGCAGCTTTACTAGTTTGCCAAGTTCATCTTTAGTAATCACAAACTTTCCTCAAGCTTATCAAGAATACTTAGATTGCGATGATAACTATCACATAAAGCTTCTTTAGATTTTTTATAATATTCGCTACTAGTAGAGCCGGAATTCTCAATAGCAGAATATTCTAAATAATACCAAGCCTCAATAGTTTCTCGCAAATATTCAAAGTCATCTTTAGTAATCATATCCAAGGCTCCGGTTCACGTTTATTAGCCCAATGCTCCTCAAAGCTGTGAGGAAACCTGCCATGTTTGTCGTAGAATGCCCAGCCGTCGCAGTTGGGGCAGCTGGGCATGTCATCAGGACAGCGTTTGTTATAGTTTTTGAGGCCTTGCTTAGGATAGGCCCGACGGCGAATATCTCGTACTTTCATATTACCAGTCGTATTCGTAAGAGCCAAGATTAAGAGAAAGAATCTCTTCTTTTAGCGCGTCAACGTCAACAACTCGCATATCTGGGTCGTAACGTTCCTCGTTGTAGGATTCCGCTAGTTCAACAATAAATTCGGTATGCACTGTCTCATTACGCTCCACATGTAGCAGCCAGCCATCGTACTTAATAGCCCCATTATCCATACACATAAAATCGTGATATGACGAAAAATGATTTTTAAGTGCATCATTGGCCTGACAAAAAGCAGACCAGCGCTCGTCAAGAGGATAATCTTGGTTTTTGATATAAGCCTCAAAAGCGAGCTTCAACTCAGCAATCTTGCGGTTGATCTCATGAATTTCCGTAATCATAGCAATTTCAGTACGCATTTGCAAAAGCCTTTTTATGTTCGTAAAGATATATTATAACACAAAAAGAAAGGGCTGCCAAGCGCATATTTTTACGCCTGGCAGCCCTTATCTCACTTAATAGGTGATCGGAAGATAGTGACCCTAAACTGTTCAATCATGCCTTCTGGTACAAGCCCAGGAAACTCTTTGTCGTGAGTCTCCAAGCATTCTAGAAGTTGTCTAGCAGTTTCAACAGGGAAACCTTTACGAGTATGCTCTCTAGTGTCAGTTAGTAACTCTAGCAGATATGCTCTACATACATCAGTGCCCCAAAGGGCTTCGATGCGTTTGAAGGCATGTTCAGGTATTGAGATAGCCACGAAGAGCCTCTTTATGTAGATTGCTAAGACTTCCACCTACGATACGTTCGAAATCCCCATTACCAGTGTCGATCACAATTGTAGGAACACTACGAATACCATAATGTTCCATCAAAGGCTTGGCTTCTGGAGTATCAACGTCAATTACGTTAGGAATTACGATATTCTCGTTTTTGAGAACTTCGGCCAAAGCCTTACAGGGATTACACCAGCTAGCAGTGAAACGATAGATTTTTACCATTTTGTATTATTGGGAATAAGTTTACGAAATTGAATCCAGTCACGGAAGTTGCCGGACCACAGGTCTCCATTGGCTGTCATATGGGTCACACCTTCTTCCCAAGTTTCTGGCTCAGTTTGAACAGTACTATCGTAGTCAATAGGTGTAGCTTGGTGTTCAACAGGACTAGCGTGAACTGGCTCAGAACCAATAAGGCGCTGATAGATACTGTGTGCCTTTTCTAGACTGTCGTCACTCTTACGGTACGAAACCTGAGCACAACAAGAAGCGGAAACGATACGAGCATCTTCTAGAGAAAGCACTGTATTTTCATCAGACCAATACTGAATCTCGTCAGTTTCATCTCTAGCTGGCGTAATGTACGGCAGATGCCACTCGCCAGGTGCAAGGTCCCAACAAATGCTGTTATCGTATGTCTCTTTCATAAGTGAAGCAAGCTCGTGAATTGTAGGGTCTGCGTCCTCATGGTCACGAAGCCAGAAAAAGTTGTTCCATTCAGTACCTGATACCACAACCTTCATCTGCATAAATGGCTCAGTTACCCGATTAGCAATCTGCTTGTGTATACCAATATCAGACATTACATGAGCATGGCTTAGTGCAGCTTCTCTAGCAGCATCCCAAGTCATTTTAACAGCGTCACGCTGTAGCGGAGCCAGCAACTCCTTTGACTGCATGCCTGGATTATTCTTACCCCACTCAACAGGTTCTTGAGGCACAGCACGAATATGTTCGTGCATCGCTTTAATAGGAATAGCCCGACTAGAGGCAGAGTTCTTAGACAGCATACGGTGTGTCATAAACTCAGAGTGAATGAATCGAGGATATTCTAGCTCAAAAGTGGTTAGGCGTGTTCCTGTGCCTTGGTGTCGAGAATCCGCAATAATTTTTGCAGTAATATTACTACGGCCACGATAAACAATATTAATCATCTAGTTTAGTTTGTTTGATTGTTGATGGGAGGTGACTAGCGGAGGAATACCAATACAGGTTATACAGATATTCGCCGTCTGTACGAGTTTCTACAAAACCTACAGATGTTTGTTTGTAATCCACAATTAGAGTAGATTCAATAATTTCATTGAAGCTTTTATTAGCCATGTGTTTTTTGAGGAATAGGATCTACGTAAACTATTTCTTTACCCATTGCAGCAGCAAAAGATACTTCTTCCCGCATAATATCAGAGTATTCCCAGCCTTGGGCCCTGATAACAATAAACTTATCTGCCGCTAGAATTAGTGGGCCAGCACACATTGCATGAATTTTAAAGAAGAAATGCGGTGGTGTTTCTGGTACATATGATTCAAATAGTGCACTAACACCAATACAGTGGGGTTGCTCTTTTGCAAGCAGCCCCACGTATTTACCTAGTTCGGTTACTGCGGCACGTATCTGAGATACGTCCTTATACGGAAAAGGGTAACTAAGATATACAATCATACAACAAAGTTATCCTTAAAGTCACGGTTAGTGTCGTAAGGCCAGTATCCAAACGGGTTAGCCACACAGCGAGTATTCCCAATAGTCACATCCACAGAATCGTGAGTGTGTCCAAACAGCCAAGTAGTATCTTCTAGCTCAGCAATCCAGCTACCAAGATTGTTAGCAAAATACTTATTAAGCATACTAGTAGTACGATCTTTATCACGATACTGTGGGCTAATGCACTCAACGGCAGGCAGGAAATGAGTTACAATAACCTTTTTCATACCTTTAGACTGCTCGTAGATATGCTTAATGTATCCAGAGTGGTTCTGGAACATTTCGATAGCATCGGCAGGTTTAAAATCATGAATCAGACGAAAATCGCTGATATTGCCTTTAGCAACACTGGCTGCCCAAGCGTCGTCACGGAAGTTAGTCCATAGGGAACCGCCGATGAACATGGTATCGCCAATAACTACACTACTTGGATTTAGGAAATGAACATTATCAAGCTGCATGGTTTTTGCAGCCATTTTAATATTGAAATCCTTGATATTGGTGCCGTAGTACTCGTGATTGCCCGGCACATACACAACTTCAGGAAATCCAGCATCAAGGAAACGCTTGATAGTCTCCATAACGTTGGTAGAGCCAGACGCAATATCTCCAGCTAGAACAAGCACGTCTTCTCCATTGTATTGGAAGTAAGGTTGCGCTTTTTCTTCTTTGCGAGTTTGAAACTCGTGATGAAGGTCGGAAAGTAGTTTGATTTTCATAATATTTTGGCGAATAACAACTATTATAACACAAATAGAAAAGGCAGGCAAGCCAATATTTTTCGACCTGCCTGCCTCTTAAGCGTAAAATACGTGATTGCCTATTTTTGCTATTCTTTTACGTTTCCAGTTTGGAGAAACTGAAGTATTGTGAAAGTATAGCGCTTTAAATGATTTTAGGTTATCATAATCGTTGAGCACATGATATGCTATGTTTTTAGCACGTTGCCACGACTCTTTATTCTTGACCCTAAGTCGCCTAATATCCGAATACTGCCCAGGCTGATAAATTACTGAGCATATATCGTTAGGGAAGTTGTTATGTCTAGTGCGATTAACTGTAACAATAGCAACAGCCATTTGGCCTTTAATCGGCTCGCCACGAGCCTCACTATAGATAACGCGCGCGAGACAATTAACTTCTTTTTCGTTAAATAGGGTAATCACCTCTCGGGACGATATAGTCTGAGCTGGGAGAAGGAGCGCTAGCAGTAGGCTCACGCTTAGGATTATTTGCTTCATACTTTTCTAGCCTTTCAATTTGCTTACGGCGGTATTCAACCTCCGACTGAGCATAATCTACTAGGTCTAGAGCTTGAAGATACTTAAGTCGTGCCGATTCAAGTGTTTCTTCCGCGTATTCTTTGTGGTTTACGCGCATTTGCTTATCCAGCCATTTAAGCATCCATCAACTCCTGTTGCATTTTTGCAATTTTGGCAGTAAGCCAGTCGTAAAAATCACGACACATTTCATCAAACCATTCAGTCATTATTTAATCCAATACTTGTTCAGAGCCAGAAGGTACTCGCCGCCAGCTTCGATACGGGCCAACATCAGTTTGAATTGCAGATCTTTTTTATCCAGTGCTTTTTGGTCCTGAACTTCTTTATTCGTTACTTTTTTATCCATTTACTTTCTCCATAAGAACTAGAACAGTATGTTGCTTACCAAGCCAAGGATTTTCAGCCTTGATAAACGATTGCGTTTCTGCTATAATAGCTTGCACAACAGCGGAAGCGTCAGCAGCATTGGCAAGATTACCACTACCAGCATCAAAGGCTGCCAGCTTACCATTAAGACGCGTATATGCGTGAAGTTTAGTAATCATTAACGCCTCATAGATGCTGAGTCTTTAGCAGCTTCTTCGCTAAAAACAGGTTGCAGACAAGACTTGTGCATAATAGCGATACACACCATCTTATCGCCAGTATACTCTTTATGTTCTGGTGGTGCGGTAGAACCAGTAACGAATTTACCCTTAACTGGAGCGACCGTCGGAGTCTCCCGAGGCGTTCCCATCTGTGGGGACAGGGCTGGAATCTTGAACACTCGTTTTGTCATCGTACAGTCCTTCTAGTTCGTTTACTTTATCTTGGAGTTGCAGACACTTTTTAATTAAGTTCTGATTATCGTTGTATAGCTTTTCAATTACTTGGCCAGCCATCATCATATGCTTATTGGGCGGAACAGTTACTCTAACGCGCTGTTCCATATCATTAGGATCGGATGCGTCGTAAGCGTAACCGTGTTTTAGAACAGCGATTAGTGAATTGATTTGCATAATATAATATTCCGCGAAAGAATCATTATTATAGCGCAAAACAGAACCCCAGGCAAGCTCAATTTTTCGCGGCTGTTTTCACCCAAGCCGCGCCGTTTCACATTCAAAATTTTGATGTTTACAAAGTTTTCCCAAAGTGCTATAATATACGATAAATGGGAGAAATAACATGACCCTAAACCGTAGCTATACGGCGGAATTGGAGTACCTAATCACTCACACCTTAATGCCTATATTCGACGCGTATTATAGAGAGAAGGGCCAGCTTCCACCATATACTTCAATTAACCAAGATTTGCTAAAGCAAATTAACATTCGCAAGCAAGTGCCTGCATTATTTAAACCTAAACATGACTGAAGAAATCAAAGTAACCTTTGACCCTGAAAAACATATTATGTGGGGTGGCGCTGGAGGTACCTCTAGGCGCATCACTTATACAGAAACGGGGCAGCCTATGTACCCAACGTGGCCTGGGCAACTACAGCCTCCACATACTACTGGACCGCAGGTGGTTATGGCTCCAGAACAAGAAAAGCAAATGAAAGACGCTGTAGATAAGTTCAATCAGAAACAATTGACTGAAGCAACTAAGTTCGATGGCGGTAAAACTAATTGGTCGTTGTTCCCTTGGGATGCAGCAGAAGAAATTATTAAAGTTCTAGAGTTTGGCGCGGGTAAGTACAGCCCTTGGAATTGGGCTGAAAACGGTGGATTCAAGTTTAGTCGTTTGTTCAATAGTTCCATGCGTCACTTTATTGCATGGTTCTGGCGCAAAGAAGATAATGACCCCGAAACAGGTATTAGTCATCTAGCACACCTTGGCTGCAATGTATTGTTCCTCCTTCACTATGTCTTGAATAAAGGCACTTTTAAGAATAACGACGACCGTAAAGTATGAGCGTAGAAAAAATTGAACGTGGGCTTCTCAAAACTCGTAAGACTCTAAAAGAGATCTGTAGAGAGTTAGACCTGGATATGCCGGATAAAGAAGAACTTTTAATTGACCAGTGCGCTCACTGCGGTGTATGGCATAAAAATTATAAATTAGTAGAAGATCTAGATGGAAACTATATCTGTAGTTATTGCGAAGATCTGGTCGGTCTGTAAAGACATTGGCTTCTGGGCTTTCGTAATTCCGATCTTGATTTTAGTCACAATATGGGTTATAATTACGTTTCCTTTCCAAAATAATATGCCGGAATAACGTGAATATTTTCTTCCTTGATAGGAATATCACCAAATGCGCTCAGGCTCATGTAGATAAACATGTGAATAAAATGATTCTGGAAAGCGCGCAGCTTCTAGCTGCCGCTATCCATATCGCAGACCCTAAGCTGGCGGAAGATATTCCAGACCTATACCGACTAACACACAAAAATCATCCTGATGCAGTTTGGGTACGTTCTAGTATCAATCATTACCTGTATCTCATGGATTTAATGGATGCACTAAATGACGAAGCAAACTACCGATACAGCAG
>JACCEC012412070.1_pt1 | contig 27485 bp, 28 predicted proteins | sample 7450121 | NCBI WGS metagenome assembly JACCEC01 (sample SAMN15323455, study PRJNA562643) | freshwater metagenome | isolation source: river surface water | place: USA:Blue River Watershed | collected 2017-08-18 | reverse complement strand
TCCGCTATAATCTCGCCTTCTTTAGCCCACGTGGCGGAATTGGTAGACGCGCATGGTTCAGGTCCATGTGCCGCAAGGTGTGGGGGTTCGAGTCCCTCCGTGGGCACCAGATCCGTAAAAGAGAGTTCGCGAAAGCGAACTCTCTTTTTTTTCGCCGGTGATTTACCCGCTTCTCTGTCCCTCGTCTCTACAGCATCCTGGCGAGCACATAGAGCACCACCGCCGTAATGAGCCCGCACAGCGCCACCAGCGCGACAAGATAGTAATTGATCCGGCGCTGCGCGCGACGCGCATTCTCGAGATGCTCCACCAGCGCTGCCTGTTCCTGATCGAGCTGATCCAGGCGGGCCTGCGTCGCCTTCAGCTCGCTCAGCGTTCTCTGCAATCGTTCACTGTCTTCCATCGCGGCCTCGGTGTCTTCAGAGCTTGTCGGGCGTCATGTCGTCATACTGCTCGAACGGCTGGTGTATCCAGGGACTGTCCGGCAGGTATTCCAGATAATAATCGGGACGCATCACCGAGCAGGCCTTGTACCAGATCACGGCCGAGCGAACCTCGGTCACGCCGGGACATTGCAGCCTCAGATGCTCCTGAACGCGCTGCAGCGTGATACCGGAGTCGACCAGATCATCGATCAGCAGTATGCGCCCGGCCAGCGGCCCGGCAGTCGAGGTGATGCTGTCAGCGATATCCAGCTCGCCGCGCTGCGTGCCGGAGGCTTCACGATAGGAGCTGGTCGACAGGATCGCCAGCGGCACCTTGAACAGGCGGGAGAACACGTCGCCGGGCCTGAGACCGCCACGCGCGAGGCACAAGACCTGATCAAACTGCCACCCGGATTGATGCACCAGTTTCGCCAGCGATTCTATCGCCTGGTGATACTCGTCCCAGGAGACCCACAGTTGTCCGCTGCCGTTCTCCGTGGCCATCGCGTATCAGGCAAAAGGATGGCGAAGCACGATGGTTTCTTCGCGGTCAGGGCCGGTGGACACCATATCGACCGGAACACCGACCAGTTCCTCGATGCGCGCGATGTAAGCGCGGGCCGTTGCGGGCAAGTCCTTCATCGATTTCACGCCGACGGTGGGTTCTTTCCAGCCCGGCATTTCTTCATACACCGCCTCGCAGGCTGCCGCGTCTTCAGCGCCGACCGGGAAAACATCGACATGCTTGCCATTGAGCTGGTACCCCGTGCACAGTTTGAGCGACTCCAGCCCGTCGAGCACATCGAGCTTGGTCAGGCACATGCCTGACACGCCGTTGATCTGCACCGAGCGACGCAGCAGCGCGGCATCAAACCAGCCGCAGCGACGCGCGCGACCCGTCACCGTGCCGAACTCGTGGCCCACCGAGGCCAGATGCTTGCCGATGCCCTGATCGGTCGGCAGCTCGGACGGGAAAGGGCCGGAGCCGACACGGGTGGTGTACGCCTTGGTGATGCCGAGCACGTAGTGCAGCATGTTGGGGCCAACGCCAGAGCCGGCGGCGGCATTGCCCGCCACGCAATTGCTGGAAGTGACGAACGGATAGGTGCCATGATCGACATCGAGCAGACTGCCCTGCGCTCCCTCGAACAGCAGGTTGGCGCCGGCCTTGTGCGCGGCATGCAGCGCGCTGGAGACATCGGCGACCATCGGCCGGATGCGCGGCACGGTGGTCAGCGCATCATCAAAGGTCTTCTGATAGTCGACCGCCTGCGCATTCAGGTAATTGACCAGCACGTAGTTGTGATAGTCGAGGTTTTCGCGCAGCTTTTCCTCCAGCCGCTTCTCATTGAGCAGATCGGCAACGCGAATCGCGCGGCGCGCGACCTTGTCCTCGTAAGCAGGGCCGATGCCCTTGCCGGTGGTGCCGATCTTTGCGTCGCCGCGCCTGGCTTCGCGCGCCGCATCCAGTGCGGTGTGGTAGGGCAGGATCACCGGGCAGGCCTCGGATACTTTGAGCCGGTTCGCGACCTCGATGCCGGACGCTTCGAGCTTGTCGATCTCGCGCAGCAAGTCTGGCACGGACAGCACGACGCCATTGCCGATATAGCAGGCGACGCCCGCGCGCATGATGCCCGAGGGGATCAGCTGCAATGCGGTCTTCTGACCGCCGATGACCAGCGTGTGACCAGCATTGTGACCGCCCTGAAATCGAACCACGCCTTGTGAATGATCGGTGAGCCAGTCGACGACCTTGCCCTTGCCTTCATCGCCCCACTGGGTGCCTATGACAACTACGTTTCTAGCCATGATATCTGCAGCTTTCCGGATTTTTACTGATCTTTGAATGGGTCTGAGCGCAGGCGCCGCGCGGGCGTCACTGCAGTGTTTTCACGATGAACTTGCCACCCTCGGCAACGATCTCGCGGTCGCAATCGAATTCCTGTTCGCCGCTGGCCTCGCCGGGCATCAGCTGAATGACGATCTCGCCCTTCTGCCGCAACGAGGCAATCAGCGAGGTCAGCGCAGGCTCCCGGCCCCAGGGCGCGCGGATCGCACTGGCCGGCGCTGCGGCGGGCAGAAGACGCGCGACTTCGCGCAAGTCCATCGAAAAGCCGGTCGCGGGACGCGCTCGCCCGAACGCCTCGCCCACATGGTCGTAGCGTCCGCCGCGTGCGACAGCATTCGGCAAGCCTTCGACATAGAGCGCAAACATCGCGCCACTCTCATACTGATAACCGGACAGGTCGGCGAGATCGATGTTGACCTTCACATCGGCTGCGGACGTCGCGAGCAAGGCAAGCTCTTCGAGTGCCTGCGTGATGCCTGGCTTGGCCGGCAGGCATTCGCGCGCACGCTGCAGCACGCTGACATCGCCATGCAAAGCGATCAGTGAAGTCAGCGCATCGCGCACAGGGACAGCAAAACCGGCCGTCAATGCCTTTAAGCCGGGCAAGTCCTTCGCGCGCAGCAGCCCGACGATCTCGGCGTAATGCCGCCTTGCGCGCTCATCATCTTCGAGAATGGCATGCAGTATTCCATTGTGCGACAGGTCCAGCGTGATCTTCGAGAGGCCCGACAGCTGCACCGAGGTCAACGCGAGCGACTGGATCTCGATATCGGCCTCCAGACCGGCGTGCCCGTAGATCTCGGCGCCGATCTGCAGCGGCTCGCGGGTAGTATGAAACCCGGAGGGGCGCGCATGCAGCACACTGCCGGCATAGCACAGGCGAGTTACGGCCTTGCGGTTGAGCAGGTGCGCATCGATGCGCGCGACCTGAATGGTCATGTCAGCGCGTAATCCCATGGTGCGGCCAGAGAGCTGATCGACCAGCTTGAACATGCGAAGGTCCATGTCCTGATCGGGAAATGGCATCAGCGAGTCCACGTACTCCAGCATGGGCGGCATTACCAGCTCGTAGCCATAGCGTCGGAAGTGGTCCAGCAGGCCGCGCCGCAATTCTTCCGTCTTGCGGGCCTCGGAGGGCAGGACGTCGGCGATGTTCTCGGGAAGTAGCCAATTAGGCATGACAATCTGGTCTTAAATCAGGACTCGGAAACAGCAAAATGAAGAGCGAGCAGCAGGATACCAAACAGGATGGCCGCCAGACCAAAAAACCGGATCTGGCCATCCGACAGGCGGGCTAACTGCAGGAAGGTCTCGCGCCAGCGCCCCGGTGAGACAAAGGGGAATGCCCCCTCGAGCACGCAGAGAAGGCCCAACGCGAGCAGCAGGCTGGACGACACCCGGCGTCCTGTTATTTACGGGCACCGCCGGGCGCCTTGAAGTATTTCAGGAACTCCGAATTGGGATCAATCAGCAATACATCGCTGCGAGTCTTGAAGCTTTCACGGTAAGCCTCCAGGCTGCGCGAGAACTTGTAGAACTCGGGGTTCTGGTTGAAGGCCTGCGCATAAATGCGCGCGGCTTTCGCATCGCCCTCACCCCGGATCGACTCGGCCTGCCGATAGGCCTCGGCGAGTATCACAATGCGCTGGCGATCGGCATCGGCACGTATTTTTTCGGACTCGGCAGCACCGGTGGAACGCAATTCATTCGCCACACGCGCGCGCTCGGATTTCATTCGCTCGTAGACGGAATTGTTGATCTGCTCGACGTAATCGACGCGCTTTAAGCGCACATCGACAATCTGGCCGCCGATCTGCTTGACCTCTTCGGACACCTTGTTACGAATCGCATCCATCACCTTGCCACGCTCGCCGGAAATGACTTCGCGAACAGTGCGCTTGGTGATCTCTTCATTGAGCGCCGCCTTGACGATCTGCGCCATGCGGTCCTGCGCGCGCCGCTCATCGCCACCGAAACTGATGAAATACAGGCGCGGATCGACGATGCGCCACTTCACGAAGGCATCGACGAGGATGTTCTTCTTCTCGGCGGTGATGAAGCGATCCGGCTCGGGCGTATCGAGTGTCAGGATGCGCTTGTCAAGGAAGATCACATTCTGGAACGGCGGCGGCAGCTTGAAGTGCAGGCCGGGCTCCTTGATCACCTGCTTGACCTCACCCAGCGCGAACACGATCGCAAACTGGCGCTGATCAACGACGAACAAGGTGGACATCAGTATCGCCAGCGCAATCAGGCTGGCAATCACGGTGGAGATCAGGCGGTTCATCAGCGAGCCTCCCGGTCACGTGAGCTGCGGCTGTCGCGCGGTCTGGGCTCGGGCAGCCTGACCCCTTCCGACGATGGCAGCTGAGTTTCGCCCGTCGGCGCAGGCGACTGCTGCAGCGCTGCGGCGGATTCGGCAGCCGTCTGGGCAATCAGTTTGTCGAGCGGCAGATAGATCATGTTGTTGTTGGATTTGGTATCGACCATGATCTTGGTCGTGCTGGTGAAGATCTGTTGCATCACCTCGATGTACATGCGGTCGCGGGTCACCGCCGGGGCTTTCTGATACTCGGCGAGGATCTTGGTGAAACGCGAGGCCTCACCTTCGGCATTGGCAATGACTCGGGCACGATAACCTTCGGATTCCTGCAGCAGTCGCGATGCCGCGCCACGTGCACGGGGGACGATGTCATTCGCGTAGGCCTGACCTTCGTTCTTCTGGCGCTCGCGGTCCTGGCCGGCTTTCACCGCATCGTCAAAAGCTGCCTGTACCTGCTCGGGTGGCTGCACAGCCTGCATCGTGACATTGGTGACGAGCACGCCGATCTTGTAGCGATCGAGAATCTGCTGCATCAGCGCACTGGTGTCGAACGCGACTTTCTCGCGACCTTCGTACAGCACGAAATCCATCTTCGCCTTGCCGACGATCTCGCGGATTGCGGTCTCGGCGACCTCTTTGACCGTCTCTTCCTGATCGCGGTTGTTGAACACCCACTCGGCCGCATCCTTGAGTCGGTATTGCACGGCAAACTGGATATCGATGATGTTCTCGTCATCGGTCAGCATCAGCGATTCGCGCGCGAGCTTGTTGCGCACATTACTGCGATAGCCAACCTCGACGGTACGTACCTGCGACAGGTTGACGACTTCGTGGGTCTGAATCGGATAGGGCCAGCGCCAGTTAAAGCCGGGCTGGGTGGAATGACTGAATTTACCGAAGGTCATGATCACGCCGGTCTGGCCTTCCTGCACGATGAAGAAACCACTGACCAGCCACAGAAAACCAATCACGACCGCAACGACACCGGCACTGATGCCTGCGCCGCGCGCATCGCCGGGCAGGCCGCCGCCGTCACCACCGCGCCCACCTCCCTTGCCGCCCAACAGGCGGTTGAGGCGCTGGTTGAAATCGCGCCAGAGCTGATCCAGATCGGGCGGACCATCGTTCGGGCGTTGATTGTTCTGACGTGGCTCCTGACCGTTGTCGTTGGAGCCTCTGCCCCAGCGAGGATCGTTCAGCGAGAACAGGAGACGAAATTTGTTGAGAAGAGGTCCGAGCATGCTGTCGCGTTCCGCGTTGTGGTCTTTTTTCATCTTGAGTGAAACGCCGATCCCGGCACCGTGACCGCCGTCACCATGGTCAGGTGCGAGAGCCAAAAGCCTGAGCAGCACCATCGACACTGAGATCGTCAGACGGAGCTCGCCCGGGATCGCTACCAGTCGCCCGCGCGTATTCGGCAATCGCCTGCCTCAGCAAATCGATGCCTTCGCCCGTGTGCGCACTGACAAAAACCCGACGGATTTTATCATATTCATCACGTTCGATTGCCGGGGGAAGCCCCGCCAGATCGATCTTGTTCCAGACCAGTATCTGAGGAACATGATCGGCGCCAATCTCGGCCAGCACGGCATCAACCTGCTCAATCTGCTCATTGCGCACCGGACTGGCGGCATCGACCACATGCAGGAGCAGATCGGCGTGGATGGTTTCCTCCAGCGTCGCGCGGAAGGCGGCGACCAGCTGGGTGGGCAGGTCGCGGATGAATCCGACCGTATCCGACACGACCACATTGCCCGCCTCGCCGAGATGGACGCGACGGGACGTGGTGTCCAGCGTGGCGAACAGCTGGTCGGCTGCGTACACCCCGGCCTTGGTCATGTTGTTGAACAAGGTCGACTTGCCCGCATTGGTATAGCCGACCAGAGACACCGAAAAAATGTGGTTGCGCTCGCGCGCGCGGCGCTGAGTGACGCGCTGACGCTGCAGCTTGTCGAGCTTGGACTGCAGCATCTTGACTCTCGCGCCAATCAGCCGGCGGTCCGTCTCAAGCTGGGTCTCGCCAGGCCCCCGAAGACCGATACCGCCCTTCTGTCGTTCCAGGTGGGTCCAGCCGCGCACCAGTCGGGTGGCAAGGTGTTTGAGCTGAGCCAGCTCCACCTGCACCTTGCCCTCGTGGCTCTGAGCGCGCTGAGCGAAGATATCAAGGATCAGGCTGGTGCGGTCGACGACCCTGACCTTCAGATGCCGCTCCAGATTGCGCTGCTGAGCGGGCGAGAGCGCGTGATTGAAGATGACCAGATCGAGGCCAAGATCAGCAACAGCGTCGTGGATTTCATCGGCTTTGCCGGAGCCCACAAACAGTGCGGCATCCGGCCCGGCGCGACGACCGGTGATGCTGACCATCGGCTCGGCCCCTGCGGACTTTGCCAAAAGCGCAAGTTCTTCAAGGCTGGCAAGGAAATCACCCTTGCCAAAATCGACACCTACCAGCGCGGCTCTCATCAAATGATTTCCGGCCGGCGAGGCCTCGGGAAGCTTATTCGGAATCGGAATCGGAGTTCAGGTTGACTGCACGCGCAGGCACCACGGTCGAGATCGCGTGCTTGTACACCATTTGGGTAACGGTATTGCGCAGCAGCACAACGTACTGATCGAACGACTCCACGTGTCCCTGTAATTTGATGCCATTGACCAGATAGATCGATACAGGAACGTGCTCTTTTCGTAAGGCATTCAGGAAAGGGTCCTGAAGCAGTTGCCCTTTATTGCTCATGGAAGCTCCGTTTTATTGTCAAGTTCAGCAGTTTGGGATGGTGCAAAAATAAACAGGCACCAGAAAAAAGTCCGCGATGCGAATGTAATCGATTTTGCCACACGCTGGCAAACGACACAGGAGAAAGCGCAAACTTATTCCTGTCGGGAAAAAGGGTTTTTTCCTGAGCGCAACTCTATGCGTAGTGGTGTGCCGGTCAGAGAGAAACTTTCACGAAAATGTTTCTCCAGATAACGCTTGTAATTCGCATCAATCGCTTCCAGCGCATTACCGTGAATCACAATGACAGGCGGGTTCTGTCCACCCTGATGCGCATAGCGCAGTTTGGGGCGTACTGAGCCCTTGCGTCGCGGCTGTTGATGATCAATTGCTTCCTGCAACGCACGCGTGAGCTGCGGCGTCGGCAGTTTGGCCATCGCAGCAGCATACGCAGCATCAATGGACTTCATCAGTGGTGCAATGCCCGTGGCTTTGAGCGCTGAAATGAAATGCAGTTTCGCGAATGCGAGGAAACCGAGTTTGCGATCGATCTCGCGCTTGATGTGATCACGCTGATCAGAGGTCAGCCCGTCCCATTTGTTCACGCCGATGACCAGAGCGCGGCCAGCCTCGAGCACGAAACCGGCGATGTGTGCATCCTGTTCGGAAATATCCTGCTGCGCATCGAGCAGCAGCAGCACCACATTCGCTTCCGAGATCGATTGCAGCGTTTTGACGACCGAGAATTTTTCGATCGCTTCGAACACCTTGCCCTTGCGGCGTATGCCTGCAGTATCAATCAGCGAGTAATGCTTGCCATTGCGCTCGAACGGTATCTCGATCGAATCTCGTGTCGTGCCCGGCATGTCGAAGGCAATCACGCGCTCTTCGCCGAGCAGGGTGTTGACCATGGTGGATTTGCCGACATTCGGCCGGCCGACAATCGCGATGCGTATCCCTTTGGCGGCGGGGGCTTCCTCGTCTTCTTCCTTGCGACCCTCGGTGGCCAGATCGAGCGCCTGCTCGACGAGATCGGCAACACCATCGCCATGCGCTGCGGAGATCACATACGGATCACCGAGGCCGAGTTCGTAGAAATCTGCAGTGACCGAGGTGTACTTCATGCCCTCGGATTTGTTCACGACCAGCATCACCTGACGACCCGACTTGCGCAGAAAATCGGTGATGGTCTTGTCATGCGGCGTCAGTCCCTGTCGGCCATCGACCAGAAAGACGACCACGTCGGCCTCGGCCACCGCCTGCCTGGTCTGCTTGGCCATCTCATGCAGGATGCCCTCCTTGGCCACCGGCTCAAAGCCGCCGGTGTCGATCACCAGAAAAGGACGCTCGCCTATCCTGCCCTCGCCATAATGACGATCGCGGGTCAGGCCCGGGAGGTCGGCCACCAGCGCATCGCGGCTCCGGGTGAGGCGATTGAACAAGGTGGATTTGCCGACATTCGGTCGACCAATGAGTGCTATTACCGGCTTCATAAAAATCTCCGGGGAGCCGGGAGAACACTGGATTGTGCCCCAAGGCTCCCCGTCTGGTGCCGGCCAGGCCGGCGAATTAGTCGTTCAGTGGTGTGCTGCTCAGTCAGAGGCAACAGCCATGAGCTTGCCATCCTGAGTCTGCACAATGAGGTTCGAACCTGCCACCAATGGCATGCTGCTGATCGCGCTGCCGTCCGTGGACAAGCGAGCCAGCATCGCGCCTTCTTCGCGCGACAGGAAATGCAGGTAGCCCTGCCTGTCCCCGACAACCACCGCACGTCCGAAGGATACGGGAGCTGAGAGGCCACGCCAGGCAAGGCTGGTATTACGCCAGAGATTGCTGCCGGTATCGCGCGCAAACGCCTGCAGGTTGCCTTTTTCATCGGCAGCGAACACATAGCGCTGATCCATGCCAGGCCCCACCGCAGCGGACAGTTCCCGCGCCCAGCGCAGGGTGCCGTTGCCTGCATCGACGCAGGCAATGCGGCCCTGATAGGAAGTCGCGCAGATATCGCGCCCCATCAGCGCCGGCATGCCGGAGACATCGGAGACACGCTCAAGTTCGGTTGCACCCCGTGGCTCGGCAATCGCGACTTCCCAGCGCGGCGCACCGCTCAGCGCCGACAGCGCGATGAGCCGGCCCGCCGGCAATCCGACGAACGCCAGACCATCGGCGATCACGATGCCCGGCGCCGCATGCAGCGACAGCGATGGCGTGCTGCGCTGCAGGTACCAGCGTCGGCTGCCTGTGCCGGCATCGAGCGCGACGATGCGGTTGTCCAGACTACGCAGCACGACGGTGCCATTGCCTATGGCAGGCGCCGACAGCACCTCGGTCGAGGCATCGAACTTCCATCGTTTCTGCCCGCTCGCCGCATCGAATGCCTGCACCGCGCCCTCGGCGCCCGCAACGACGACCGTGCCGCCATCCGCAGCAACACCGGAAACGAGACGCGTGCCGGTGTTGATTTTCCAGACGACCCGGCCATTCGAGGGATCGATGCTGATCAGCTCGCCATTCTCGTTGGCGGTAAACAAGCGTCCTTCGCTATACGCCGGGCGAAAGCCCTGATTGCTGCTCTTGCCGACATTCACCGACCAGACAACGCGAACTGCCATGCTGGGCGTGAAGTTCGTCAGTGGCGCCGGTGAATTCTTGGGCTTGCTGGCAAACGGGTTCAGCGCGGAACAGCCCGCCAGCACAACCACCGCCGCCAGCGGCGCGATACGAGTAAACATAGAAGTCATCCCAGCGCTCAGCCTGCCGTTTTGCCGCCAAGCGCATCCAGCTTCAGCTGGATCAGCTGACGTGCCGGGTTCTTGATCTCGGTTTTTTCAAGAGCGGCCTGAAACTCCTTGCGCGCTTCCTCAGGCTTGTTCTGCGCATAGAGCAGGTCGCCCTTGCGATCGGCCACCAGCGCGGCAAACTGCTCGGGAAAATCCCAGGCCAGCGCCTTCAGGCCTTCGTCATAGGCTTTTTCGTCGAGCAGGACGCCGGCCAGTCGGATGCGCGCAATCGCCTTGAATTCGTCGCTCTTGCCGTGATCGACCACCCATTGCAGGTGGGCTTTGGTCGCCTTCATGTCATCGGCATCGAACGCGGATTTCGCTGCGGTCAGCGCACCCATCTGCGCATAGGGCGTGCCGCTGAACTTGTCCTTGATGTCCTCGGCCGCACGCGCGACCTTGGTCTGATCTTTCGCATCGGCTGCCTTGACGATTTCTTCATACAGCATCGCGGCCTTGCTGGCCTGATCGCGCTGGTAGTACTTCCAGCCGGACCAGCCGGCGAAAGCCAGCAGCGCCGCCGTCACCACCCAGGTGACGAGGTTGCCGTACTGGTTCCACCACGCCTTGAGCGTGGCAATCTGTTCTTGTTCTTCGAGATCGTAAGCCATGAATAGTCTCAGTGATGGGTGTGGATCTGGCCGGCGTGCAGATGGCCGTGGTCGTGATCGTCGTCAGCGGTCATGTGATCGATCAAGTGATCGGCGACGGCGTCGAGCGCTACGCTGCGCTGGTTGTCGGACGGATCGGCATCGCGCAGGTACTTGACGGTCGCCGTGCCCTTGGCCATTTCATCTTCGCCCAGAATGATCGCGTAAGCCGCTCCGCTGGCGTCGGCACGCTTCATTTGCGACTTGAAACTGCCCGCGCCGCCGGCCGATGCGCAATGTAGCACAACATCCAGTCCGGCATCGCGCAGGCGCTCGCCCAGCGTAAATGCCTGCAGCTGCGCCGCCTCGCCCTGATGCACGAGATACACATCGCACTGACTGCGGGAGATCTCGCCGGAGGTGGCCTTCATCAGCTCGAGCAGACGCTCGACCCCCATCGCAAACCCCACTGCCGGCGTTGGCTTGCCGCCGAAGATCTCGACCAGAGGATCGTAGCGGCCACCGCCGCACACAGTGCCCTGCGAGCCCAGCTGATCGGTGATCCACTCGAACACGGTGCGATTGTAGTAATCCATGCCACGCACGAGGCGAGGATTGATGGTGAACGGGATATTGTTGTGCTTGAGCAGGCGCTGCACGCCCTCGAAATGCGCGCGCGACTCGTCACCCAGATAGTCGATCAGCTTCGGTGCTTGATTCACCAGTTCCTGCATCGCCGGGTTCTTGGTGTCCAGAATGCGCAGCGGATTGCTGTGCAGTCGGCGCTGGGCGTCGGCATCGAGCTGGTCTTTGTGCTGCTCAAAGTAGGCGATCAGATCGGCGCGATGAGCCTGCCGCTCTTGCGCGTCGCCAATCGAGTTGAGCTCCAGACGCAGGCCGCTCAGGCCGAGGTCATCCCACAGGCGCTGGCACAGCATGATCAGCTCGGCATCAATGTCGGGGCCGGTGAAACCCACCGCTTCGGCGCCCACCTGATGGAATTGACGGTAACGGCCACGCTGCGGTCGCTCATGGCGGAACATCGGGCCTGCATACCAGAGACGCTTCGGGCCGTCGTAAGTAAGATTGTGCTCGAGCACGGAGCGCACCACGCCGGCGGTGCATTCGGGGCGCAACGTCAGCTCATCACCGTTCATGCTGTCGGTGAAGGAGTACATCTCTTTTTCGACGATGTCAGTCACCGCACCCAGCCCGCGCGCAAACAAGGCGGTGGGCTCGACGATCGGCGTGCGTATCTGCTGGTAGCCGTAGCTGCGCAAGACGGATTGGACGGTGTTTTCGAACAGCTCCCACAATGGTGCATCGTCGGGGAGGATGTCGTTCATTCCCTTTACACCGAGAATTTTGTCGCTTTTTTTACTCTCTGCCATGTGCTTTCTGCCATTTACTGTGTGCCGTATCGTGTCTGGACATAGTCCAGCACGATGGCCTGAAATTCTTCGGCGATGCGCTCGCCTCTGAGCGTGACCGTCTTTTGGCCATCAACGAAGACGGGTGCGGCGGGCGATTCACCGGTGCCCGGCAAACTGATGCCGATGTTCGCGTGCTTGGATTCGCCGGGGCCGTTGACGATGCAGCCCATCACGGCCACGTTCATTTCTTCGACCCCCGGATAGGTGCCCTTCCAGACCGGCATCTGCTCGCGCAGATAGGTCTGAATCCGATCAGCGAGTTCCTGGAACACCGTCGATGTTGTGCGACCGCAGCCGGGGCAGGCAATCACCATCGGCGTGAACTTGCGCAAACCCATGGTCTGCAAGATCTCTTGCGCCACGATGACTTCGCGAGTGCGGTCGCCTCCGGGTTCGGGGGTCAGCGAGATGCGTATGGTGTCGCCGATGCCCTCTTGCAGCAGCACTGACAGCGCGGCGGTGGAAGCCACGATGCCCTTGCTGCCCATGCCGGCTTCGGTCAGTCCGAGATGCAGCGGGTAATCACAGCGGCGCGCCAGTTCGCGATAGACAGCGATCAGATCCTGCACGCCGGACACTTTGCAAGACAAGACGATACGATCGCCCGGCAAGCCGAGTTGTTCGGCACGTTTTGCGTTTTCCAGCGCGGAGGTCACCAACGCTTCGTACATGACCGCCTGAGCGCTCCAGGGTTCCTTACGCTGGGCATTGTCATCCATCACGCGTGCCAGCAAGGCCTGATCGAGACTGCCCCAGTTCACGCCGATACGCACGGGCTTCTCGTATTTGCAGGCCACCTCGATCATCTGCGCAAATTGCGTGTCGCGCTTCGCGCCCTGCCCCACATTGCCCGGGTTGATACGATACTTGGAGAGTGCTTCGGCGCATGCCGGATATTGCGTGAGCAGCTGATGACCGTTGTAGTGAAAATCGCCGACCAGCGGGACGTCGATGCCCATGCGATCCAGCTGCTCGCGTATGGACGGCACGGCGGCGGCGGCTTCGGGCGTGTTGACGGTAATACGCACCACTTCCGATCCGGCACGTGCCAGCTCCTTCACCTGAATCGCGGTGCCGATCGCATCGGCCGTATCGGTATTGGTCATCGACTGCACCATCACGGGTGAGTCACCGCCGACCGTCACCACCTTTGCGCCATGACGGACTTCCACCGTGCGGGTGCGATGCCGTGGCATGGGACCAGAGGGAATCGGAGACGCTGTGCAAGATGCATTCATCGCTGCCTCACTTGATGCTGAGTTTGGAAACATTGTCTCGGGCCACGGCTTTCAGGTTCAGCAACTGGCCACGCAAGCGCGCCTCGACCGCCGAGGCATTGCCGACCACCAGCACCGAGGGTTCGGGAATATCGAATGACGCGCTGCTGCCGCCCTTGATCAGTTCCGAGACGATGCGATGTCCGCTGACGGTCGTGATCTCGACCCACGCATCTTCGCTCAGCTTGAGCTGCAGCGCCGGTGCCGCCACCGGTGGCGGTGCTGCCTGCACCTTGTCCGCTGCAGTCTCAGCCTCGGCTACCTGATCGCTGGCTGGCTCGGCCTGCCCGGTTCCGGCATCAGAGGAAGCGCCGGCCCATCGTCCGAAGATCGAGCCCGGATCGGGCAAGGCGATATCGACAGCCAGCTCATCGAGCGGCGGCAGCTCTACCCATTGCGAACGGTAAGCTTCGAACCCGGCCGCAAAACCTGCGGCCAGAAACACGACAGCCAGCGCGATGCGTTTGCGCCATTTGCTCTTGCGCGGCGGCGGTGCTGACGGACGACCGGGAAAACCCTTGGTCGGCAGCGGCCGGCGCAACACCATCGGGCCATGAGCAGGATTGGGTTCACGCGCCAGCATCTCCAGCAAGGGCTCGGGATCTAGTCCCAGCGCCTTTGCGTAGGCGCGCACAAATCCGCGCACGCTGGCCATGCCGGGCAAGGAGGCAAAGTCATTCGCTTCCAGCGCACCGACCTGACGTGGCGTGAGCTTCAGTCGGGTGGCCGCCTCTTCCAGTGACCAGCGCAAGTCTTCGCGACGCGCAGCGAGGACTTCGCCGGGCAGCGCGTCCGGTGACAGCCATCCGGTGTCGGGCATTGATGCCTCAGACTCCACCGCTGGCTCTGCCGCAGATTCAGCGGGCGATCCGGACTGAGCGTCGATTGCAGATTCGGTTGGCGATTCCGCGGCAGGCTCAGCGACTGCATCGGCGGGCGTCGTGATCAGCACCTCGGCCACGGACACGCCCTCATGGCCGCTCGCCGGATTCTGGCCAGACACGAGACTGGCCTGACTAGCCGCGTTCCCGGGCGAAGTGTCGGTGGTGTGTGCTTCTTTATCGTTCATCAGCGTCGTCCGGCGTGAAACCGGGTTCACGTGCAGCCCCCGGGAAACGTTTCTTCCATTGCTGTCGCAGGCTCTGCTCGGCCACACGATCACCCAGCTTGCGCTCGATGGCGATCGCCATCAGGTAATCGTCCTTGGCGACCTGCTCGCTCGACAGCACGCGGAGCATGTGTGTCCTTGCCCGGCCATAATCGCCCGCGTCGTAGGCCAGTCGTGCGAGGCTCGCATGCGCGCCCAGCTGCGCCGGATCGATCAGGAGCGCCTGTCGAAAGAACTCCGCCGCCTCGTCGCGGCGTCCGGCGCGCGCGCTGCAACGTCCGGCATTCAGCAAGGCCTTTGCGGGCGTCGCATAGCTGCGGTTAGCCAGCGCGCGTCGGAAATACAGATGGCCTTCGTCGAAGCGACCGCTCTCGCACATCAGCCAGCCCATGTTGTTGAGCAATCCCGGATGGTCCGGCTCGACCTGCAGTGCCTGATTCAGGCTGCGGGCCGCCCCGGCGGTATCGCCCTGCTGCATCAACACAAGCGCACGCAGTCCGAGCACATCGGCGCGACGCTGACCGGTCTGGTAAGCCTGATCCAGCTCGGCCAGTGCGGTAGCGTACTGCCCCTCTGCAAAATAAGCCGAGGCCAGCTGCAGGCGGATCTCGGCGCGACGCTGGGCATCTGCCGGGCCTGCCTGAGAGTCCGTGGGCGCACTGGCGCAGCCAGCAAGTGCCAGCAGCAGGCCGGCGAACAAGACAGATATCGCACGCATCAGCCGGGAATCTCCACGATGCGCCCAAAATCCTTGCTGTACTTCTGCTGGTACTCGCTCATCTTCTGCATGCGCTGCTGCACGCGGGTACGGTCCTGCACTTCACCAGCGAGCTGACCGCAGGCGGCATCGATATCATCGCCGCGCGTCTTGCGTATGGTGGTCACGATGCCCGCATCCATCAGGATCTGCGCAAAGGCCTTGATGCGCGGATTCGGCGAGCGCTTAAGACCGGACTCGGGGAAAGGATTGAAAGGAATCAGATTGAATTTGCAAGGCACGTCGGACACCAGCGCGATCAGTTCGCGCGCATGCGCGTCGCTGTCATTCACGCCATCGAGCATGCAATATTCAAAGGTGATGAAATCACGCGGCGCGAATTCGAGGTAACGCTGGCAGGCGCTCATCAATTCGGACAGCGGATATTTTTTGTTCAGCGGCACCAGTTCGTCGCGCAATGCATCATTGGATGCATGCAGCGACACGGCCAGCGCGACCGGGCAATCCTGTGACAGCTTGTCGATCATTGGCACGACGCCACTGGTGGACACGGTGACACGCCGGCGAGACAAGCCATAAGCGTTATCGTCGAGCATCAGGCGCAGCGCAGCAATGGTCGGTTCGTAGTTGAGCAGGGGCTCGCCCATGCCCATCATCACCACATTGGTGATCTGCCGCTCGCCCTTGGGGCCCGCAGGCACGCCCTTGCTGCGTCGGAGAAGTGATTCGGCCATCCACAATTGCCCGATGATTTCGCCAACGGAGAGGTTACGCGAGAACCCCTGCTTGCCAGTCGAGCAAAAACGACAATTGACCGCGCAACCGGCCTGCGTCGACACACACAAGGTGCCGCGATTCTCTTCAGGGATAAACACGCACTCGACCGCATTGCCATTGCCGACATCGAGCAGCCATTTGCGGGTGCCGTCGGAAGACAAGTGGTCGCTGATGATGGACGGCGCCGCAATGTGCGCGTGCTGACCGAGTTTCTCGCGCAGAGATTTGGCGAGATCGGTCATCGCGTCGAAATCGTGTTCGCCGTACTGGTGTATCCAGCGCTGCAACTGCTTTGCCCGGAAAGGCTTTTCGCCCAGCTCGCCGCACCAGCGCGCCAGCGCCGGTGGGTCGAGATCAAGCAGATTGGTGGTAGCCGCCATGACGATGTCTCCTGATGCCACGTGTGATGGCGGCTCCCGTTATCCCCGCGCTGATCAGCGCGAGTAGACGTTCAGCGACGGGAAGAAGTAGCTGATTTCGACCTTGGCGGTGTCCGGGCCGTCGGAACCGTGCACTGCGTTGGCATCGATGGAATCGGCGAAATCGGCGCGGATGGTGCCTTTGTCTGCCTTCTTCGGGTCAGTCGCGCCCATCAGGTCGCGATTTTTCAGGATGGCGTTCTCGCCCTCAAGCACCTGCACCATCACCGGGCCGGAGATCATGAAGTCAACCAGATCCTTGAAGAACGGGCGCTCGCGGTGCACAGCGTAGAAACCTTCGGCTTCGGCGCGGGAGAGCTGCATCATGCGTGCAGCGATGATTTTCAGGCCAGCGCCTTCGAACCGCGAGTAGATCTGACCGATCACATTTTTCGCCACAGCGTCAGGTTTGATGATCGACAGGGTGCGCTCGATTGCCATCTGTAAAAACTCCAATAAAAAGAAAGGGTTAAGGGAATTGTCGGGAATCCTGATTAACCTAGGATTTTAGCATGAAAGCCGGGTCAAAGGGCCCGCCGGACCAGCGATTCCGGCCGACCGGCCTTGAAAATATGGGATAGACTCCCATCTGCAGAATCAGGTAAATTATGTTTTTGACAGTGCCGGGCTTTCCGGGCGATCGCTGTCAGGGTGTTAACTTTACGACCTCAACCAGGAGTACCTCATTTATGGATCAGCAACTTCAAGGTATGTACGGCGCCACCAGCGATGTCTTCGCGGTTCGGCATCGCGTGCTGAGGAACACTTACTGGCTGCTGGCGCTGTCCATGATTCCGACCGTGCTTGGCGCCTGGATCGGCGTGCAGCTGAAGTTTTCGCTGTTTGCCGGCAGCCCGATGCTGAGCTTCATCGCGTTCCTCGCGATTGCCTTCGGTTTCTTCTACGCAATTGAAAAAACCAAGCACTCCGCCACTGGCGTGGCTGTGCTGCTGGGCTTCACCTTCTTCATGGGTCTGATGCTCTCGCGGATGATCGAGCACATCCTGCACTTCTCGAACGGCGCATCGCTGATCATGACCGCCTTTGGCGGCACCGCGATCATTTTTGCGGTGATGGCCTCGATCGCCACGACCAGCAAGCGCGACTTTTCCGGGCTGGGCAGCTGGCTGTTTGCCGGTGTGATTGTGCTGCTGCTGGCCGGCGTCGCCAATATCTTCCTGCAGATGCCGCTGCTGCAGGTGGTGATCTCGGCGATTGCCGTGATGATTTTCTCGGCCTACATCCTGTTTGACGTGCAGCGCATCATCAATGGCGGCGAGACCAACTACATCACTGCCACGCTGGCGATCTATCTGGATCTGTACAACATCTTTGTGCACCTGCTGGCGCTGCTGGGCATTCTGGGGGGCGAGCGCGACTAAGCTGCTTGCCGCACCAGCAAAAACGCCGACCTTGGGTCGGCGTTTTTTTTGCAGCTCAGCGGACGGGCAAGCGGGTCAATCGATCCTGTCGAATACGGCAATCGACTCCACGTGAGCAGTGTGCGGGAACATGTTGACCACGCCCGCCTGCGAGAGCTGATACCCCGCCTGACTCACCAGCACACCCGCATCTCGCGCCAGTGTCGCCGGATTGCAGGACACGTAGACCAGCCGCAGTGGGCGCAAGTCGGGATCGGTGTCTTTCAGGCTGGCCAGCGCGAGACTGACATCGATCGCTCCCTCACGCGGCGGATCGATCAGCATGCGGTCGAACTTGCCCAAGGCGCGCATATCGTCGGCAGTCAATCCAAACAGATTGCGGCTATAGAACGTCGTCTTGTCCTCCAGTCCGTTCACCCGTGCGTTCTGCTGCGCGCGCGCAACCAGCGAGTCGCTGCCCTCGATGCCGACCACCTCCCTCGCCTGGGTCGCCAGCGGCAAGGTGAAGTTACCCAGTCCGCAGAACAGGTCGGCAATACGGTCGTGCGGCTGAACCTCCAGCAGGCGCAGCGCGCGCTGTACCAGCACACGATTGATCTGGTGATTCACCTGAGTGAAATCGGTCGGCTTGAAAGGCATGCGCACGCCAAATTCGGGCAACAGGTACTCCAGCGAACTGTCTGCCGGATGAAATGGCGCGGCGGTGTCCGGGCCTTTGGGCTGCAGCCAGAAATGGATTTTCCATTCGTCGGCAAAAGCGATCAGCTGCTGACGATCTTGCTCGGAGGGTGGCTCCAGCACGCGCAGCACCATCACAATCACCTTGCCGTCTGTCCCTTCACCGACGGCCAGCTCTATCTGCGGCAGCCGATCGCGAATGGACAATCCCTCAATCAACTTCCGCATCGGCACCATCATCGCGGAGACTTCGGGAGGCAGGATCTGGCAGCTCGTCATGTCGGCCACGTAGCTGGAACGTCGCTCATGAAAACCGATCAGCACGCCACCTTTTTTAGGAACATGGCGCACGGACAATCGCGCACGGAAACGATAGCCCCAGTTCGGTCCCTGCACCGGGCGCAGCATGGTCTCGGCGCGCACACGGCCCAGATGATGAAGGTTGTCCTCCAGCACGCGCTGCTTGATCGCCACTTGCGCCGAGGGCTCCAGATGCTGCATCGCGCAGCCGCCGCAGAGCCCGAAAAATTCGCATTTCGGCTTCACGCGCAACGCCGACTCATGCAGCAGCTCGGTCATGTCCGCCGCTTCCCACTTGGGCTTGCGACGGTAGGACTTGAAGCGCACACGCTCGCCGGGCAAGGCGCCTTCGACAAAGATGACTTTGCCGGGGCTGCCGTCTTCGTTGGCGAGGTGGCCAATGCCACGCGCCTCCATGTCGAGCGACTCGATCTGCAGGATGTCTTGCATAGAACTGGGTGGGATACATTACCGGAGCGACGAAGCCCGCGATTGTAACGCGCCGCCGGGGTATATTGCGCCGCCGGCACGTAGCTCCCCTCCGGAAGGGCGATGTCCGGTTCGGCTAGGTCTCAGCAGGCCACGCGGCGAGATATTCGCGCCAGTGGCGGGCTTCCATCGCTTGCAGTGATTCGCGCACCAGCGCCAGCTCGGCATCATAGGCGGCACGCGTCAGCTGTCCGCGCATCAGCTGATAGCGGCAATAGACGAGATAGGTGTTCACGACATCGGTCTCGCAGTAGTCGCGTATCTGGTCAAGGCGCCCTTCCTGATACAGCGTCCAGACCTGGGAGCCATCGACGCCCAGCTTGCCGGGAAAACCGCAGAGCTTGGCGAGATCATCCAGCGGCGCATTGGCCCGTCCGGTGTACATCGCAAGGTGATCCATCAAATCCAGATGGCGCGAGTGATAGCGGGACAGGTAGTTGTTCCACTTGAAATCGCGGTCTTCGTCACCCTGCTCCCAGTAGCGAGACGCGGTGATGCCATGAATCAGCGCGCGGTAATTCAGCACGGGCAGATCAAAGCCGCCACCATTCCACGACACCAGCTGCGGCGTGTATCGCTCGATGACCCGAAAAAAATCCTGCACCAGCTTCGCTTCGCCATCCTCCAGGCTGCCCAGCGAGCGCACACGGAAGCCTTCGTTATCGCGAAACACGCAAGAGATCGCCGCTACGCGATGCAGATGATGCTGAAGAAAATCGGAACCGGTTTTTTCGCGGCGGGCCGCAAAAGCCTGCGCGGCAACCTCGGCATCAGGCATCTCTGCGCCCAGACCGCCGAGCGCGCGCAAGCCGGCCACATCGGGAATGGTCTCGATGTCGAACACCAGTACCGGGATCACAGCAGCGCATCCTTGCCGACGCCGCGCGCGAGCATCGCGCGCTTGAGCCTGATCAGGCCGTCCTGCTGTATCTGTCTCACTCTCTCTCGGGTCACGCCCATCTCCTCGGCAAGTTCTTCCAGTGTGGCTGGGCTGCCGTTATCGATACCGAAGCGGCGCATGATGACCTGCCGCTGCTTGGCAGGAATGGTGCCCAGCCAGTGGCGCACAAGCGTAATCATCTCATGATGGACAGCATCGGCCTCGGGCCCTTGCTGCGCGCCATCGGCGAGGATGTCGAGCAGGCTGGAGTTCGGGTCGCCGTCGATGGGGGTATCGAGCGATGTCACATGATCGGCCATGCCCAGCGTCTCGCGCACCTCATCGATGCTGCGCTCGACCAGATGGGCGATGTCTTCCAGCCTTGCATCATGACCGTCCGACAGTCGGGATTCGAGATGGTACTTGGCTTTCAGCACCAGATTGAGCTCGCGTATCCGATGCACGGGCAAGCGAATGGTGCGCGCCTGATTCATGATCGCGCGCTCTATGCTCTGGCGTATCCACCAGGTCGCATAGGTTGAAAACCGAAACCCTCGTTCAGGTTCGAACTTGGTGATCGCATGCATCAGGCCGAGATTGCCCTCTTCGATCAGATCCAGCAGCGTGACACCACGATTGATGTAATGCTTGGCGATCGACACCACCAGCCTGAGGTTGTGCTCGATCATGATCTGCCGAGCGCTGAAGTCGCCCTGCTTGGCGAGCGTCGCATAGTGGACTTCCTGCTCCTGAGTGAGCAAGGGGCGCAGACCTATCTGGCTCAGATAACGCTGGGTCGCGTCGCCAGACAATTCGGCCTGCAGCAGCGCGCGAAACTCCTGAATTGCCTCTTCGTCGAGAGGCAGATCGGCTTCCTCCGAACCGGGATCCATGGGCAATCCTTCGGTCTCGTCCCGCTCTGGTTCATCGGGCGTATCGGACTGATCGAAGGAATCGTTCATGTGGCTATCGACTGGGCAGCAAGCCCACGGGATCGACCGGCTTGCCTAGCTGCCGGATTTCGAAGTGCAGTTTCACTGCGTCGGCATCGGTATCGCCCATCTCGGCGATACGTTGTCCCCTGGCGACTGTTTGACCTTCCTTCACCAGTATGGTTTTGTTGTGGGCGTAAGCAGACACCAATCCATCGCCATGATCAAGGATCACGAGGTTGCCGTAGCCGCGCATGTTTTTCGCGTAGAGAACGGTGCCATCGCCAACGGCCATGATCGGCTGCCCGGACTGGCCCGCGATATCGATGCCCTTGCGGCTGGGATCAAAGCTGCTGACGATGCGGCCTTCGGTCGGCCAGATGAACTTGCCGCCCGTGATGGCCTCGGGCTTTTTGGGCGCCTCCAGCGAGCGGGCAGCGGACGGCTCGCCGCGCTGCATGTCTGTCCATGCCTGATCGGTGTACGCCACCTTCGTGCCCTGAGGGCCGGTCTTGAGACCGGGAATGCCGGGCGCCGGCGCGCTGGACGCCGCCGGCTTGCTGTCGAGCGGCTTGGTCTCCAGTCCGGTGTCCATGGGCACGGAAGCGACCTGCGTGCCCTCTGGAGGGGCCACGCGCAGCACCTGTCCGACCTTGATGTCATTCGGATTGGAGAGCGTGTTCCAGTCCGAGATGTCGCGTACCGTCTGACTGAACTGCTGCGCAATCTTGCGCAGCGTGTCGCCCTTTTTCACGGTATAGAAACCCGGCGCATCCGGTACCACGGCGGCCTGCGTGCTGGAATCTTTCTGGTCTTTCGATTTCTGCTGGTGGCGTGTCGCGGTGCGGTCGTCAATGGGCGCATGCGAAGGCATCTCGGCGCATGCGCCCAGCAGCAGTAACATCAGGGCAGAGATCAGTCGTTTCTGCATGGTTTGCATCGTATCCGGAGTGGTTTGCTTATGCCGGGAATATCACGCGATAACGGGAAAACGAAATAACGGGCTAACGGGAGCGCCGGATCATCCGAAGGTACCGGGCCGCAATGGCACAAAGTGACAGCGCTCCAGCGTCTCGGTGGTCCATTCATTCCGCCTGAGCCGTCTGATCAGCCGCAGCACCTGATTCTTCGCGCCCACCGGCGCCACCAGCCTCCCGCCAACCGCCATCTGGTCCAGCAATGCCTGCGGCACCTCCAGCCCTGCCGCTGCCAGAATGATGCCATCGAATGGTGCCAGTTGTGGAAACCCCAGCATACCATCGCCATAGTGCAACCTCAGGTTGGGTATCAGCAGCGCGCGCAGGTTATTGCGCGCCTGTTCGTGCAGCGGACGTATGCGCTCGATCGAGTAGACCTGCTCGGCCACCTGCGCCAGCACCGCCGCCTGATAGCCGCAGCCTGTGCCAATCTCGAGCACTCGCGACATCTTGCCTTCGATGCCATCGCGCATGACCTCGATCATCCGCGCAACGATATATGGCTGAGAAATCGTCTGGTGATAACCGATCGGCAGCGATGCGTCGATATACGCCTGACTCGCAAGGCCGGGCTCGACAAACCAATGGCGGGGCACCGACTCCATCGCGGCCAGCACCTGAGTATCGGCAATGCCCTGCTGCGACAAGCGCTGCACCATCGCGCGGCGCACGGCATCGGACACCAGCGGGGAATTGACCGCGCGCGTCTCGGCCAGCGGCCGGGGGGCGGGTTTGGGAGCAACAGGCGCGGAGGGAAGCGGCAAGGTGGCAGCATGAGCGGGCGGCGGCGATGGGGGTGTCTGCGGTCCATGGCGCGCCGCATTCCGCGTCGCCGTCTGCAAGCTGTTGAGCCTTGGCGCGGCAGCCGCCCGTTTGCGATCGGCGGCCCCGGTCAGCTGATCCAGCGTCAGCGGGAAACGTTTCTTGGAAGGATTCTGATCCCGGCTCATGCAAGCGACTGTTTCAGGCGCTCGAGCTGTGCCGAGTGCGTCAGATCAATCTGCAGCGGCGTGACCGAAATCCAGCCATTGTCAGTGGCGTGAAAATCCGTGCCCTCGCTGGCTTCCTTGGCCTTGCCGACCGGACCTATCCAGAAAATCTCGTTGCCGTGCGGGTCCCGGCTCTTGATCACGGGCTCGGACTCGTGCCGCTTGCCCAGCCGGGTCGGCACGACTTTTTGCAGCTCGGCATAGGGACGGTTGGGAATATTGACGTTCAGCAGAAAGGGACGCGCGAGTTCGTCCAGCCGGCGCATCACGAAATCGCGCGCCGCCTCTGCGGCATCCTCGATATGCGCCCAGCCATGATCGACCTGAGAGAAGGCAATCGCCGGAATCCCGAACAGATAACCTTCGGTCGCCGCTGCGACGGTGCCCGAGTACAGCGTGTCATCGCCCATGTTCTGCCCCTGATTGATGCCGGATACCACCAGATCTGGCCGCTCATCGAGGATGCCGGTCAGCGCAATATGCACGCAGTCGCTCGGTGTGCCATTGATCGAATAAAAGCCGTTCGCCGACCTCATCACCCGCAGCGGACGATCCAACGTCAAAGAGTTCGAGGAACCAGAGCGGTTGCTGTCGGGCGCGACCACCACGATGTCCGCCACGGCCGCCAGCTTGTCAGCCAGCGCATGGATACCGGGGGCCAGATAGCCGTCGTCATTACTGATGAGGATTTTCATGGGCGGATTTTACCCGAACGCAGGCACCTGAAATTTCAGGTTTGAGAGCGATCAATGCCGTTGCAGTGACAGGCGCGATTATGTGGCGTTCACCCCGCATTTTTGGCGGGTTACCCCCGGTAATATCAAGCGCTCAGGGGTTTCACCGACACGACAGCGGCAATGCCGCCATCCTCCTCAATCGGCAGCGCCGGACAGGTCTTCCTGCGGAGGCGGCGGGCGCTGCAGGAAAGCCTGCACCGTGGCCAGCTCGCGGCTGCGCGCGAACGGTGGCAGGCTCTGCCAGATGCGGCGGCCATAGGGCTTGGAAATCAGCCGCGGGTCGCAGATCATCAGCACGCCCCGGTCGCGCTCATCGCGGATCAGACGTCCGGCACCCTGCTTGAGGCTGATGATCGCCTCGGGCAGCTGATGATGCATGAAGCCGTTCAGGCCGCGCTTCTCCATGTCGGCAATGCGCGCGGCCAGCACCGGGTCATCCGGTGGCGCAAAAGGCAGCTTGTCGATGATAACCACCGACAGCGCGTCCCCTCGCACATCCACGCCCTCCCAGAAACTCTGGCTGCCGATCAGCACCGCATTACCTGCAGCGCGAAAGCGCGACAACAGCTCGGTCCGACCCAGCTCGCCCTGCACCAGCAATGGCCAGGGCAGCTGGCGCTCCTCGAACGCTGTGCGCAGCAGCTCGGCGGCACGCTTCACAGCACGCAGCGTCGTGCACAACAGAAATGCGCGACCACCGGCTGCTTCAATCACCGGCAGCGCAGCCTCGACCACCGCATCGGTATATCCGGGCGCGTTGGGCGATGGCAGATCGGAGGGAACATAAAGCAATGCCTGGTTCGGATAGTCGAACGGGCTTGGCCACGACATCGCAGGCTCGCCCGCCAGCCCCAGCTGTGCGCTGTAATGCGTAAAGTCATTCTTCACGGCGAGCGTGGCCGAGGTAAAGATCCACGCACGTGGCGGGCCTTCGCGCTGCTTGCTGAACACCGGCGCAATCGACAGCGGTGTCTGATGCAGCTGCAGCGATTGTGAGAACGCCTCAACCCACAGTACTTTGGATGCACGCTGCTCGGGGTCTTCCACGGGTGCCCAGGCATCCAGACGCGCACCCAGCTCGACCGCGCGCGCGCGACACTGCTCCAGCGTTTCCGCTCGCTCTGCCTGCGAGGCGAGCACCTCGGTCATTTGCACCAGCATGGCTTTCAGGTGCTCCAGCGCCGGGAAGAAAGGACTGCTCTCGGCGATCTGTTCGCGCGCGAGCTTCATCCCCTCGGCAGGAAACGCCAGCCTCAGATCGCGCACGGCCTTCTCGACCGGCGCGATGGTCGCCGCCCAGTCAGCGCCATCGCGCGCGTGCGACAAACCCTCGGCCAGCACATCGCGGCACAGCTCCATCACCTGTGATGTCGAGACCGTCTCGCCGAAAAACAGGGTTGCGGTATCGGGCAGCTGATGGGCTTCATCAAAGATCACGGTATTCGCACTCGGCAGCAGCTCGGCCACTCCGGTGTCCTTGAGCGCGACATCGGCGAAAAACAGATGATGATTGACCACCACGACATCCGCCTGCTGCGCTTCCTTGCGCGCTTTCATGACGAAACAGTCCTGGTAGTGCGCGCATTCCGTGCCAAGGCAGTTGTCGCGGGTGGAGGTCACCAGATTCCAGATCAGCGCGCTCTCCGGCACGCGTGAAAGCTCGGACTTGTCGCCGGTGGAGGTGGTCTTCGCAAAGCGCGCAATCTCGCGCAGATAGCCCACATCTTCGCGAGCCGTCAAACGGCCGTTCTGCTGCGTGCGTTCCAGATGAAAATGGCACAGATAATTTGCCCTGCCCTTGAGCAAGGCGACGGTGACAGGCGCATTCAGCGCCTTGCGCACGACGGGAATATCGCGCTGGAAGAGCTGATCTTGCAGGTTCTTGGTGCCGGTGGACACAATGACCTTGCCGCCCCAGAGCAAGGCTGGCACCAGATAGGCAAAGGTCTTGCCCGTCCCGGTGCCGGCCTCGGCCAGCAAGGTGCCTTGCCGGGCGATCGCATCGGCCACGGCCCGCGCCATGTCGGTCTGGGACTGGCGTGGGCGAAAGCCCGCTATACCGGTAGCGAGCGCGCCGCTGCCGGAAAAAAGCTCATCCACCTCGGCATCGTGTTCACCATGCTCGGGGGTCGCTGGAAGTTCGCTGCTGAGTTCAGTCAAAAATCAGTCCGGAAAAACAGGCTGACGGCCGGGACAAAAGCCGGGGCCAGACAGCAAAGAAGAATTCACGCGGGAATGTCGGGTACCAGCTGCATCTTCAGCTGGATGATATGGTCTTTCAGCTGCAGCTTGCGCTTTTTCATGCGCTGCAGCTGCAGCGCATCGGCGCTCGGAGACGCGGCAAGCAAGGCAATCGCTGCATCGAGATCACGGTGCTCGATTTCCAGTTCGATCACCCGCGTGCGGACCTGTTCAGCATCCATCACGGCTTTTCAGGCTGACCCGGTTGATCTGCTTGATCCGTCGCTGTGCCGCTGTCGCGTGCCGCTCCGGTGATCGGAATCGACGGCCCGTCCAGCGGACGCCCTGCGCGGCCCTGACGCTCAGCAATCACGCGATCTCGCTCGGCGGCCTTTTCCCTCCGCAGAAAAGCGTTCGCCTCGACCTCGACCTTGCGAATGCTCGACAGCACAAGCCGCCGGGTGTCCTTGGCCTCCGACAGGCAACTGGAGGTAAAGAATTTGTCGTAACAGCGCGCACGCTCTGCGGCAAAGGTCTGCTCAGCCTCGCGGCGTGCAGGATCGACGCTGGCCAGCGCTTCCCTCGCCACCGCCACGGAGGCAATGGAGCCCGCCGGAAAGCGTCTGACCAGCGCCTGCTCCAGCGTCTCGGCCTGCACGCTCAGCGATGTGAGTGCCGATGCCAACATCAATGCCGACTTCAGTGCGGTCCTAAATATCGCCATCAAGCCCGGAGCACGCATTGCACAGGCCACAGGAATCATCGTCATCACATTTCCATTCATCGGATCAGGAGCGCATCCACCGATCCATCGTTTGAACACTCAGGTAATCGCGCCGGCCGCCTGCCGCCTCACGCTTTCTTTGTACTCCCGTGATTGCATTTCGGTGATACGTGACACGGTACGATGAAACTCGTTGGACATCACGCCCTCGGTGTACAGCAGGTCCGGCGCCACGGCCGCCGAAATGATCAGCTTCACGCGATGATCGTAGAGCACATCGATCAGCCAGGTGAAGCGGCGCGCCTCGGACGCCATCTCAGCGCTCATGCGCGGCACATCCGACAAAATTACCGTATGAAATCGGCTGGCAATGTCGAGATAATCATTCTGCGAGCGCGGACCGCCACACAAGGTGGCGAAATCGAACCATACGACACCGCCTGCGCGACGCACACAGCGTAATTCCCGCGATTCTATCTTGATTCTGGGGTCCTGCTCCCCGGCTTCCGCAATCGACACGAACGCATGCAGCAGCGCGCTGTCGGCGACCGGGCCCAGCGGCGTCTGGTAGGCCTCGACCTTCTCCATCACGCGGCGACGATAATCGACGCCCGCATCGACGTTCAGAATATCGAGCTTTTCGTTCAGCAAGGCAATCGCAGGCAGCATGCGATCCCGATGCAGGCCATCCGGGTAGAGACCGTCCGGCGCGTAGTTCGAGGTCATCACGAAGCTGACACCCTGCTCGAACAAAGCCTTGAGCAGGTTGTAGAGGATCATGGCGTCGGCTATATCGGAGACATT
>JACCEC010686280.1_pt1 | contig 27502 bp, 29 predicted proteins | sample 7450121 | NCBI WGS metagenome assembly JACCEC01 (sample SAMN15323455, study PRJNA562643) | freshwater metagenome | isolation source: river surface water | place: USA:Blue River Watershed | collected 2017-08-18 | reverse complement strand
TTCCACATTTTTGCTCGAAAAGAAGGTGATGGCGGTGTGGTAATATTCCAATGATCCATCATTTTTTGGGCATGAAACCGTTCAAATTCAGCCATTTGACGATAATATTCTGCCAATTCCGGATTCTCTTGGGCACGGGCAACGCATTCGTACAAGTAAGAAGAATCAATTTCCACTTGCAAAGCGGCCATGGTATTTTTATTCATGCAATAAAGATAAAAAAAGCCCCGATAAATCGGGGCCTGGTTAATTAATTTTCTCGGGTACGTGGTCCGCGATCACCGCGATCACGTCGGTCACCACCTCGATCACCACGATCGCGGCGATCTCCCTCTGGACGTGGAGGACGTGGCGTTGCTGGACGCTCAACATATCCTTCAGGTTTTTCTTGGAATACCTTAGCACTCAAGCGGAATTTTCCAGTTTTGGGATCAATTTCCAACAAACGAACCTTAATCATTTGACCTTCTTGAAGCACATCTTCAACTTTGTCGATGCGATCCCAGCTCAATTCAGAAACGTGTAGCAATCCGTCACGTCCAGGCATGAACTCTACGAAAGCGCCATATGCCTGAATGGAACGAACTTTACCTTCGTAATCGGCACCGATTTCTGGACGTCCAGAAATTCCTTTGATGCGAGCGATGGCTTTTTCCATTCCCTCTTGATCGATGGAATAAATTTGAACCAAACCAAATTTTCCTTCATCTTCAATGCTAATGGTGGTATTGGTTTCGCGTTGCAGCTCTTGAATGTGCTTACCACCTGGACCAATGATGGGCCCAATGAACTCAGCATCAACTTTCAAAGCAACAATACGTGGGGTATGAGGTTTGTAATCTTCACGTGGAGTCGTCAACGATTCCGTCATTTTTTCAAGAATATGCAAACGACCTTCACGAGCTTGTAGCAAAGCGGTATTCAACAAATCATAAGGTAAGCCATCGATTTTAATATCCATTTGAACGGCTGTGATACCATTTGCAGTACCGGTAACTTTAAAGTCCATATCTCCCAAGTGATCTTCATCACCAAGAATATCGGAAAGGATAGCAGCACGATCGCCTTCTTTGATCAATCCCATGGCAATTCCGGATACGGGCGCTTTGATTTGTACACCGGCATCCATCAATGCCAACGTTCCAGCGCATACGGTAGCCATGGAAGACGAACCGTTAGACTCAAGAATATCAGAAACGATACGAATGGTGTAAGGACACTCTTCTTGGTTTGGAAGAACTTTACGCAAAGCGCGGGCAGCCAAGTTTCCGTGACCAATTTCGCGACGGCTTTGCCCGCGATTGGGTTTTACTTCACCGGTTGAAAATCCAGGGAAATTATAGTGCAACATGAATCGCTCGAAGTAATCAAACATCGCTCCATCCAATAATTTCTCGTCTTTTTTCGCTCCTAAAGTAACGGTAGTTAACGATTGCGTTTCGCCACGAGTAAAAATGGCAGAACCATGTGCTCCAGGAAGGTAATCCACCTCGGTCCAAATCGGACGAACGGTGGTTGTATTTCTTCCATCCAAACGGATGCGCTCGGAAAGAATCATTTCACGCATGGCTTTGTACTCCACGTCGTGGAAATATTTCTTCACCAAAAACATGTTCAATCCAGCACGCTCTTCATCGGAATAGGTTGTAAGGTATTCTTCCAAAACCGCTTTAAAATCGGCACCACGCTCTTTTTTACCTTTACCACTCTTTGCTACGGCATAAACTTTATCGTAACAAGCAGCTTCAATTTTAGAACGCAAATCTTCGTCGTTATTTTCGTGGCAGTACTCACGCTTTTGCGTTTTACCCGCCATTTGGGTAAATTCCATCAAAGCAGCACAATGAACCTTAATGGCATCATGGGCAACTTGGATGGCTTGTAACAAATCAGCTTCTTGAGCTTCGGAGGCTTCTCCTTCTACCATGACAATATTCTCCATGGTTGCTGCAACAATGATGTCAAGATCTGCTTGTTCAATTTGAGAAGTGGTAGGATTTACTAAAAACTCTCCATTCACACGAGAAACTCGCACTTCTGAAATTGGACCATTGAATGGAATATCGGAAGCGGCCAAAGCAGCATTAGCAGCCAAACATGCTAAAGCATCGGGTTGTGTTTCTGGATCAGCAGAGATCAAGAAAACTTGAACTTGGGTATCGGCATGGAAATCTTCAGGGAAGAGAGGACGCAAAGCTCGATCAACCAAACGGCAAATCAAAACTTCATAATCGGAAGGGCGCATTTCACGACGGTGAAAAGATCCAGGAATTTTTCCGTTAGAAGCAAATTTTTCTTGATAATCGACGGTAAGTGGCATGAAATCCACGTTTTCACCGGCATCAGCTTTTGCACAAACAGTGGCAAGAAGCATGGTTTTTCCCACCTTTAATACGGCGGAACCATCGGCTTGACGGGCAAGTTTGCCGGTTTCGATGGTGGCCATCTGACCATTTCCTAGGTCAAATGATTTGGTAATTATGTTCATATTCAAGAACGATGCATCGGGAACTGTAAGAAGAGCTGGGTACAACTCCTTTTGCGTTTATGTTTCTTCCTCTTCTCGACCGCTTACCTCAGCCGGATTGCTGGGCAAAGGACCGCCTAAAAAAGGCGATTGTTTTACAATCGCCTTTGAAATTACTTACGTAAGCCTAATTTGCTGATGATAGCACGATAACGCGTGATATCCTTTTTCATCAGATAATTCAACAAGCTACGACGCTTACCTACCATTTTCACCAACGAAAGTTGTGTGCTGTAATCCTTTTTGTGGATTTTCAAGTGGGCAGTAAGATCGCTGATGTGCTTGGTGAACAATGCGATTTGTGCTTCGGATGATCCGGTATTCTTTTCAGAACCACCGTGATCGGCAATGATTGATTTCTTCTCTTGAGCGCTAGTAGCCATTCTATTCTATTTTCGAGGGGGCAAAGTTAAAAATTCATTTCTAATATTCCAAACCTTTTTTACTTCAACATGCGTAAAAGATGAGCAATTTTGGTTTTCAATTCTTTTCGATGAACAATAAAGTCTAAAAATCCGGTTTCTTGAACCATTTCAGCAGTTTGAAATCCTTTAGGCAAGTCACGTTTGATGGTTTCTTTGATCACTCGAGGACCAGCAAAGCCAATCATGGCGCCAGGCTCGGAAATATTAAAATCTCCCAACATGGCGTAAGAAGCAGTTACACCACCTGTTGTGGGGTCGGTCATCAATGAAATATAGGGCAATTTCTCACGACCCAACTGAGCCAATTTCGCCGAGGATTTCGCCATTTGCATCAACGAAAAAGCCGCCTCCATCATGCGAGCGCCACCCGATTTTGAGATAATCATGAGCGGCTGACGGTGAGCGATGCAGTAATCGACAGCGCGAGCAATTTTCTCTCCAACCACAGCACCCATCGAGCCTCCAATGAAATTGAAATCCATACAACAAACCGTAAGATCAACATCATCTACTTTACCGGTAGCGGTACGCATAGAATCTTTCAACCCGGTAGATTTTTGAGTCGCCTTGATTCGATCGGAATAGGGTTTACTATCCACAAAATCTAAAGGATTCGCTGCTTCTAGATTAGCATCCAATTCGGTGTATTTGTTGTCAAACAAAATCTCAAAATATTCGTCAGAACCGATTCGCAAATGGTAATCGCATTTCGGACATACCCAAGAATTGGCATGCACATCATCGGTTAAGATGGTGGTTTTACAACTTCCACATTTGAACCAAAGACCTTCAGGTACTTCTTTCTTCTCCTCAGTTTGGGTAAAAATCCCCTGAGTTTCTCTTTTAAACCAAGCCATATTAGCCAAGGGTATTGATGTTATTTAAGTCTTCGAAAGCTTGCTTCAAACGAGCACGGAAGGTATCCTCGCCTTTGCGAAGCCAAACACGAGGATCGTAGTATTTCTTATTGGGTTTATCGTCTCCCTCCGGATTTCCGATTTGCCCTTGCAAGTAGCCTTTTTTACTTTCGTAATAATTTCGAACACCTTCCAAATAGGCATATTGCAAATCAGTGTCGATGTTCATTTTGATGACCCCATAAGAAATGGCCTCGCGAATTTCTTCTAATGTCGACCCTGAACCTCCGTGAAAAACGAAATCGATGGGCTTTGAATCGGACAAACCGAATTTTTGACGAACGAATTCTTGGGAATTGTGCAGAATGATCGGGGTTAGCTTCACGTTACCGGGTTTATAAACACCATGAACATTACCAAAAGCAGCTGCGATGGTAAATTGATTACTCACCTTCATCAACTCTTCATAAGCGTATGCAACCTCTTCAGGTTGGGTATAAAGTTTGGAAGAATCAACATCTGAATGATCAACGCCATCTTCTTCACCACCGGTCACACCAAGTTCAATTTCTAAGGTCATGCCCATTTTACTCATGCGCTCCAAATAACGTTTGCACGTTTCAATGTTTTCATGAATGGGCTCTTCGCTTAAATCCAACATATGAGAGCTGTATAAAGGTCTTCCAAATTGATGGAAATGCTTTTCAGAAGCATCCAAAAGTCCATCCACCCAGGGCATCAGATTTCGAGCACAATGATCGGTGTGCAAAATCACGGGAACACCGTACGCTTCCGCCATCAAGTGAATGTGTTGAGCCCCAGAGATGGATCCCAAAATGGCAGCACGTTGCAGTTCGTTTGAAAGTCCCTTCCCTGCATAAAATACTCCTCCACCATTAGAAAACTGAATAATTACAGGTGAATTTACCTCTTTAGCTGTTTCTAATACTGCGTTGACTGAGTTGGTCCCTACGACGTTGACCGCAGGTAAGGCATATTGATTTTCTTTGGCGTCAGCAAACACCTTTTGAACATCTGCCCCCGTAACAACTCCACTAGCGATTTTCAAAGCCATGTTGATTTCCTTTTTGTTTCTGCAAAAGTAGGCAAGAAGCACCAAAAATTCATCCTAACTTTGTGGAATGTTGTATCAAAGCGTGCGCCTCATCATTGGCTTCTTTTTGAAGATGTATTTCCGAAGAATAAAATTTTCGGGAATGGAACTCATCGACGAAACGAAACCAACCTTGCTATGCGGAAATCATACCAATGCTTTTTTAGAAGGAATCCTCATAGCCACCCAATATCCTAACCATAAACTTTATTTCTTGGCCAGAGCCGATGTGTTCAACCATCCATTGGCTGCAAAAATTCTGGACAAATTGCATATCATTCCCATCTACCGAATTCGGGATGGTTACAATGCCCTCGATCGAAATAAAGATACGTTCAATAAAGTGACCCAGCTTCTAAAAGAAGGGAAACACGTTATCATTTTTTCAGAAGGCGATTGCGTCGCTGAAAAACGACTTCGAACTTTGAAAAAGGGATCTGCTCGTTTGGCTTTTCAAGCCGTTGAAGAAGGCGTAGAAGACCTTCAAATTCTTCCTGTTGGAATTAATTATTCCGATTTTGGTAAAGAAGGCGAAGATGCTTTGATTCAATTTTCTGAACCTTTCAATGCCAAAGAACTATACCCTCAAAGTGAATCCGAAAAAGCCCTTTCCCTGAACCGATTTAATGAGAAATTGGTAGAGGGCTTGAAAAAAGTGGTTATTGATTACCCCATTCAAGATTATCACAAAATCAATCAATACACCCAACAAAAAAGAATTGCTGCCATTCTCGAACATCGAAACAACAACGGAAAGGATCCTGGTATTGCCGAAGAACGACAATGGGTTTCAGATTACCACGAAGGATTACCGTTAGCTCCGCTTAAAAAACAAGGTTTCTTCGAACGATTGAAAATTTTTGAATCCAATTTACTAACGCCTTTATTCTTTATTCCCCATTTTTTATCTCATCGATTGACGAAGAAGGTGGTGAAATCCCTCGACTTTTTCCAATCCATGGAAGTTGCTTTTCGCATGGTAATGGTTATTCTTTGGTCCTTAATTTTCACAACCATTCTCACCATTTTGGTAGGCGGAAAACTGGGTGTATGGATTGTTGTTTTGATCTTTTACTTTTTACTTTATCGTTTTCATTGCAACAACCGTCCAATCCAATAACATGCATTCGCTAATTTTTTACGGAAAACTAACCTCCCTCTGCCCCGCAGCGGCCTCGATACCAACCCAACGTTCGGTTGCTGATTTGCGAACCACGCTGATGAAAACTTTTCCCGTATTGAACAACGAACCTTTCCTTTTAGCCACCACAGGAAAAATGCTTCAAGCCGATGATTTGCTTATCGGAAACGAAGATATTTCCATCATGCCGCCTTTTTCTGGAGGATGAATTTCGAATACTTTCAGCGGCAAATGACCCTTCCCGATTGGGGAGTTCAAGCACAAATGGATTTGCAGAATAAATCTGTGGCCATCGTTGGCATGGGCGGATTGGGCTCTTGGATTGCCCTTTCTTTGGGTGGATGTGGGGTTGGAAAAATCAACCTCATTGATGGGGATCGCATTTCGATTTCGAATTTACACCGACAACCCCTGTTCGGCCCCAAAGAGGTTGGACAAAAGAAAATAGACGTAGCGTTGGGCCGACTTTCGGAACAATTTCCGCATACGCAATGGGAAGCCATTCCCGAATTCCTAACCGCGGAAAACGCGGCCTCACTTTTCAATTCCTATGATTTGGTGATCGATGGATCCGATGATTACAAAGTTCGGCTTTGGATCGATGATGCTTGCAAAGCATTGGGAATTCCTTGGATTTTCGCCGGAATTTTTCAATCGGAAATCCAAGTGGGCATTTTCCACCCACGGGAAGGCCGTTCTTTCCGCCATTGGTTTGGAGAAAAAGAGGGTTCGGAAGTCGGAAGTTGCCAAATCCAAGGCGTATTACCTCCTATTCCCGCCATGGCCGCCCAAATGCAAGTGGCCATCGCCCTGCAAATTTTAGGGCAGGGAAAATCGCCCCTATCCTACCCTTTTATTCACGGAAATCTTCAATCTTTTCAATTTCAAACCATCTTTCCATGAGTTCTTCTCCTAAAAATATTTTTACGCTTGGCCCCATTACACCGGCATTTATTGCCGAAAGCATTGCCAAGCATCAAACAAAAACATCCATTGGTGCCCACGATTTGTTTTTAGGGCAGGTGCGCGCCGATGTTAAAGACAGACATGCGGTAGAAGCCATTCATTACACAGCGAATGAGGCATTGTCTTTGAATATTTGCCAGGAAATCCGGGAAGAGGCATTTCAGAAATTCCCCATCACGTGTTTGCATATTCACCATAGTTTGGGGATGGTTAAAACCGGTGAAATATGTTTCTTTGTTTTTGTTTCTTCAGCTCATCGCAAAGCATCTTTTGAAGCCTGCGAATGGTTGGTGAACGAGATTAAGGAAAAATGTCCGATTTGGGGAGAGGAAAAAACGGCCGTTCAATCTTATTGGAAAGAAAATCATGGTTGATATTACCCACAAGAATAATACCCTTCGAAAAGCGATCGCAGAAGCATGGGTAGAAGTTAGTTCGATGGCAACGATGAAAGCCATCACTGAAGACAAAGTTTCCAAAGGAAACGTTTTGGAAGTAGCACGTACTGCTGGCCTTTTTGGCGTAAAGCGCACGTCTGATTTGATTCCTGATTGCCATCCTTTACCCGTGGAATATACCCAGGTAACCTATGAATTTCATGGATTGAAAGTTCGTATTTTGGTGGAAGTGCACACGGTGTACAAAACTGGTGTTGAGGTGGAAGCCATGACGGGTGCCTCTGTAGTAGCACTAACCATGTACGATATGCTGAAGCCGATTGATTCCAAAGTAACGATTTCATCGATCGGGTTGGTGAGTAAAATGGGAGGAAAGAGTCAGCAAAAAACAAATCTCACCCTCATTCGCGCACGGGTGGTCGTGTGTTCTGATCGGATTCATTCAGGAATGGCAGAAGACCGCAGTGGCCAATTTTTAGTTGAAAATTTCCGACGAATTGGCCTGCAAACCGACGGATTGGTGGTAATTCCTGATGATTCCAACGCCATTCACGATGAAGTGGAAAAAGCCCAAGACGATGGGATTCAAGTTTTGATGTTTTCCGGAGGCACAGGCGTTGGTCCGCGAGACTATACCTACTCCACCCTAACTGCTTTGATGGATGAGGAGTTGCCAGGAATGGTTCAATACGGAGTTCACTATGGTCAATCGAGAATTCCGACGACCATGTTGGGTCGTGCGGTTGCGGGAATGAGTCGCGGCCTGTTGGTTTTGGGCATCCCGGGGTCGTTAGGCGCAGCAAAAGATTATTTTCACGCTTGGTTTCCCGCCTGCTTGCATGCGTTAGACATGGCCAAGGGCGAGGGGCATTGAAGTTTGTGAGGATTATGTAAAACAAGCAAATAGAGCACACTTTTCCATTTGAGTTACCTTAGAAAGCGGGCAAATCCGGTTCCTGAGTCCCCGAAGGCACCACCCTTCTCATTTCGGCAGACTCAGGAAACATCCTTCGGCAGGCTCAGGAACAATACTTCGGCAAGCTCAGGAACATTCTTAAGTTCTAGCAAACGGGGGCTACCCTTCAATCGGACTTAAAGAAACCGGGGACTACGTCCACCCCTCCCCGGAAGTAAAGTTAAGGGGTAGAGCCGTTTCAATCGTTTCCAATTTTCAAATCAAGGGAAGTTGAGTTTTTCGGGCCAAAATTGGGGACTTTTTTTTCAACTCGGGGTTCCGGTATTCAAGTTACCCGTTTTTAAACGTTTATAAACGTTTCACATACGGATAACGGAAGTGAGAGATTCGACCTTTGCGATGTGTTATTTGTTTTTGAGCGATTTAATCAGATTATACCACGCAGCTGGACTCAACAATGTGGTTGGGATAGGCAGTCCGTTCGGCATAGGAATCATACCATTTTGGGTGCCGGCGTAAAAGCCTTGACGCCATTGGTAGTCCTTGAATGCTGCCGCGTTCGTAATGGCCACCATTTGCGGATCGGCATACGTGGGGATATAAGGATTAAAACTAAGATTCTTTTGAGCACGCGCCAGCATGTCGTCAGGTATTTTTGTTCGAACAAAAAGGTCTTTGAATTCCTCTTTGGAGAATGGATAAATTTGCACCCCTTTCATGGTCACCGGATCGATTTCCAATCGTTGAATCACCGAAATTGCTTCTTCAGGCGATTGAAGTGGAATAACAAAAAGGGCGTCTTTGAATCCCAAGGCCGAGAAAACAACGGTATCGCCTGTCATGACCGCCATCGAGAAAAATCCTCGTTGATCGGCAAAGGTACCCGAACGACGATTCTTAACGTAAACGGTTACAAACGGAAGCTCCGTAAGACTATCCGACGAGATGACGACCCCTGAAAATTGAACGGGGCGACGCTGACTTTGGGCCTTTGCCATGGGGACAAAAAATCCCAAAAAAAGGCAAAAAAAGAAAATCCTTTTCATACAATAAAGGTAAGACGCAAATTCAACCCAAAGGAAAAGGAATTAAAATAAATCATGGGTCGCAAGATGTCACAACTAACTAAAAAATTTGCGTTGATAAATAGATCATAAACTAAAAACCAAACACAGATGGAAGCAGTTAATTTTGTAAACAAACAAAAAGAAAACGATATGGAAGATAAAGCCGCGAAGCTCAAAGCTTTGAAATTAACCATGGACAAACTCGAAAAGTCGTTCGGGAAAGGTGTTGTCATGAAAATGGGCGACGCGAAGGTGGTGGATGTTGATGTTATTCCGACCGGATCTTTGGGACTAGACATCGCGTTGGGCATTGGAGGATTTCCTAAAGGCCGCATCATTGAGATTTATGGTCCGGAATCATCGGGTAAAACGACGATTGCGCTTCACGTTATTGCCGAGGCCCAAAAGAAAGGTGGCATGGCCGCCTTCATCGATGCCGAGCACGCCTTCGATCCCAAATATGCCGAAGCTTTGGGCATTGATACCGAGAATCTTTTGATTTCCCAACCTGACAATGGAGAGCAAGCCTTAGAAATTGCCGATAACCTCATTCGTTCTGGAGCCATCGATGTGATCGTGGTAGATTCCGTTGCGGCCCTCGTTCCTAAATCGGAAATCGAAGGCGAAATGGGCGATAGCACCATGGGCCTTCACGCTCGTTTGATGTCGCAAGCCATGCGAAAATTAACTGGATCCATTGCCAAAAGCGGCACTGTATGTATTTTCATCAACCAACTTCGCGATAAAATTGGAGTGATGTTCGGAAATCCAGAAACCACCACCGGAGGAAATGCACTGAAATTCTATGCTTCCGTTCGCTTGGACATCCGACGTATCGGTCAATTGAAAGACGGTATCAATGTTACCGGTAACCGTACAAAGGTGAAAGTGGTAAAAAACAAAGTAGCACCGCCTTTCCGCGTTACCGAGTTCGATATTGTTTATGGCGAAGGGATTTCCAAAGTTGGGGAGATCATCGATATTGGAACGGAAATGAATATCATCTCAAAAGCGGGGTCATGGTACAGCTATGGAGATACTCGATTAGGACAGGGTCGTGATAGTGTTAAGCAATTGCTATTGGACAATCCCGAAATGGCCGAAGAAATCGAACAGAAAATCATGGAAAAAAGTAACGCACATGAACACAAGATTGAAGAAAATGAAGATTAATCATTTTTTCATCATGTAACGATTCTGCAACCAATTAACTTTTAGAACTCAAATAGCCTCAAAATACTGAGGCTATTTTTATTTTCAAGATGAAAAAACGAGCATAAAAAGCCAAAAACGAACCTCAAAGATTAAAAAAATCAATTTTTACCACCCATTTAACACAAGGAAATCAAATTACTTCATGAAGGAATTTAAATAAAATCATCTCGTCTACTTTTGAATTAAGCAAACAAACAAAGACATGAAGTTATTTGATTTTTTAGAAGGACAAGGGTTTTGGGTTGGATTGAACCTATTTGAATCACCCGAAGATTTTTTGGATTATTATTCCGATTATGAGAAATGGGAAGACGATTCTAAAGACCGTAAAAAAGTGACGGTAAAAGTAAAGAGAAAGTAAAATCGAGGTAATGTAAAAAGAGTGGGGCTTAATTCAGGCCCCGCTCTTTTTTGATCTTCTCGTAAGCGTCGTTGATTTTGGCGAATTTAAAATTCGCTTCATTCTTTGCCGCGTCAGGCATATTGGCCATTCGATCAGGATGATATTTCATGGCCAACTTTCGATATTGCTTTTTTAATTCCTCATCAGAGCATTTGGGATCCAATTCGAGCAATTCGTAATTCTCTTTGGAGGAAGACTGACCGAAGGAATGAAAACTTCCGTTTTGATATGCGTTTTTAAACTGATTCCGGATTTGTTGAAAATCGGTAATATTGATTCCCATGTACCGAGCAATTTTTTCAATGAGAACAACTTCCACATCGGTCATTTCACCGTCGGAGCCCGCCATTTGAAAGAGGAAACGCAATAACTGAATGCGGGCACCATAAGCTAAGTTTGCCTCCATGGAACGACAAACCGGTTGCAATGCAATGTCTTGTTTCAGGAACTCCCGTAGCCGGAGCAGCATCCCCTTACTTTTCTCTTCTCCAAAATTTTGAAGCAGAAATTCTTTGGCCACCTCCAACTCAATGCGCAAAACACGTCCGTCGGCTTTCATGACTGATGCCATCAATACCAACAAACTTGACTCAAAATCCGGAATACCTTGGTAGTATTTTCCTCCTGTTTTGCGTTCTTCTTTTTCCGTAGAATCACTTGTGACAAAATTTTCAATGAGGTAACCCACGAAATAACCGATCATAAACCCCGAAAATCCGCGGAAAATAGCGGCACCAATGATTCCAAAGATAAATTTGAGCACAGATTTTATTTTACGACAAAGATAATGGATTTACCAACCTCCGGAGGAACCTCCGCCACCAAATCCACCACCACCAAATCCACCACCGAAACTATTATTATCTGAAAAACCAGAACCACCTCCCCTACTTCCGAGGCCGCCACCCCAAAATAAAGGCATAGCCCCTAACCCACCTCCACGGCCACCTCCACCACCTTTTCTACCAAAAAACAACACGATAGCGAAGATGAAGAGTAGTATTAAGAGAAGTAATGGAGAGAATGGCTGTTCGTTTTCGATTCCTTTGTATTCGCCTTGAACAACAACGGCAATAGTTTCTAATGCTTTTTGAACACCTGCGTAATAATCTTGACGCTTGAAGTAAGGCGTTAAAATTTCCATTCGAATGTCGTAGGCGGCACCATCGGGAAATACCCCTTCTAACCCGCTTCCGACCATGATTGACATCTTTCGATCCTCCATGGCAAAAAACAACAGAATGCCGTTGTCTTTATCTTTCTGTCCGATCCCCCAGTTTTTCGCCCATTCTATGGCGGTTTCGTATACATCTCCACCTTCTAAACTTGGAATGGTTACAACGACGATTTGAGTCGAGGTTGAATCGCACAACAACTTCATGCTTTTGCCCAGCTGTTGAATTTGCTCGTCGGTAAAAATTTGGGCATAATCATTAATTGGCCGCCCAGTTGCTGGAGGAATGTCCATCGCAAAAAGCGGGCCCATCCATATTAAACTAAAAAACAACCCTAATAGTCGAAATTTCATCATCCGGTTGAAATTGAATTATCCAACTCATCTACATCGGAATCGTCCCACGGAAAATACTCTCCCAAAGCATTTCCCAGATTTTCGATTACTTTTTGCATTCCTTGAAGGTAGTAGCCACCTCGCAATTGCTTTGACAAAAACTGGGCTTGTTCGTCCCAAAACGTTTGGCCCACACGATCGTGAATGCCTTGATCTCCCCAGAGTACGAATTTTCTGGATTCGTAGGCAAGGTAGATAAGAATGGCATTTTTTAGTTTGGTTTGGTTCATGCCCAATTCTTGAAAAACTTCATGGGCTCGTTTTTCAGGAATTTCATGGTGGCAAACGGCTTCGACATGCAAGCGTATTTCACCCGATGTAGCCTTTTCCGACTTTTCAATGCAGGATTTTAGGATTTCTAAATCCGATTCTGAAAAAATACTCATTCAAAATTAAGCTCAGGAGCTTTTTCAGAACCAGCTGTAGCTTCAAAAAACTCTCTAGGTTCAAAATCAAACCAAGATGCAATGATATTTCCTGGAAACTTTTTGGTGGAAGAATTGTAGGATTTAACAGCTGAGTTATAATCTTTTCGCGATTCTTTGATGCGGTTCTCTGTTCCTTCCAAATCGTTCATCAATTTACCAAACAATTCTGTTCCACGAATTTGAGGATAAGCTTCCATCACAATGTTGATGGCTCGATTGATTTGAGCACCCGCGGCATCTAATTGAGCGGGAGATTTTGCATTTTGAATTCCAGCCCTTGCGGCAGTAACATTTTCAAGAATTTCCTTTTCATTTTTCGCACCAGCCTTCACCGTTTTCACCAAATTTGGAATCAAATCAGCACGTCTCTGATAATCCGTTTGAACCTGAGCATAGGACTCATCTACACCCAACTGCTTATCTACCAAACCATTGTATGAACTCCAAATCCAAATCCCTAATACGGCTACGAGACCTAGAACTACCAACAACAATAAATTACTTCTTTTCATCTTTTTATTTTAAGAGTAAACGACAAAGCTAAAACTTCGTTGTAAGAATAAAGATTAAAAACTGATTTTTTTTTTCTAGTTTTAAGGTGTGATGAAGAAAATCATTTTCTGTATTGTATTTCTATATATTGGGTCCTATTGGGTTCAAGGGCAACCTAATTATCAATCCATCAACGCCGATTTCCAAAAAAAAGTAACGGAAAATTATCAACTTAATTTTCAAAATTTTGGGAAACTGGCATTTTTTGAAAACTACGAGGCTCGCAAGAAAATTATTCAATTGGAAAAGGATGGTAAAACATCGGAACTAACCCGTCAACTCGAACAATATATTCAACAATTTGGAATTGAGAATTTCAAAAATCAAAAAGAAATGATTTGGAAACTTGCTCAACTCCTTGAAAAGCAAAACGATATACCAAAAGCCAAATTTTATTATGGCCTTTTAATTCGAAATTCAAATCTCGGAGTAGACTCTTTAGTTAAACAATATTATGATGATTTAAACAAGGGATCTGAAGATCGATATGTTCCCATCAAATACTATTATGAATTGGTTGATTATCGGAAAAAGGTCGATACACTGCGACCACCTCGAGGGGTTTTCGAAAACATGGGAGACTCCATCAATACCACCTTTGAGGAGTATGGTCCCAGTATAAGCCAGGACGATGCTGCACTCTTTTTTTCCTCCAAGCGTGATTACATGGGTAACAGTGGCAACCAAGATATCTACAATGAGGATTTGTACATTTCTATAAAGGGAGAAGATGGTCAATTTCAACAAGCAGTTAAAATTTGGGGAATTAATAGCATTCACAATGAAGGATCACCTTGTTTGAGTCCAGATGGGAACACCCTATTTTTTGTTCGATGTAACGACAAGGACGGTTTTGGTGAATGTGACTTGTTTCAGGCAGAAAGGATGGATGACACCACTTTTGGAAAAGTAAAAAATTTAGGTCCTTTGATCAATTCAACCTACTGGGAAAGTCAACCCTGTTTAAGTAGAACTGGCGATACTTTATTTTTTGCATCCAATCGCCCGGGTGGATTGGGAGGAACTGATTTATTTTTTTCAACCAAAGACAAACGCGGAAATTGGATGCCAGCTCGCAACCTTGGTCCGATGATCAATACCTCAAACGACGAAATGTCACCTTTTTTCCATCCAGAATACGACGTCCTTTATTTCAGTTCTACGGGTGAAATTGTAAATTTCGGCGGATTTGACATTTACAAAAGTTACTTGAACGAAGGAAAGTTTTCAGAGCCCAAAAACATTGGGCCTTTGGTAAATGGTACCGGTGATGAGCACTACTTTACCATCGATTCAAAATCAAGAAACCTTTTTTATGCCCGTTCTGATGAAAATAAGAACCTTGATTTGTTTTCATTCCCTTTGCCCATGGAAGCACAACCAACCGCAACGACCGAATTTTCTGGGGTATTAAAGGATTCAGTTACAGGAAAAAGCTATCAGGGAATTGTTTCCGTCATTGATTTGGAAAATGGAATTGAAGTAGCGCCCAAATTTGTAAGGGAAGATGGCACCTTTTCATTTGACCTGATCGACAACCAGAAATATCTCTTGATCATTCAAGGAGAAGATTTCTTCCGCATTGAAAAAGAATTTAAACTACAGGGAGATACCGTTGTAGAAGTAAAAGCCCAAGGCATAAAATCCTATCGCATCCAATTTTCTACGATTGAGTTTGCCAACAACAGCTTCGAGATTTTGGAAGAGATGAAACCTGATTTGGATAAGTTGGTTGATTATTTATTGGATAACCCTACCGTTTCATTGACCATTTCTGGACATACCGATTCGAAAGGAAATCCTGAAAAAAATCAGCAGCTTTCCCAAAAAAGAGCAGAAAGTATTCGTGATTATTTAATAACCTCGGGTGATATTGATCCTGAAAGAATTAAAGCGATGGGATATGGAAGTTCCAAACCCATTAAAAAGGTGGAGGTGACCGACGAAGATCGAAAACTTAATCGCCGAGTGGAGTTTGAAATTGATCGAGGGGAATCTACACCCATCGAGGATACGAATATTGAAGAATTGAAAGAGGAGCAAAAAAAGGAGGATTAAAGAAGTAATTCGAACAGTTCTAACTGATTCTTCGCTCTTAATAAATTTTGATTATCGTATTCAACTTTAAAATAATGATCGTTTTCAAGGTAATCGGTTAGAAACCTCAATCCAATTAGAAGTGTCATGTATGGGCCTGCATACGGAAGCATAAGTTTTTCTTCCCGAGCCCATTGATTTTCCCATCCTTCTTGGTATCCCGCCCAAAGAGCATCCATGATATGACTTTGAACCACTTGGCGGGATGATGAAAAATCGCCTTCTGGCTTCAATGGTACAAAAGTTCGAATCAAATCTCCTAAATCAAACATCACATTTCCCGGCATCACCGTATCCAAATCAATCACAACAGTTTCATCCATTTGCCCATTCCGGAACAACACATTGGTAACTTTGGCGTCGTTATGCGTTATCCGATTTATTTTTAATTCAGGAAGAACTTTATTCAAGGTTAACAATCCGTTTTGATATCCTAGAATTACCTCCTGAGCGTGCTCCCTTCTTTCCTTTTTTGTAGAGATGATGGATCTCTCAAAATTAATTCTTCTATGTTCTAATTGATGAAATTTAGGAATGATCTCTTTCCATTCCAAGGAATGGAGAAAGGGGGAAAGATTTCTTGAAAATTGAGCAAATGCCTTTGAAGCGTGAAATGCCATTTCTTGAGGATGGTGAAACCTAATTTGCGAATCCTCTGAAATATATTCCATTCTTCGCCAAATGGAATCATGGTGTTCCTGGTGAATTTTTCCGTTTACGAGGAAAAAAGACGGAATAATTTTTAAGCAATCCTTTTGCTGAAGAATGGTTTGGGTATTGATTAAATTATGTTCAATTCGATCCCACAGCGGGAAAACATGCCGATTTACCTTTTGGACAACGCTATGTCGACCATTTTTCTCTTTCACAAAAAAGGAGGCATTGATATGGCCTCCTTTTAATTCTGAAATAGAATCGATATGGATTCTAAAAATGGATTGTATCTGATGTACGATTATGTCCATAGTTGAGCAGGATAAACGCCTTGTTCTACCAGATTTAGTAGCGATTGTTTCACCACCGGTTTATCTTCTTGGTAGGTAACTCCAAACCAAGGAGATTGAGTCGGAATAACCTTCAACAATTGCCCTGGCAATTGAATGAAAGCATCAGCTAACAATGGAATAAAAAATTCAGATTTAGGATTTTCATGGTTTTTTTTCGCAAAATCAATGAACATGGTTTCGGCCATTTCAAAAACAGCTGGGGTAAAACCCCAAAAATTCATCGATACCGGATTATCGGAAGGTAATTCAGTACAACCATTTTCATCCTCGAATACGATTTTTTGATCGGCACCTCGGTAGATTTTTGTTCTTTCGTTGATCGCAACCAAATTGCCGTTCTCGTCGGTTTGGCAAACTCCACGACTCACCGATCCATTTTCTGATAGGGTATTTCCCAGAAGGTATCCAATCATGGAAAATGTATTTGAATTGGCCTCATTGGTTAGGAAATCAGCCATTTTCTGGAATGCTTCTTGTCCGTAAAAATCGTCGGCATTGATTACGCAGAAAGGTTCATGGATTTGATTTTTGGCACACATCACGGCGTGGGCTGTTCCCCAAGGTTTTGTGCGATTTAATTTACCAATTCCCGGAATTTCCGGATCGACCGGTTGAAAAACATAGTCAATTTCAATTCGACCATGCAATTTAGAAGCAAATAGTTTTTCGAAGTTTTCTTTGAACTCCTCACGAATGATGAAGACTACTTTTCCGAATCCAGCTCGAATAGCATCAAAAATGGAATAATCAATGATGGTTTCTCCATTCGGGCCAAATGAATCGGTTTGTTTATTTCCACCATAACGGCTGGCCATTCCAGCAGCAAGAACTAAAAGCGTAGGTTTCATAAATGTAATTTCACGAAAATAGTACAGGAAGGTTATTTGGAGGTAAATTTTGCGATAATACTTTCGCCACCCACCACTTTTTGTCCAAGTTCTAATGGCACTTCCGTTCCAATGGGTAGATATACATCCACTCTAGATCCAAATTTAATGAAGCCCATTTCAGCACCTTGTTCTGCACGATCTCCTTTTTTGGAGTAGCATACAATTCGTCGTGCCAATGCTCCTGCAATTTGGCGGAACATCACTTGATGATTTTGCTCATCTTGAACAACCACCGTAGTTCTTTCATTCTCTGTAGAACTTTTAGGATGCCATGCGACCAAATATTTGCCAGGATGATATTTTTGAAAGATTACCTCCCCGGAAATGGGATATCGATTCACATGAACATTGAATGGCGACATAAAGATGCTAACAAGTAGGCGTTTACCTTGAAAAAATTCAGGTTCTTCCACTTCTTCGATGATCACCACCTTTCCATCAGCTGGGGCAATAACGTGGTTAGGGTTTTGAATGGTAGTTCTGGATGGATTTCTGAAAAATTGTAAAACAATCCCAAGGAGAACCAAAGAAAAAATCCAAAGTAGAATTTTCAGCCAAGAAATCTCAATCCATTTATAGGCCGAGAATGAGATAAAACCGGTAACTATGAGTGCAAGTACAATGCTCGCTATCCCTTCTTTGTGAATCATGGTTCGAAAATACAATCAAAAGAGGGATAATGCCAACCATACGGCGGGAATAGCTAATAAAAAGCTATCGAAACGGTCGAGTATCCCTCCATGGCCCGGAATGATATGACCGCTATCCTTAACCCCAAACGATCTTTTCACTACGCTTTGAATCAAATCTCCAAAAGTACCAAAAAATGCGATTAGAGCTCCCAAAGCAGCACCTTGAATCCAATCCATATGCACAAAAAAATGCGCAAACATTCCCACCAACATCGATGCCAATAGCGCACCACCCAGGGTTCCTTCCCAGGTTTTATTGGGCGAAACATGAGGAATCATTTTATTCTTTCCCAACGATTTTCCAACCAAGTATGCCCCCGTATCAGAAGTCCACAAGCCAACAAAAATCAACAGCAAAATCATGGGGAACCGAATTAAAAAATCTTCCATAAGATCTTTGGCCAAAAATAGGGGTAACCAAATCCACAACCATCCAAAAAACATTTTTGAAAGCTCCTTGAAACTATTCTCCTGAAAGGTAAGTACACATCCAATGGTAGAAATCAGCAGCTGGATGGTCAAAAGAGGAAGCCAATTTGTTTCAAATTTCCACCACAAACCTATCAAAAAAATGAGGGAATGGAATGCACCAATCCACCTCAATTTATTCCTTCTCTCCTCAGGTTCTCCCATTTTCAAGAGTTCATCCAATCCCACCACTCCAATAACCGACAATAATGCCAGCCCCGAATAATAACCACCCCAACATGCGGCAACAATGATTATTACAATAAAAATCCCAGAGATGGTCCTTTGCCAAAAATTATTCATTAATTCAGTCGTTTTTTAAGGAAGAAGGCTTTTAAAATTTGAGAACACTCATCATTTAAGACACCACCCACCACTTCAGTTTTAGGATGTAATAGTGAGGTTTTATTTTTCAAGCCACCCCGTTTTTCGTCGCTTGCGCCATAAACCACCTTTTTAATTTGAGCCCAATTCAGTGCTCCGGCACACATCACACATGGCTCTAGCGTAACATATAAGGTACATTCATCTAAATATTTACCGCTCAAATAATTCGCTGAGGCCGTAATGGCCTGCATCTCTGCATGGGCGGTAACATCGTTCAACAATTCGGTTAAATTGTGTGCTCGAGCAATAATTCTTTGATTGGCAACAACTACGGCTCCAACAGGAACCTCATCTTTTTCATATGCGTATTGAGCTTCCTTCAGCGCCTCACGCATGAAATAATCATCAGAAAAAATAGATAACGACATTAAAAATTCAATCCAGAAGAAAAATATAAAACTCCATTACCCATGGCATTTAATGAAGGGGTAAATCCAAGTCGAAAGGTGTAGGAGCGAAAATTCATGTTCCCCATCCGTAAACCGGCAGATAAAGACGGTCCAAAACTACCATTAAACGGCGCATCCAAATTTGAAAAAGTACCAGAAACTCCAATTCCGGCAAATATCCCAACCAAGGCCTCTGCATCTCGATGTGAGAAATGACCAATGCTTCCTTCCAATAATAAAGGAACATGACCCAATACCGTAAAATCTCCAGCATTATTACTTCCTATTCCAATGTTAAAGGGAACCGCAATGGAAAGTGAAGATTGGACCTTTCCCGTTGCTAATACAAATCTTGGGCAATATTCCAAGGTTGTTACCAGTAAACTGTTGTTGAATTGGTTGGGATCTGTCCACAAGACCAATCCACCTGATAAGGTATGATCAACCTCTTTCACTTCGAATGACTTTTTTCGAAGACTATCGGAGGTATTCGATTTTTTTGGGGAGGAAGTCCGTCCACGACCTTCTTCAAAATCTTGTGAAAATGCGAACGAGAGTGATAAAGAAAAAAATACGGTAAGGAAAGTGGTTTTAATGCAATTCATAAACATCATTTTTGGAAGGAATTTCAATGGATGAAAATCCTGATTCTTTTAAAGACGCAGATAAAAGTTCCATGGATGGTTCTTCCCCGTGAACGAGGAAAACTTGCTTTAATTCTTTTGGATTTTGGTGTTTTACAAATCGTACCAAATCGTCCTGATCTCCGTGTCCGGAAAACAAACTGGTTGACATAATACGTGCGCGAACTTGATAGGTTTTCTTATCAAAATGAAGCTCATTCGGCTGTTCGCGTAACTTAGCTCCCAACGTACCTGGCGAGGCAAAGCCCACCATCAAAATGGTTGCATTGGGGTTTTCGATGTTTTTCCGAATGTGGGTTTGAATTCTTCCACCGTCTAACATACCGGATGCTGAAATAATGATGGCCGGCTCATCAAACTGCGACAAAATTTTACTTTGTTTTTCGTTTTCGATGTAGAATAGTTGATCGAAGATGAAAATTTCACCGTCGTTTTTCTGCATTTCGCGGGCTTCCTTATTCAGGTAATTGTGCATTTGTTGGTAAGCTTTGGTAGATTCCAACGAAAGTGGACTATCTACAAACACCTTAATTTCGGGAATAAGTCCCAAATTCACCATTTTCTTTATTTCAAAAAGCAAGGCTTGGGTTCTTCCCACCGAAAAAGCAGGAATGATCAATCGGCCGCCTTTCTCCACACAAGTTTCCTTGATGATTTTCGAAAGGTAACCCGTGTAATCCCTTCCCGGCTCGTGTAGGCGGCCTCCGTACGTTGACTCGGTTACCAAATAATCCACAGGCTCCATGGGTTCCGGATCCACCAAAAGCGGATAATAATCGCGTCCAATATCACCAGAAAGTCCGATTTTCACTTCGGTTCCATCTTCTCTTTTAAGGTACATCACCACGTGAGCGGCCCCAAGAAGGTGTCCGGCAGGAATAAACTTGATGGAAATATTGGATGCTATTTTTTGGCGAACATTGAAATTCAGGGTAGCAAATTGCTTCATCGTTTGCACAACTTGAGGCTCCAAATACAAGGAATCGTAGGCTTGACGATTTAATCCTGGACCTCTTCGGCTATTTTTCTTCCCTGTTAGAAAAGCGATTTTCTTCCGATTAATTCCAGCACAATCCATTAAAAGCAAATGCGTTAGGTAATACGTAGGAACGGTAGAATAAATCTTTCCTTCAAATCCCCAACGTTTAAGCAGGGGTAAGTTTCCAGAGTGATCGATATGAGCATGCGTAAGTACAACGGCGTGAATTTCAGAAGGATCAAAAGGAAACTCTACAGGAACTACGTTTTCTTTCTTCCGCTTTTCCATGTCCATTCCACAATCCACCAAAATTTTTACCCCGTCGTTTTCAATGAGAAATAAGGAACCCGTAACTTGTTTTGCAGCACCTAAAAATGATATTGTTCTGTTCATAAATTTTACGAAAATACAACCAATTTGGGAAGTTGTTGTTTGTAATTTTGATGAAGATGCCGAACCGAATTCACCGATCACGTTTTTTCAAGCAATCCTACCAAAGTTGGAAACAAGCCGGCTTGTTTCGAGGCTTGTTTTTCAAAATTGAAGAGCGCTACATTCGATTACTGGATGGAGATTCTGATGGGGTTCTCCACCTTGCCAAAAACGACGAGATCCAATTTATTTTCCATTTCAACGATGTTTTTGGACAAGGCGATTTCTTGTTAGAATACCTTTCCGAATTGGTCAGAAAAGAAGGATTTATCGTTCATCAATCCCATACTTTCAAACAGGCATCCGAAAATTTTGGATTTGAGTTGATGGAACGTATGGTATTGCATCGCTCCAAATGGAAATGGCTCCCCTGGATCGCATTTAAAGATGCAGAAACATTAGTCATTTCCCTTTCGGTTGGTCATCAAAGCGGAAGGTTGAGTATTCGCCATCAATCAAAAATAAAAAATCCTCGATTTGCAAATACCCAAGCCTGCATTGCCTGGATTTTGGAAAAACAAGCCAGAATCAAATTAAATCGCCAAAAGGTATAATCTAATTGGCCAAAAAAAAGCCCCCCGAATTCCTTCGGGGGGGCTTTTTGATTCATTCATGATTTCAATCTTGGGCTTTCATCATGGTCACCAATTTCTTACTTAAAAAGAAAAGGACAACCGAAGCAGCACCAGCCATGAATACAAAGAGCATGAAGAAATCGTACAAGTTATTGATCTGCATACCTGCAAAGCTTGGCTTTTCGGGTTTCAAATTCCAAAACTGAATTTTTTCAAATTTCTGACCTTTATTTTCTTCAATAGCATGAGTCATCAATAAACCAGAACCATCCACAATGGCAGCTCGATCAATTTTGGAATTGTTGGTTTTAATGACTTTCAAGTGGAAGTTCAACACTTCGGCGGTTGAACCATTTCTAGTAATTGCCGTAACAGAATCTGCTTTGTCACTTCCAGTGGAATTGGAAGAAGAAACAGTCATGACTGGCAATGCAGTTTTTGCATTGGGATCTGCCGACCAAACTGTGGTATCTAACATCGTTGTTGCCAAAGAATCTAATACTGAAGTAGATGTATTTGGAATAAAGGTGCGATCCATTTTCACTTCTTCTGGATAATATGCAGACAACGTACCGGCAAACTTATTCGCTGCAGCGGTGGAAAGGAACCACACTCCCATCAACAAGGAAGCAAGGCGGACGGGTGCCAAACGATTCACCATGGAAAGTCCAATCGGAGATAAACAAAGTTCGCCGAAGGTATGAATGGTGTATAAACTCACCAACCAAATCATGGATACTTTAGCAGAAGGATCCAATCCTTTTACGCCGAATGCAATGACCAAATAACCTAAGGCCAAAAGGAAAAGTCCAATGGATTGTTTGAATGGAGAAGCAGGTTCCATATTTCTCTTTCCAAGGAATCCCCACAACCAAACAAAAACAGGGGCAAAAATAACAATGGCTACAGCGTTGATAGCTTGAAAAAACGATGCTGGAATAACACTTCCAAAAAGGTTACGATCGGTTTGTTCCTCAGCAAAATACGTTAACGAAGCACCGGCTTGTTCAAAAGCCGACCAAAAGAAAATCACAAAGAATGCAACGATGTAAATAACCCAGATTCTGGTGCGCTCTGGCTTGGTCAACGACTTATCGGAAATGATAAATCCGGGCGCAGCGATCGTCAAAGCGAAAATAAAACTTCCAATAAAGTCCATGGAAAAATACTCTACCTTCCAGAAAATAAACAATAAAGCGAAGAATACACTACCCCAAATCCCCAAAGATTTGGTATCCAATGGAGCTTTTTCTCCATTTGCTTGTACTTCTCTTTTGGCGTTAGGTTTTTCACCAATTTGTTCACCAGTAGGAGAAACTAAATATTTATTCTTTTGAGTAATGAAGATGATTAAGGAAAGAATCATTCCAACGCAAGCTGCTAAGAAGCCCCAACGAAAATCGGCAGGATTACCAGTATCGCCAAAATAACCGCAAATCAAAGGAGCTATGAACGCACCCAAGTTGATTCCCATATAAAAAATGGTGAATGCAGAATCAATTCGACGATCACCCTCTGGGTATAATTGACCCACCATGGTCGAAATATTCGGCTTAAAAAACCCATTTCCAAAAATCAACATCCCCAAACCGATAAACATCATGATGGAAGCAAATCCTGCATCTTGATAAAAAGTACCGGAAAGGAACATGAAAAACTGACCAATGGCCATCATGATACCACCAATAACAATCGATTTGCGATTACCCCAATAACGATCGGCCATGTAACCACCAATAAGCGGAGTTAAATAAACCAATCCGGTGTAAGATCCATAAATTTCAGAGCCTAACGCTTTGTCGAAAAACAAGGCTTTGGTCATAAATAGCACAAAAAGTGCGCGCATTCCGTAGTAGCTGAAACGCTCCCACATTTCGGTCACAAAAAGCAAATACAGCCCTTTGGGATGTCCTTTTGGTGTTTCGGTCATAAGTTTTTCAATGGTTTAAAGCCCCAAGATAAGAAAGATTTTGGTTTATCACCTTCACTGTTTTTCCACCACGGTGTAACCCGCTTCTCGAAGCAAAGCCACCAATCCGTGAGAACCACCGAGATGGCCGGCCCCAACTGCGATGAAAACCGACTTCTTTTTCATCAGGGCCGGAAGCGTTTTCATCCAATTGCGATTGCGCTGAAACAGCATTTTCTCCAAGTCCATTTTCATCTCATCTGATTCCTCGATGAACTTTGCTAGGGAATCAATGTTTCCCTGATGAAAAAAGTGTTGTAATTCATCCCATTCTTGTTGGGCTTTGGGGCGATTGGTTCCCATGTCCCATAACGAACGTACAGCCTCTGAATCGGGAATAGAAAAAAGTACATTGGCTTGCTCAGAGGCTGTTTCCAAACCAAAGAGAGGGATTTTGAGAGAATCTGCAGCGTCCATGAAAATGGTTTCCGAGCCTTTGGGTTTGGAACATGGAAGAAGCTTTGCGGCCAAAAGCGAGGTCGTCATCATGGGATGAAAGCGTTCTAATGCCGTAACATCCAATTGATATTGCTGTTGTACTTTCGATTTAAACTCTGGATAGCGCTCTCCCATCAACCGATCCAAGGAACGTTCTTTGGGAACCATGGCTTTGGAGGTGATTTTAATTTGTTCGGAAACCTTTTTCAAATTCATTTCCAAAACCAAAGCTTCCGATTTTTTCAAATATTCCATGAACGAAACAGGAACCAATTGTGCCTTCTCACATCCTAAATGCAAGGTTCCTGTTAAAAAAGAAGGCTTTTGTAATCCATTTCCAGAAATCTCAAAAATGGGAGTTTGAGCATGAGAAATCGATGAAATGAAAAGAGCGAAGAATAACTCCTTCGCTCTTTTAGATAGAAATAACTTCATTATCTGAAAGCTGAAATTCCTGTAATGTCCATTCCGGTAATCAACAAGTGGATGTCATGGGTTCCTTCGTAAGTAACCACCGATTCAAGGTTCATCATGTGGCGCATGATGGGGTATTCACCGGTAATTCCCATTCCGCCGTGAATTTGGCGAGCTTCGCGAGCGATCCACATGGCTTTATCCACGTTATTGCGCTTTGCCATGGAAATTTGAGCTGTTGATGCGCGGTCATCGTTTTTCAAAGTACCAAGACGCCAAACCATCAACTGCATTTTGGTAATTTCGGTCACCATTTCAGCCAATTTCTTTTGTTGCAATTGGAAAGAAGCGATGGGCTTACCGAACTGTTCGCGTTGCAAAGAGTATTTCAAAGCACTGTCGTAGCAATCCATAGCAGCTCCAACAACTCCCCAAGCGATTCCATAACGGGCAGAATCCAAGCAACCCAATGGCCCTTTCAATCCTTCAATGTTGGGAAGTAAATTTTCTTTTGGAACCTTTACATTATCAAACACCAATTCTCCTGTAGCGGAGGCGCGAAGCGACCATTTGTTGTGGGTTTCTGGGGTTGAAAAGCCTTCCATTCCACGTTCAACAATAATTCCTTTGATGCGACCTTCTTCATTCTTCGCCCAAACTACGGCGATATCTGCGAAAGGAGCATTCGAAATCCACATTTTAGCACCATTAAGCAAGTAATGATCTCCCATGTCTTTGATGTTGGTGGTCATGCCACCAGGATTTGAACCGTGGTCGGGTTCGGTCAATCCGAAACATCCCATCCATTCGCCGGAGGCAAGTTTAGGAAGGTACTTTTTGCGTTGCTCTTCTGAACCGTACTTGTAGATGGGATACATCACCAAAGAACCTTGAACTGAAGCAGTTGAACGAATACCGGAGTCGCATCTTTCCAACTCTTGCATAATCAATCCGTAAGTAATTTGATCCATTCCACCACAACCGTATTCGGCAGGTAGAGCAGGTCCAAATGCACCAATTTCTCCTAGTCCTTTAATGATATGGCGAGGAAACTCCGCGCGTTGGGCGTAGTCTTCGATGATGGGAGAAAGTTCTTTTTTTACCCAAGCCCGAACAGAATCGCGAATCAACTTATGTTCATCGGTTAACAGTTCGTCCAACAAGTAATAATCAGGTGCTTCGAAATTATCGGTTCTCATAATGAAAAGTTTTTGCAAAAATAAAACGCACATTTGGCTTTTTGGTTCTTAAAAATCAAGAACTTTGAACATGAAAAAAACAGAATCGATCTTGAAGGTTAAAGGACTTCGATTTTTTGCCTTTCATGGTTTCTACCCGGAAGAGCAGAAATGCGGAGGTTGGTTTGAGGTAGATGTTGAATTTTCTTTACCTATTTCCAATAGCATTAACGACGAATTATCCTCTAGCATCAATTACGAAAGCATTTCTGCGATTGCAAAAAGCCACATGGCTGATCCAAAAAAAACCATTGAGGAAGTGGCTTTTTCAATCAAAAACTCCTATTTTTCTCAATTCCGTCTTCTCCCCCAACATGTTTTGGTAACTGTTCGTAAATTGCGACCAGCCATTCAAGGAATAGCAACAACAACTGAATTTACCGCATGAACCGCAAATCCTTTATCAAACTAGCCGGAATCGCTGGAGCCGGAATTGTTTCCAATTCAATATCTCTTTTAGGGGAAAACAAAAAAAAGACCTCCAAATCCAATCATTCTGTTCCTATCGTGATTTCCACCTGGAACATGGGTCTTGGTGCTAATGAAGGAGCGTGGAAAGTTCTATCTTCCGGAGGAGATGCACTCACCGCAGTAGAACAAGGCGTATGGATCCCAGAAGCCGATCCGAAAGAAATGACGGTGGGCTTGGGCGGATTCCCCGATCGGGAAGGCAGAGTTACCTTGGATGCATGTGTTATGCGGGGCGATGGCGCTTGCGGTGCCGTGCTCGCTTTGGAAAATATTGTACATCCGGTTTCCGTAGCTCGGGCCGTGATGGAGAAAACCCCTCACGTTATTCTTACCGGAGAAGGTGCACTCCAATTTGCTCTTCAACAAGGATTCAAAAAAGAAAACCTTCTTACTCCGGAATCGGAAAAAGCCTGGAAAGATTGGTTGAAAAAAAGCGAGTACAAACCCATCATCAACATTGAAAACCACGATACCATTGGCATGTTGGCCATTGACCAAGCTGGAAAATTGGCAGGAGCTTGTACCACGAGCGGCATGGCCTTCAAAATGAGAGGCCGCATTGGAGACTCGCCCATCATTGGAGCCGGTTTATTTGTTGACGAAGAAGTGGGGGGCGCTACAGCAACCGGCCACGGGGAAGAAGTTATCCGCATTGCTGGAAGTCATTTGGTGGTAGAATTAATGCGGCAAGGGAAATCTCCCGAAGCCGCTTGTAAAGAAGCCGTCGACCGGGTTTACAAACGACAAAAACATCGAATAAAAGACATTCAAGTTGGATTTATTGCCGTGAGTAAAGAAGGAGAATACGGCGCCTATTGCGTACACAAAGGATT
>JACCEC010132905.1_pt1 | contig 27513 bp, 30 predicted proteins | sample 7450121 | NCBI WGS metagenome assembly JACCEC01 (sample SAMN15323455, study PRJNA562643) | freshwater metagenome | isolation source: river surface water | place: USA:Blue River Watershed | collected 2017-08-18 | reverse complement strand
CCCCGGGTATTTCTAATAAGTCGAAACAAAAAAAGTGAGATAAATCGGAAAATTAATCAGATAAATCGAAAATATATTTTATGATATGTTAGTATCATAGAAATTTCTGTTTCATATATTTTTGCGGCTCATATCACGATTTCCCTATGGGAAATTCAGGTAATTCAGGTAATTCGTCCACGTCACAGTTCCCACATGGAATTTTGCACCCACTCCAAAATAGCCCCGATATAGTACTCAAAAATCCCATATGGGCTTTCCCATATGATTTTGCATGATTATTCTCCAATATATGACGCATTTTCACATGCCCACTACCCCACCCTGACGATTTTCCACCCGTTCGCAGCACAGCACCCGCAAACGCGGGTAAATTACCGCCATTATTTCCTCATATTTTGCATATAATTCCCGTCGCCTCTCCTCTTTACCTTTCTTCAGCTTATTTAATGCCTTTTTATCAGCATGAAATCCAGCCATCTGTTCGTACCGTGTCACAATTGTATGGCATGGTACGCACAATAACTGACATTTTCCTATTTCTTCTCGAATTATTGCTTCATCACACCCTCTATCCAGCATATCGCACACTGATTCTTTCTTTGAGAACATATTAATATGGTCAAGATGGAATCGGCCATCTGTTTTACCACAGAATGTACATCCAGAACCATATATTGCATCAAGATGCGCCTGAAAATCCGAAGAAATCCCCTTGCGAAGGTCAACATGACAGGTGGCACATACGCGTCGCCCCATCCAGTTCTTGCTATGTCCATAAATTCCCTGACCGCATTCATCACATTGTATTTGCCCCATTTTATCGAGAATACTCAAGTAATAAGCCATGTCACGGGCCGGCGGCTCTTTAGGTACCACCTGTTCTTTAGGTGCCGTCGCACGCGCCAGCAGCGTATCAATATCCACACTCCCTTCTACATCTGTCAAATCCAGAACCAAACCTCCACCCTTCATCCGTACAAAAGAACATAACTGCAAATGTCATTGTCATATTTACGCAGATTCCTCGGGAGTCGCATGGCGTGAACATGTGTCACCAGTTGGCGCCCTTCGCGACTTGCACCGCTCACCATTCTGCTTCTTTGCTTTGCATCTCATATCATTCAGGTCAGAAGTTGATGTTAAATCTGTAGATAACTCTTCCATGCCACAACTGAGGCGATATGTGTTAACCCTCCCTATCAGCCTCTCCTTTGATTCGCGCAACATTTCATAGAGAGCCTTACTGCTTTTCACACATGCTTCCATGTCATTTATGGACTGGTTCAGTTCCGATAAGAAATATTGTATATCCTGTATCATCCTGTCTTGCTTTGTTCTGTCCTGCATACAAACGATAGAGACTAATGCACGGATTGCCCAACATAATACTTCCTTGCGAACACCATCGTCCAGATTTTCGAATGTGAGAAATAGACACGGTTTATTGCGCTTTGATTTTACAATCTGGAACTGTGACTTTGTGTAAATCGCCGTATCCAGACTTACCATCAACCCTGCATCCGCATCATCATCTGCATCAACATCGCTATACAGTTTTTCCACTTCAACCGTCTGAATTGGTGATGCATATTTCTTGGAGTCCAGTAGCATCTTCACGCGCTTACCAGTTGGACCATTCACGAAGAGATGGAAATCGGCACAATGTCCAATAGCAGTCATATCCTTCACCTCACTGTACGGGAATCGTGGTAACACATATGTATTTAGCATATCCAACACCATTGCCTCACCAATCTTGCCGATGGCATGACTGCTCTTCGTAGCCTTGAACTTCGCTAACTCGGTCTGGAGTTGACTAACATACTCTGTCAGTGTTTCATTCGACCGTTCGATAGACCTGCACATCTGTTCACGCGCGCGTGCCTCCGCCAACTGTTTTTCCAGTGCATGGAGCTGGTCCTTCTTTGTCAGTTCATAGTCTTTGCGAAATCCATCCAACTGTTCACCAACACGACGTGACACCTCACTGTCGAATGAGGTACGTAGCTGCTCTGCAGCCACCTCAGCCGCTGCCAAGCGTACAGACAACGACTCAGCCTCCTTCAGTTTCGCCTTGAACTCTTCCAGTGCTGACATCCGCCCCTCGGACCGCCAGATATCGGCCTTCGCCGCCTCTTCGGCCCCCATGGCCGCATCCCATTGTTCACGGAGCGAGTCACGAACAATCCCATAGGCCGCTGCGCCCAGGTTCGCCATCTCAACGGCCTCTTCATAACTGGCGGTACGGTAGGCCGCGGCCAGGTCCGCGATACGCAATTCTTTCAGAGGCATGTTGGTTTTGTTGGAACGGTCGCGGACCGGAATCGGTCATTTTTACCCAAGAAAGAGACGAACATCCATCACCTCCATGGGCTAACACTGTCGATTTCATCTTCCTTGGTCAGGAACCAAAAAAGTCCGTTTCCAAAAGTCCTTGAGGTCAAGAAAGTTCCAAGGCCCGCGGCCTTCTTCATTCAAAGTTTGTTCGTCGCTGACCTTCGCTAAAATAGCAAGAAACCAACAATCCTCCTGATATGAATCCGTGGGCTCGTTGGTGCATTTGCCCCGATTCAGGGGTCCCTGGTCATCAACCAAAAAAGTCCGTTCAGTAAAGTCCTCGAGCTCAAGAAAGTTCCAAGGCCGGCCTGGTTGTTCAACCGAAGTTGTTCGCCCCCCGTGACCATTCGCTTTTTTCAGAATATCATCCCATTCTGAGACGCAACCCCGTCACAACCCGCCGAAAACATCCCAAAAACGCAGCGTTCTAGGGGGTGTTCGAAGGTTTTGCAGTACGGCCTATGGCCGGCCTCCCTTCGGTCGGCCGGCGGCTAAGCCGGTTGTATGCGATATGTACACGTCATGAAGATGGTGTAAGCATGGTGAAAACGGTAAGTATGGTCATCAACCAAAAAAGTCCATTCAGGAAAGTCCTCGAGGAGACCAAAGGTCCATGGGGTCGCGGCCCGTTCGCTGTTTTGTTATTCGGTGACCGGACACCAGAATAGTGGTTCGACCATGGCTGTTTGCTGATGTAACACCGTCACTCAACATTGAAAATACGTTGAACCTAGCATTTCACACCAACAAACGCACATGGATGTGGTACATATGGATTCTGTCTGCCCCTTAGAGACATGTGCAATTGTGGTAAACGGGCAGCTGCCGCCAGGGTGGCAAGAGAACAAGCACCTGCCCAACCCTTGAATGTCAGAGGAGGGGTCATACCCACACCACCAGAACCCGTCATTCATGACCCCGCCATTTGGGGACCGCATGTCTGGACAGCCTTACATACGTTGGCCGAGTTCGTATCGACGCAGGGGGCTGGTCTACAGAAGTGGACAAACCTGTTGTCGGCCCTGCGCACATCACTACCGTGCCCGGAATGTACAGAGCATTATGGGCGTTGGTACGCCACCCATCCTCTGATGCGTCGTGTTGGTCCGATTATGATGAACCGTCGTGCCGCTGTCGATATCAAGGTCTGGCTGTTAGACTTACACAATGATGTCAATCGGCGTCGGGGTGTACCTGTGTGGACACAGGCGGCTGTAAGCGCAACATATGGCGGAGAGCATGTGGTACGTATGGCAGCTGTGCGGGCGGCTATTGATGCGGTTCGGGGGATGGTGGGTGATACAGCAATCAACGCGATGCTTGCGATGCTGTAACTTGGTGGAATGTGAACATTACAAACAAAGACCAAAAGTTGGTGATTGTTTGTATTGTATGTTTGGTTGCTATTTACTGCTTCTGCTGCTGCTTCTGCTGCTGCTTCTGCTGCTTCTGAGAGCGGCGGTGAGACTTGCGAACCTTACGGGTCTTGCGAGCAGTCTTACGGTGCTTACGAGCGCCACCCATCATCTTAGGAACGGCAAGGGAGGAAGACATTTTCTACATGGGGCAGACAATTAAAACGCGGTGGCGGCGGTGGGAGTGCGGCATTCGGGACAGTTTCGATGGTCGGTGAACCATTGTCGGAGAGCTGCGGTTTGAAAGACGTGGCCACAGCCGGTGACTGCGAAGCCCGTTGACTGGGCCGACTGCATGGTTATCGGACAGACGGCGCTGTCACGAACAGCGGTGTCTAGAACTGCACGGGCGATATGGGCGGGAAGATTCGGGCCGGTTCCGAAGGGCTGAGGAGGAGGTGCTGGTGCTGGTGCTGGTGGTGCAGATGGAATAGGGGCTCGGAACGGTGGCTGCGACGGAGGCACAATCGTTAGCGGTGTAGGGACAAGTGGCTGAACCGGAAAGTACGTCACATCGAGGCACATGAATTGAGTCAGAGAAGGGCGCATCGCATCCTCCCAATGTGCGGGAATATGTGGACCGGTGGGTGCCCCACCGGCCAGCCAGGCGTCGAACATCGGAATCTCGTGGTCCGGCAGTTGGATGAGTTCGTAGGTCGCGCGCCAGGGGCGCGGAACGACACCACAGATACCACGAACATCTCCCTCCGTCATCAGAGGACGGGCTGTGTTGTCAGGCATTGTACGTACGGTGTTGGTCGATGTGCCGTAATAGACACGAAGCTGGTTATTGTTCCAGGCATGCATGGCGTAGATATCTGGGCCCCATCCGTTACGGGCGGAGTCCCAGGCATACAGAAGGACCTCATTGGTCTGTTGGTCGAGCAGAGTGCGGAACATGGTTGTATTTCGACGTTAGGCCGACCGGTTGCATGTGGTAGGTAGCAGGCAAGTTTGGCGCAGCCAAAGCTCTGTGACCAGCATGGAAAGTAACTACAAAGGTGACTGACAATTCCAAACTGTTATCAGTGCCAATACAATTACTCGATATGTCTGACTGTGGATGGCTATATGTCTTTGAAAACGAAGCAATGCCTGGATACTATAAAATTGGCATGACTACACGTTCTGTTGAGGAACGTTTTTCTGAAGAGAATAGTAGTAGGGGTACATATGGCCTACCACTGCCGTATACCGTAGCCTTATCACGGCATGTATGCAGTGTTTCACACGTAGAAAAAGAATTGCACGACTATCTCACCCACAATGAATTCCGACCGAATATACGTAGAAAATTCTTTAACTGTCCTATTGGTGAACTAGAGGTTTGGATTAATAGCATTCCAGAATGCAAATGCTTCGATGAGAAGACTTCGCCACTTCCTGGCTTTTACGCATTCGTCGATGAGCACATTGTTAGAAAGGAAGATGCTGAAGTGAGGGTTAATGACATACTTGTATGCTATAAAGAATGGTGTAAGAAACACCCACAATATCCATGCTTACAAAGGGTTGAACTCATTGATAACATCAATATTGTGTACAACAATAATAAAGAGCCAGACAATGGCAGAATATACAGAGGGATTAAGCTTACATAGTAAGGGCACTCCTCTTATAAACTGCCCCGTACAAGATTAGTGGATTGGGGGGTGGTTGTACATGGTTGTACATCCTCAGATTAACCACCAACGGGGTCGAGGCAAGGGGGGGGGACAACCTCCAAAGACTTTCCTGTAACTTTTGGGATGTACAACCATGTACAACCTGCTAGGGTAAGTTACTGTTGAATGAAGTATTGCAAGTTATAATCATCAAAATGACATGGTTTATGACATTTTCATGTAGATTTGTTTTCAGATGTTAACAACTCAACTTGTTTCTCCAATTCTCGGAGTCTCGCAGTGGCATCCTGTAGTTGTTTCCGTGTCTTTTCCAACCGTGCGGAATACCCTGCGTTTTCCTTTGCAATACGTGCAAACCCATCCATCGGATTAAATACAAACTCACCTTCATTATCTGAATCATCTGCAAAATCGGACTTACACTCCACTTCTATCCTTGCACACAGTGACCCAAGAGTACCATTGTATGACTTACATGAAGCCCATGTGACATGTGATGCCAGAATTGGGTTAGGTTGTGATGTAGCCCGCTCTTCCGTGAGTCTTTGTAATCGTTCCTTCAGAACTCTATACGCTTCAGGATGTGCCTTAATACAGTCTTTCTTGGTACAATGATGATTTCTCCATCGCACTGTATATGTTGTTGTATTATCGACGACCCCTGCACCACACGTCAGACAAACGGCAAATTCCAGGCGTTTGTTACCATGTGTGACAAATGCATCAATGGAATGTTCAGTAGCTAATCCCGTCTTTAGTGTCACATGCTCAAGGTGCTGACCAACCAAGTGAGCTGGTAGTTTATGTGTTCGACTATTCCATGAACAGTATGGGCAGGCGCTCTTTTCGTGTGTGCGCGTTGCCATTGTCCTATCCCTACTTTTAACGCCGGGGATTTCGTCATACTATGAACTAGTTTGGCGATACAGCAGCGGCGGTATTACCATTTTGGTTTGCTATTTTTTTCTGTTTATATAACTCTCTGCGTCGTGCATTTATTGCTTCCTTGTTTTTCTCTACATACCGTTTGTATCTCTCCTTTGCATTTTCAGGATGTGCTTCCGCAAATTTCTTTAAGTCCTCTAAACCTGCAGCCTTACGGGCCTTGAGTTTGGCTTCGGCCGCCTCCAACTCTGCTAGACGGGCTGCCGAGATGGTGACTGTCTGTTCTGTGTCCATGCGCTACTCATGGGGCGGACATGTTTAGGCGGGCGGTGACCGCGGTGATGTGCCAAAAAGTTGAGTTGCTGGGGCTGCTGACACCACACAATCACGACCGTTCCCGTACTAAGACCGTACCCAACTGTCGCTTCAAGATGTCTACGCTCAATCCTGTCTTTAAGTTCCCTGGCTCCGAGGATGTGGTCCTGGAGGATATTCTGGCTACTCGCGACTTCGTCGCTGACGACCTCATGGTCGGTGTCTCCGTGCTGACGGGCCTGACCACCAGCGGGTCCATCCGCACGGGTGTGGTGACTGAGGTCATCCACGGTGTCGGCATCCGCTTCGACAATCCGGATCAGAACGGTATCTTCTGGTCGCAGATGTGGCAGCATCTGGGGGATTGTGAGTGCCCTGTCTGTTCGGAGCACATGCCCCGCGTTCTCGCGCATATTAAGAAGGGGGCTGAGGCAGCTGCTGCAGCATCCGACGACTTCCCTCCCCCTGGACCTCAGCTCCGTCGTACGGATTCTGGGTCCGACTACGGCTTCAACGGCTATCCTGACTGTGAGTTCTGGGAGCGTTCGGGCTACGCCCCGCTCTTCGTCGCCACGTCGGCGGACTACACCGGCAGCTCTTTCCTGGCCGATTCGTGGTCGCGGGGCGCAGTGGCGGAGATTCTGCGTGAGGTGAATGTGGCGGACCTTGATGGACCTACACGCCGTGCATACGACCGTCAGCAGCAGGAGATACAGGATGCCACGGATTTGTTCCCCACGTGGGGTGGCAGCATCCCTCCATTCATGGAACAGCCTCTGACGCCTCCACGGGGCAGGGCACCCTCACCTGTCTGCCCTGGTGCACCTGCTAGGCTTCGCCACCGGCGTCAAGCAGCAATGGACCCTCTGCCCATCGGGTTGCTAGAGGAGGAGACTAACAAAGAGGAGACTTTCCAACAGTTCCTCCATGCGCCGGTTGGACTGCGCGTCCCCATGTGGTCGCTGTTCGCCGGCCTGCTGGCCTTGTCCGTGTACATGTTCATGGTCGTCTGGCAGCTAGAGCAGTGTAAGCAGTGTCTGCGCCGCGGCTGAACAAAACAAACAGACAAAACAGACAAAAACAAAACAAACAATCAAACCCTACACACACTCAAACACTCAAACCAAAAAATGTTTTCTTTTTGGTTTCCTAGCGTTGTGGGTTTGAGTGTTTGTGGATATTTATGTTTATGGAGTTAGAAGAGAGACAAGGGCTGCTCATGCTGAGACAAGCTTGCGAACGGCATCGAGGACGGCCAGGGTGTTGCCGTGCGTGGCCTGGAGTGCCGTGATGTAGGTACGGAGCTCCGCGACCTCGTCCTCGAGCTGCTTGACGCGCTCGGCGGGGTCCGTGGCGGCCTCTGGGGCGACCGGCGCGGCGGCGACGAGATGGCTGGCATCCGTGAGGACAGGCACTGCGCTCTCGGAAACCGTGGAGGAAGTCGTGCTAGAAGCCTTCTTGGGACGACCCACGGGGCGCTTGGGCTGTGCGGCCTTCTCTGCCTCCTTGGCTGCCTTGGCGGCGGCCTTCTCGGCCTCCTTGGCCGCCTTGGCGGCGGCCTTCTCGGCCTCCCTCGCGGCCTTCGCGGCCTCCCTCTCTGCCTCCTTCTCTGCGGCCTTCTGAGCCTTCTCTGCGGCCTTCGCGGCATCCTTCGCGGCCTTCACGGCAGCCTTCTGGGCCTCCTCCAGGGCGGCCTGCTCCATCTTGGCCTTCATGGCGGCAGTAGCTGCGGCAGCCTTTGCCTTGAGCGTCTCTGCTGCTGAGGCAGCCTTTGCCTTGAGCGTCTCTGCTGCTGCGGATGCAGAGGAAGTGGAAGTAACACTGGCGGTCTCGATAGAGGACATCTTGAGTACTTGGGTAGCTGGTAGCTGAGTCGTTTGCGTCTTGTGCGGCGGACTGATTATCTGGCTACCTGGCGCTGTTGGGCTGTCAATTTTTCGCTGGGTATACGTTGCCGATTGCTGAGTTTTGGGGGTAGGATGGTCTTCCCTTCTGTCACTGTACAAACAAGGCCAAAAAGATGTTGTGTTTCGTTTTTGTCTTTTTTGGCTTGTTTTGTGTTTTCTGTTGGTTGGTGTTTGTTGGCCTACACAACGATGCCGTGCTGGGTCAGCAGCAGCTCAGCATCCGCCAACTGTCGGCGCAGGCGCGTGGCCTCATCCTCCTTGTACTGGAAGCGCACCTCCGTCTCAGGATGCACCATCAGATGGTAGATGAGGTCTGCCAGGTCCTTTCGGGTCGCGGCCGTGGTGAGATGCGGGCTGCCGGCCAGACGCCAGGATACGTGGTGAGCATGGCGTACCGCCAGTCCGCACGCTCCGTGCTCACCATTCTGCTCGCCCTTGAGCATACAGACACCGTCGCGCAGCAGCTGAATGCTGATGACGTTGTCCTCGATGGCGCGGTGGAGGTCGCGGCCCACATCGCCGCGGACGAAGTGGCCCATGTCCGTGTGGTTCCAGGGAGTCGCCTTGTGGCGGGGTGAACGCTGCTTGGCTGTCTGGGGCTTGGACTTGTTGGTCCAGACAGCCTTGATGACGGCCCAGTCGCTGCCGGCCATGTGGCTCGTTGCAGGGAGTGCTGCGTCGGTGACGCGGCCGTGCCAGCCATCCACGGACCAAGAGGGGTCTGCTACTGCCTTCTCGGCGCGGCGCTTACACGTCTCGCAGAGGTCCGAATCGCGTACGGGGAGTTTCGTGCACTGGACGGAGGCATAGACGAAGGGGTACCAACGGCGGTCTGCGTGCTCGGACGTGGTGCGGCGTGCCAGACAGTGGTCGACGTTGATGAGTGTGGGATGGTAGGCGGCGGCTGCGGGTGCAGTGCCATCTGCGGGTGCTACGGGGAACATGGTGTATTGATGGATTGAGGGTGTGAGAGGAAGTAACTGTCTTGGTTGCGTCCTGATTTGAGTGGGTGTGGGGGTTTAATTGTGTCAATTTTTGTGCGGGTGTACCGGCGAATTCGACTTACATTAGGCAGTGCCCAATTCGATGGCTAAACCAAAAGAGTGTTTTATTCTGAGTTTGTGTTTGTGTGTTTGTTTTTTGTGTTTGCGGCTTTACGCGAACTTGCCGTCGCTGTCGTACGCGCGCTTGTCCGCGCCGGCGGCTAGGAGGAGAGTGTGGCACTTGCCTTCTGCGTAATGCAGAGGCGTGCGGCCCTTGGCGTCGCGGCCGTTCGGGTCCGCGCCAGATGCAAGCAGCAGGGAGACCATGTCCGCGTCGCCCCGCTTGGCCGCCGCGTGCAGGGGAGACCAGAAGCCCGTGGGCGCGTCGCCCTCCCGCACGTAGCCGAAGAGTGGCTTCTTGGCGGGGGAGTTGACGGGCGCGCCGGCGGCCAGGAGCATCTTGACGACCTCCGTGTTGCCCTGTGATGCCGCGAAGGAGAGAGGCGTCTCCTCGGACCATGCGGAGCGGCTGTGCACGTATCCCGCCTTCTCCAGTATGGCCTCGATGGTACCCTCCGCATCTCCTGGCCGGTTCTGCCAGACAAGCTGCTGGACCGCGACCATAAGGGCCGTGTCGCCGTTCCAGTTCTTCGCACCTGCGGTGGCACCCGCGTCCAGGAGTGCGTCCACCGTCTCCACGGCGCGCTGGCCGGCGGCGATGTGCAGGACCGTGTCGTTGTGGCGCGGGTCCACGGCGTTCACGTCCGCTCTGCAGCGGGTGACCAGCGGCTCGATGAAGAATGCCTGGTTGAACTGTGCTGCGCGGAACAGGGCCGTGTCCGCCACGTGGCGTGGCATCGCCGCCAGGGCGTCGCAGAGGGCGTCGATGTCGCCGGTGTTCATGATGGTGGCGATGTCGACGGGGAGGTCACAGAAGCGGCTGTCACGAGAGGAAGGGTAGTAGGAATCCATGGTGGAGGAGGCTGGGGCTGTATCGCAGGGAACCGGACTGTCTTCTGTCTTCGTCGCTCTACGTAGACTGCTTGTTTGTCCTGGTTACTGGCAGAAACCGCACTTCAACTTTTGTTTTGGCTTAACTTCTGGTTTGAGTACTGTGGTTGTGTTAGTGTGTATACCAAAATGTTTTTCTTTGGTATATTGTTTTCCGTATTTGTTACATTTTGTAGTTGGATTTGTGAGTGTCTGTGCCCCTTCAGTCCACCACTCCATGTTGTATAATGAGCTGGTAGTTTTCATCCAGGGCGTTGGACACCGCAGGATGGTCATAGTCTACGCGCCCTGGAGCATGTTCCACATAAATCGTGGACTCAAACACTGTCAGAAATGCCATTACATTGCTGTCGTCGGCGGTCTTCAACCACTCACGAATGCGATCTGCAAAGTCACTAATATCAGTATCCTCATCAATCTCCGCATCCGTGAGGCCAGAGTCAATGCCCTGCTTGCGCATGAAGTCGCAGATACCGTCCAGCTCTATATCGCCTTCAGACCAGTCAATGACCAACCACCTGACAACGCCCCGCAGCGTCTTACAATACGATAGAGTCACGGTTTTGTTGTCATGATTAATAATGCAGAAGTTGCCCGGTTTGATATCGTTCGTCGTCATTTTCATGTCAGATGAAATGACGGTGTAACGCACATCACCTTTTTGCTGACCAAAAGTGGTTTTTTGTTTTTTTGGGCCAGATGGCTTTCTGTGGGTATACATGAAAGGATGTGTGGTTTAGTAGTAGATGCACACCTTGTGCCAAACCTTCTCGCCCGTGGGCGTCAGGCCCTTGCGCTTGTACTCCCACTGCTGCCACTCCGCGTCGCGGGCCGCCTTCTGGGCGAGGAATTCTGGCGTGTCCACCTCGCGCTGACCGAGGACCGGCGGCACGGCGGTCCAGTCGCCCTCCACGTGCTGGCGGGCGACCCAGAGCAGCGGGAAGTAGACGGCCGCCGCGATACAGAGGCCCAGGACGACACGGGCGAAGGTCGCGTCCACCTTATGGTTGCGGTTCCGCCTGCAACCTCGGCGGTGGGGATGCAACCGCCAGGCCCAGGCGCCGATGAGCAGGGCTAACAGGAAGACCACAATCTCGTTGCTGATGTGGGCGTTGAAGTGCGTGTACTCCGTGGTGATGGGCTTGTAGTACGGAACCCAGGACTTGTGGGGACCGCCCTGCCACTCCACCATCGTGACCAGGAGGTCATCGTTGGGGACGAAGCGCTTGAGGCCGAGGAGAGAAGCTGCGAAGGCACCGAACATTCTGAGTCGCAGGGAACCGGACTATCTTCTGTCTTCGTCACGCTGCTTGTTTGTCTCGAGTACTGACAGATTCCATACTTCAACTTTTTAAACACCTTGTTTTTAGGGTTTAGGCCAAAAATTTGTGTTCTTTTTTATTTTGGTCGGAAGGTAGAAGAGAGCGCTCAGATGCCGGCCTCCACCAAGGGCAGACCCTTCAGGAGTCGCCGCATGGCACGGGGCTGGCTGTTCCAGCGGGCCTGGCGGATAGCGTTGAGGAGGCAGGCACGGATGCGCGCCAGCGTGGCGGGTGACAGAGTGGCAGGGAGACCGATGAGTGCTGCCTCTGCTTTGGCATTGTCCTCCTCGCCCTGGAGCCGCAGGCGCTCACGGAACGCCGCCATCTCGCGCTCACGCTCCGCGTCGCGAATCTTCTCCTCGGCTGCCTTGCGCTCCAGGCGCTCGTAGTGGAGGGCGTACGCCAGTTCGCTGGCATAGGAAATCTTGGAGTGGTCGAAGACGCGCTGGGCCTCGCTGGCACGGCGCCAGATGGCGTAGTTGGCGCGCATCTCGTCCTGCTGCTCAAAGTAGTCCGTGGTGGTACTCTGGGCGTAGGCCTTGTTGGAGCCGCGGGCGGCGGTCTGCAACATGGTGAGAGTGTGGAGGTACTGCAGCATGCGCGGCTCCCAATGCGCCTCCACCTCTGCACTGGAACGCGCGGGCTTGCGGCACTGGTGGAACCAGGGGCTGAAGCAGAAGTAGGGCTTCATGTCGAGAGTAGGGCGGAACATTGTGGTGGGTGGTGGTGGTTAGGGTTGGGAGGGTTGGGATGGTTGGGATGGTTGGGTGGTTGCTTGTAGCGGGTAGGGGGAGTACAAACACTAATTCCTGATGGATTCTGTGTCAACTTTTTTAAACACCATTCGATTCCATGAACCAAAAAGATGTTTTTGGGGCAGATGGCTTTTAAGAGAAATAGTTTTCCATTTGTTTTCTTGTATGTCTATTTCATATATAGAGGAAGAGAGGAGGGGGACTTACAGGCGAACCAACCCCCCTGTCGCGCTGGTGTACCAGATATCCGCATCTTCTGGGACGGGCTTGATGTAACCCCACTCTGGGCGTTCACTTCCATAAGGCGTTCCTCCCACTAGCTCTGTAGGCCCATCGTATGTGCAGAGTAGCGCCCATTTGGGCGCTGTGAAGTAGACCGGCACCATGGCTCCCTCAGGAGTGCGCATGAACACCTTGGTATTAGATGATTTCCTTCTGAAACAGGGGGTCTGAGTGTCCTTGGGTTGTGCAGAAAGCCAATCCTTCACGGCTGCGAGCTGCGCCATGACTTTGGGATAGCAGTAGTACATCCTCACCATGTCCTCGACAAGCTTGAGCTCCTTCTCAATCGCCTTGCTCAAGGTCCCGCAGGATGAAAGGGTGGGAGCACGCCGGTTGCCGGCCATGAAGCGCTCGTAGAGCGTGGGGACTGCTGTAGCTGCAGCCATCTTTCTATTCGATTCGTCGTGTTGCGTTGTTTGTCTGCGGGACCTGTGCCACTTCAACTTTTTAATCACATGTCGATTTTTGAGAACCAAAAAGATGTTGTTTTTGCTCTATTTTTATTTTTGATGGAAACAGACAATACTCTCACCACTCTCTGGCTTCGTGGGCGCAGTCGTAGCCGCAGTAACCGGCGTAGCGGTTTCCGATTTCATCGTCCGCACAGCCGCAGCAGCGACAACGAGGACCATGGTGTTCGTCGGATTCGTAACCGTCTACTGGGCGACCGCCGGAGTTGTAGCACTCCCCCTTGCACCAGGGACGGCCACAGTCCTCACAGTCGCGGCAGTAGTCGTAGCATTCTGGCTGGCCGCAGTGGTGACAAGGCGCAGGAGGGGCGTCATACATGGCCTCTTCTGCCGCGCAGACAGGGCAGGTTCTCCAATCGCAGACCTGTTGTGCGTGGATGAGTTCGGGCTCAGGGAGGTTCATGCCGCCGAAGACCTCCTGGATGAGGAGCGGGGCAAGTTCTAGTTCGACCAGTTCCCCACCCTCCAGGAAGGGAAGGGCGGTCTGGGCGTACTCGGGATAATGGAAACGGACATAGGTGTATACAGATGTGAAGGTGACCCTGGCGACGAGGAAGGGGAAATGGTCGCTCAGGAAGATGCGGAAGAGGAGGTGACCCTCTTCTGGAGTAGCGGGGAGGCGGACCACCATATAATCGGATACCGACGACGCCGTCGTGGTTTCCATGGTGTTCTGGATTGTGGGGAGTGACATGGTGAGTGGGGGTCTTAACTTCTGCGTTGCGACTGGTCCCACAGGATGACTGACTCGGGCCGGACTCTGTCAACTTTTCCGACAGACGGAAGCCAAAAGAAGGAGAGGTGTTTTGTGGGTTTTTGTATGGTGTTTTGCAGTCTGTTTTGCGTTTGCTTGTGAGGGACTCTTAGTCATTCCCAACCGGGTCCTCATCCTCATCCTCGCCCTCATCCTCGATGAGGTCGTACCCGTCGGCCAGGGCCGCAGCCACATCAGGATGTTCGCGACTGCGCACACGAATCGTGGGCTCAACCGCGGTCAGGAAGCCGACCTGCTGTTCGTCGGTCAGCCATTCGTGGATGCTGGTCGCGAAGCCACTGACACCCGTACCCTCATCGACCTGTGTGCGCATGAAGCCACATACACCGTCTAGGTCTTCATCACCGTTCACCCAGTCATTAAGCAGCAGCTCGATGACGGCGTGCAGAGTCTTGGCAGTTGTCACGCGCACAAGACGGCTGTTCTCATTGAGAATACACTGTTTGCTCATTGTGATAGAAAGTAGTTGTTCGTCGTAGTTTCACTCACTTTCTGAGTGACAGTTGGTGTGTCTGTAACCCCCGTCATTTTTGAACACCGATGACACCAAAAGGACATAGGGTCGGTGCCGCAAAGCTAGGTTCGGCAAAACCAAAAGTGTTTTTTCTTTTTCTTTTTGGTTTCTGATGTTTTTTTGTTTTGTTTCTATGTTAGGATGTCTGTACAGAAAGGAGTGGCCGTTTACTCATCGTCCTCCGTGGCGTCCGTGTCGATGGTCTCGTCCGCGCGGAGGCGGCCCACGAAGTCGCCGGCCTTCTCGGCGAGCTCGTCCCACTCGTAGACCTTCTTGCCGGGGCGGACCCAGTAGAACGTGCCGTCGAGCAGAGTGAGCTCACCGTCCGTCTCGACGGCGGGGGAGCCGGAGTCCGCCTTGGCCTCTGCGGGGGCGGGTGCAGCGAGACCAACAGCCGCGGCGGCCGCCTTGGACGCGGTCTTCTTTGCAGGAGCCGCGGCCTTCTTGGCCTCCTTCTCAGCGGCCGCCGCCGCCTTCTTGGCCTCCTTCTCGGCATCCGCCTTGGCCTTCTTCTCAGCCTTCTCGGCATCCGCCTTGGCCTTCTTCTCAGCCTTCTCGGCGTCCGCGGCGGCCTTCTTGGCTGCCTTCTCCTCATCTGCCTTGGCCTTCTTGGCAGCCTTCTCGGCCTCCTTGGCGGCCTTCTGCTCCTCCTTGGACGCCTTCGTGGAAGGCGCGGAAGCAACAGACTCCGTCTCGGCGGCCGAGGCGCCATCCGCCGTCCCCTTCCACTTGGGCTGCTTGGTCTCCGCCCAGGTGGTTCCCAGCATATGCACCCAAGGTTCCGGCTCCTCCGTCACGCGGCCGGACCAGGGACCAGGCTTGGGGTCCGAGGCGTACTTCTCGAGACGGCGGCAGCAGGTCGCACAGAGGTCAGAACCCTCCACCAGAGTCCCACCACACTGCTTCTCGCGGTAGACGGCCGGCGCCCAGCGCTTGTCCTCTCCACCGGCCAGCGAGCGACCAACACAGACCGAGAGGTCGATGTCAGCCTCCGTCAGACGGTAAGCGGATGCGTCGGGTGCTCCCTCCTCAGCAGCGGGAAGCTCAACAGGGGCCGCAGCCTCCTTCTTGGGACGACCAGGCCCCTTCTTTGCAGAAGCAGGCTTAACCGGACCCATCCGCTCGTTGAGAAGCGGGATTCCACGATTGAGCTCCTGCAGGATGTCTGCAAGAAGCTCGACCGGCGCGGACCGGAGTTCCGCCAGGATGGTGTCCAGGGCGGTAGGGGTGCTCATCTCGTCGCCGACGAGGGGAGCGAAGGGCGTAGCAAGGATGGAAGTGGAAGCGTTCATCTTTGAGAGCTGGGTAGGTTCGTGTCAGTGTCTTATCTGGCTCGGACCTATTGGCTGGTCTCTTGGCCGGCACTCCTGTCAACTTTTTTGCGGGGCAAGCAACAGGCGGAGTCGGCGGGCTCCTGTCGAACACAGACACGGATAAGAACAGAAAGAACCAAAAGTGTTTTGTTTCTGTTTGGACTTTGGTGATGTTTCTGTGTTGGAGGTTTGTGGTTACGCCACATCTACACCTGTGCGGATGCGGTAGTGCTGGGCGCGGTCGCGGGTGTAGCGCGTGAAGCCCATCTGGGAGAGCGTGAGCTCAGGGAGCGTGTCCAGGTATGCGCGTGCGGCCGCATCCTGCGTGCCGCAGTTCTCGAACAGCTGGCGGAGCAGGTAGCGGTGGCGGAAGTCCGTTGTGGGGGTGAGGAGTGTGGTGTCGGCCAGCCAGAATGCCAGCTGACGGTCGGTGTCGTTCTTGAGAGCGGCGGCAACGGCCTTGAACTCTGTGGCGACGCCGTGGTTGTATGCGGATGTGAGGGCGTTGATGCGTGCCAGACTCTCGCCGAGAGTGGGTGCAGGTCGTCCCGACCGTCCGCACGTTCCGTGCTCAGCAACAGCGGTGCGACGGGGACGGGACATGATGTGTAGTGTAGGTGAGTACTGGCACCTTCCCACAGAAGGGCCCGCGTCACATTTTGGGGGGGGGTGGAAGGAAAGACAAACATCTGCGCGCGCACACGCGAAACAAAAGAAGGCCTTGCGCCTTCTTCCCAGAGAGACAAGACGTTAGCAACTTTCCGTGAGAATATTACAGCGAATCGCGTGGTTCATCTGCTCCTCTACGGACATGCCCGATGTCTCTCTGTCAACCATCTGTTAGGGCTCTCTTCGAGCCATGCCTGTGTGCCCCATCTCGTCCTCGCACACCGGAGTCGTGGCCCTATCTCTTGCCACGTCCTCGACCTTGCCATCGGTCCCCTGTTTGTCATGCCCCTAGCTGCTGCAGTCAGCCGACTGTTTGGCACAGTCCTCCCGCATGACCTCGTCGCAGCCTCCCTGGTTCGCTGCGTCCGTTTGTCTGCCTCTGAGTGCTCAGACACTGTGTGAGTTCCTGGTCAGACTAGAAACTCAGACAATGTGACCTGTTTCCAGGTCTCGCGGTCGGTGGGACTTCTTCAGTCCATGCCTGTGTGCCCCTCTTCCGGCTATCGCCGATACGCACATAGGAGTCGTGACCCAGTCTCTTGTCACGTCCTCGGTCTCTGCCAGGAGACCCCCATAATTCTGTGCCCCCAAGTTGCGCGTCCACAACCTCTGTTCTGGCAAACAGCCCTCCGCACAGATTCGTCGCAGCCGTCCTGCTTCTTCGCTGCGTCCGCCCGCCCTCCCTTCAAGCTCGGACGCACCCTGGTTTGGGAAGGGACAGGACTGTCTCCCCAGGGTACGTGGGCTTTCGCCGCTCGCTGATTGGTGCTATCCTGGCCGGTACCCCCTGTCAACTTTTTTCGTGGAAGGAAAGGAAGACCGACAGACGGGGCCATGTAAAACCAAAAGGAACGTTGCCATTCCATTTGAGGCCGTATTGCCGGCACTCACGCACCCAATCTTTGTGTTCGCACAGGGTCAAGACTGAGTAGAAAAACTCCCTGTGTTAAAGCCGGTCGCGTAGCTCAAACACTGTGGCCCTCTACCGGCAGGTAGGCCCCAATGTGTCCCTTTCGGGCTCTCGCCGCTGATGGTCAACGGTGCCGGTACCCCCTGTCAACTTTTTTAATGGACGGAGTCCCGTACGCGGCACCTGTGTCAAGCTTTATCCCGCAAAACTTTGGGTTGTTAGGGTTTTTCGGGATATTGGAGTCCCTTTTCTTGTCAAACTAGGTCCGTGGGGCCCAAAGGTCACTGCCGGCTGTCAACCTTTTCTATCCATGAAAAAAGTTGACAAGAGGGCGACCCGTACCGACAACCAAGCAGCGCGGGCCTGTAACAGGGTCCAGACTTGGGAACCTGTCGGTAGATACCCAATGAGCTAATGCGACCGTCTGAGCATGGGGGATTCCTCTTCTTCTCGCCCAAATGCAACAAACAAGAAGAGTGTGTGAGTGCCGTGCAACAACGGCCTCAGAGGGAACGGCAACGTTCTTTTTGGCTATGGCTATAGAATGGAAGAAGCCGTTTGGCCTCGGGTTTCTGTCTGCCTTCCAACAGAAATAAAAATTGACGGGGGTTACCGACTCAACCGACTCAACCTTGAGACACGCCGATCAGGAAGACACTGACAAGCCAATATCTCGACCAGCCTCCAGAATGAAGCGTACCAACATGCCCCGTTCTCAAGCACCCCGCTCTTCTTCCTCCTTCGCTGCCGGCGGCGCGAAGAAGGCCCAGAAGGCACAGTCTGCCGCCTCAGCCGATGGCTGGCAGACAACCACTCCCGTCAGGGGCAACGGACGTGCTGCAGCCGCAGCACCAAACGCCCCACAGAAGGCAGCGGCACCCAGGTTCTCTGCATCCCGCTTCTCTGCCTTCGAGACCGACTCCGACTCAGATGAGGACCATCCCATCATCCCCGCTGAGACGCCGCAGGAGTTCTTCGCCCGTCTGGAGCGGGAGGACCCTGTTCTGTCCGCGATGGCCCGCGGCCTCTCCTGGTTCGAGGCAGAGTTCGGTGAGGACGACCCCGTCATCAAGGCGTCCCAGGTCCGCATCGCGGCACAGCGGGCGGAACGTGAGGCTCAAGAGGCCCGCCTTGCAGCCATGCCTTTCCCATCTGCGCCCCCCACATGCAATGTGGGGTCAGAACCTCTCAGTTCCACTGAGAGGGCCCCAGCGACGCAGGATGAGCTCGACGCCCACTATCTGGCTGTCTGTCGCAGCTCAGAGGACGAGTTCTGGGCCCAGCCCTTCACGGACAACCTCGAGGAGCGCATCCCGGACTACTTCGACACCACCGGCCTCACGGACGATGAGTTCCACGCCATGCTGGCCTGGGCTTACGACAAGGGCTGGAACGTGGACGTCTGTGGGCGTGAGACGGTCCGCCTCCAGTCGGACGACGGCCCCAGCCGCCGCTACATCCCTGACAACTTCTGGGAGCGGCCGGCGGTGACGTGTTGCGACCACGACCATGGCCACAAGCCAAAGAAGGCCAAGACCTCCACCATCCCCCGCTTCTGCCGCACGGCCAACTGCGAGGACCTGGACTGCCGCTACGTCCACGAGGACACCATCCCCAAGACGAACCGTCCCTGCGGCTTCGGCGCTGAGTGTGGCGCCTCGGACCCCACGGGCGTGAAGCGCTCCCAGTGCCTCTTCATGCATCCTGGCGAGACCTGGACGCCGGCGTCCTGCATCCACAGACCCGCCCCTAAGGCGGAGTAACACACACATATCCCTTGTACAGTTCTCAAGCCAAAAATAAAAACAGAAAAACTTTTTGGTGTCACGGTCCTCTTTCTGTTAGGGCAAAAAGTTGACATGGAGACCGACCGACACTACCAACAAGTGCCGGCGTCACCGTGAAAGCGGAGAGAACTCCTGGGGCCCCCGACCAGGAGTGACGGCAATTGGGGTGGACGCAGCAAAGAGTGTGTGGGCTGCGACACGCGTAGCGCGGAACCAATATGTCTTTCTCATTTCCATGCAACTCAGGTTGCGAGAAATACATATTGAGGAGGGGCGCATCGATGGGCTCAGCGGGAGCACAGGACCTGACACTATGGTCGGGACTCTGGTATGCGATGGACAAATGTCTGACGGGAAACCGTCGGAAGCATGGGGCATACCGGCACGGCTAAGAAGCCAATCCCTTTTGGTCAGAATGGAATTTTGAGTGGTGGTGGGGGTTGCAGGGCTTTCTGTCAGCCTTCCGTAACGGTAAAAAGTTGACAAGAGGTCGGCCGAGTCAGTCGGTTTGTGGGGAGTGACACGAACCAAAGCCAAGCTACCAGCAACAGCCAACATGTCATCCACTTCCCGTCATTCTGCCTCTTCCTCTGCTGCCGGCGGCGCAGGGAAGAAAGGTGGAAAGAAGGTCGGTCGCGCTGCACTCCGCGCCCAGACCAAGAACTCCGAGTGCTGTGAGGAGTACGTCAGCCGTCTCATGGCTGCTCCCACATACGAGACCATCGAGGAGATGGCAGACGACCACATCTTCCTGGGTCGTATCACCAAGAACGTCGGTTGCGGAAACGTTCAGGTGCTCCTCCAGAACGGCGAGAAGGCCACCATCCCCATCGGCGGAGCCATCCGCTTCCGCGGGAAGGCGGCCAACAAGTCGGACCGCTCGAACTGCATGCTCACGGACGATGTGGTCGTCGTGGACGGAGGGTTCGCCGGTGGCAAGCTCACGGCCCGTCAGATTACGGAGGTCCGCCGCATCTTCAGCGCCGTCCACTACAGTGCCCCCAAGGGCTTCTTCTGTACCGTGGGGGAACTCCACGATGACGACGCGGAAGAGACGGGCTTCGAGTTCGACCGGACCGGCGCGTCTGCCGTCGAGCTCGCGATGGAGGAGAAGGAGCGCCGGTCCGGCGGCGGCGCAGGGGGAGGGGATGAGGAGTACGACATCGACCTCATCTGAGAGAAAAACGGCAAAAACAGAAAAAGAACAGAAAAGCCCCAAAACAAAACAAAAAACCTTTTGGTTATAGTCTGTTTTGGCTGTTGGCAAAAGTGCAGGGGCAGCCCGAGTCAGTAGGTGTCTGACAGAGTGCCGCACAAGACAGCAGTACTCTACCCCAGAATGTTAGAACAACAGGAACAATGGCGTGTGACCTGGCTGGACCAGGACGAACAACCAGAGGTGGAGGTGATGAACCGGTGGGCGGATGCCTGGGCGTTGGCCCAACCGTGGCCTGAAGAACGCGGGGAGGACGGTGGATGGCTGTACACGTTACGGGCGGATGCACTGTCAGCCTTCCAGAACGGTGCCGTGTCAGTTACTGTCGCCTGGACACGTAACGGTCGCAGGCAGACCATACTCTCACGTGCTTGAGAGACAGAAAAACCTACAGAAAACCACAAACAAAACAAACAAAAACGACCCAGATACGAATGTTTAAACACCATGTCAAAGGTTGACCAGTGTCCGTTTTTGGTACACGTACAGTCAGGAGGCAAACATAAGACAGTCTGCTTCCAACCCAACCATGACCGAACCAGTTAAGAACTATCGCTTGCGGGTTTCCCGCCGCTCCTTCGACTCCTACACGGAGGAGTTTACCCGCGTTATCGTCGATGGAGAGGCTGATGCATGGGCCACAGTGGTCACGGACCTCGTCGCGCATCTCACGGCCTGTCGTGAGTACAACGACAGCATGTTGGGCCCCCGTGGACGCTGTGACACCATCCTCAACATGTTGGATGACAGCGCTGCCCCTGCATTCTCGTACACACGGCCCTCCATCGCATTCGCGGACCTGACGGCGTTTCTCGCAGAGGGTGGGCCGCGGCCTCTCAGCCTGTCCATGGGTTCCAGCCACCACAACGCGCCCCAGTGGTCCATCCAGTGCGCGTTGGAGGACCCCGCGACTGCGGTCACGGTCACGGCAGTCCGTGTGCTGCCTGGCTTTCCTGAGAAGTATCAGGTGACAGAACACTGCGCCAACATCCGTGAGGCCGTCGACTTCCTCGCCCAGAACTACGACCCTGACGGGCGGAAGGTGACGGTGGCTGGGGCAGTGGTCACGGACCTGTTGTCCCCCTTCGCGTTCCTGGACTACAAGTACGGGGGCAGCTCTGCAAATCCGTACGCCTTCTTCGACACGGCCGCCCTTCCGTTGCGCCTGGAGTTCACGGAGGGGGCCGCGACAGTGACAGTGGAGGTTACACGGACCTGAACAAACACAGAAAAACCAACAGGAAAAACAAACAAAACACAAACAGAAATCAATCTAGCCCTGTTTTTTTTGGTGCTGTAAAAGGTGAAGTGGATGAGGCGATTTGTTTGCTCACATCAGGACTCCGATAGAAGACAATCTGAATCCTTGCAACCATGCCCCGTATCAAGAGTACCCCCCGCCATATCTCTGCGCTCGCCCCTGAGCATATCAACATCAGCCGACATGTTGGAACCAGCCCGCCTCCCCCTTCGCCAGCCAGCACGGGGCGTGCGTCCAGTCGTTCCGACTTCATGGGTCCTGAACCGGCGCCAGCCGATGACCTGTCTGTGCTGCCTGCGGCAGCCAGCACGGGGCGTGCGTCCAGTCGTTCCGACTTCACGGAAGTGCGTTACCGTCTCCGCGTTCGCCGTCGCGCATTTGACTCGCTGCGCGAGCAGTTCAGCCGCGTGATTGTCGCAGGCAGTGACCCTGCAATCTGGGCGTCTGCTGTCGCGGAACTCAGGGAGTGTCTGCTGGCTGGCAAGGCCGAGAACGATGAGGCACTTCTCACAGAGGGCGCCTGTGACAAGGTGTCTATCCACACCGCAGCCGACCTGGACATGCCACTGCCTCTGGGCGGCTGGTCAACGCAGATGCCTCTGGGCGACTGGCTCGACAGTCTGGTGGATGCGGGGGTTGGACCTCTGTCGGTCGTCATGGGCTCCAGCCACCACAATGCATCCCAGTGGTTCATCGATTGTTTGACAGAGAACCCTGAGACCGCCGTCACGCTGGTGGCTATGCGTGCAATCCCTGACTGGAACTCGTACCAGGTGACGGAGCACTTCGACAACATCCGCGAGGCCATTGCGTACATCATGCAGCACTACACGCCGGATGGCGGGGCTGTGTCAGTCCTCTTCGCGGAGGGTGCGCAGACAGTCGCGCTGCCGTATCCGTACGGCTTCGAGCCAGCGGACTACAGTTTCTTCGAGTCCGCGCCGCTTCCGCTGTACATGGAGGCACAGGAGCGCGACGCGAAGCTGTCCTTCGAAATCACGTGGACCTGGTAGCCACCGACAAAAACAGACAAAAATCCGCCGAAATAATCCGTAAAAAACAGAGAAAAAAGTCCAGGTCACGTTTCCCATGTGGGCTCCGTGATTTTGACCCCGTTTGTGACGGGGTAAAGTTGCCCCTCAGGTCGCGACCTGTAATGCGCCTGCGTGGAAGACTAACACAAGACAGTTAAATCCTCCCGTACCATGCTCTCTCTTTCCCTCGAGAAGTTCGTTGCGCCCGTGCTGCGCGCTGTTGCTGCTGTGGGGACGCCGCCTGGTCCCGTGTTGCCCGTGTCGATGCCCAGTAGTCCCGCGACCTCGCCGCCGGTGTCACCGTCTGGTATGCAGGATGCCCGTTTGCCGGCTGACCGGTGGTCCGCGCCCATGGAGGAGGGAGCAGCGCCGCGGTCGGTGTACGTCAAGGTGGCCGGTGCGTGGTAAGGCCGCAAAAAGTTGACAAGGGTTGCGGCCAGTGTATGCTGTTGTGTGGGGTGAATATATAAGACAATATGCACTCCGAACCCTAGTCTCGCGGGGGTGGCGCCCCCAGACTCACGATTATCCCTTCTTTCCGCCCTTCGGGGCCCTTGGTCCAGGCACGGCCCCAAATTTTGGTTACGGTGTTCTCGTCATGTCCCGTGTTTAAACACCGCGTTTTATGACGGGAAATAACCAGAGTAAGGGTGGGGGCTTGCCCCGCGGCACAAACTTGAACCAGGGGCGACCACGGTGGAGTTTTGGCTTCAAGGCAGGTGTAAGACAACTTTCCTTTCTTTCTATTTCTTTTACAATGTCTGGCTCTACGAACAGTGACTTGATTGTACCCCGTGAGGGTATCTCCTACCTCCAACATCAGGAGGCTGGGATTCGTTGGATGATGGCCCGTGAGGCCGCGGATGCGCCGGTGTGCCGTGGTGGAGTGCTCGGTGACGACATGGGACTCGGCAAGACCTTCCAGTGTATCGGTCTGCTCAAGAACTCGCCGCTGAACCTCAAGACGCTCATTGTCTGTCCGCCGGCGCTGGTGGCGGGATGGACCGAGGAGCTAACAGCGTGCGGCTACTTCGTATCCACTCTGCTGTCTGGTGGGTCGTGGACATCGGATGTTAGCAACCGTGCAGAGGTGGGCAATCCCGTGGTGTGGCTGACAACGTATCCCAAGATGTCTATGTACCACATGCAGATTGCACGTGCGGAGGCCACATTCGGGCGCATCGTGTTGGATGAGGGACATGCTATCCGCAACGGCCGCAAGACGTCGCGCTGGCAGCACGCCATGAAGGTGGGGACGCGGGCCATCTGTCGGTGGATTCTGTCCGCCACGCCCGTGCAGAACGGTCTCGATGACTGGAAGAATCTGTGCTGGTGGTTGCGGACCAAGTGTCGCGCCGGTGACTACGAGACGCTGGCGGAGACCATTATGCTCCGTCGCACCATGGCGGAGCTGCGTTCCGTGATTGCCGCGTTGCCACCCGCTCCGCGGTTCATCAACCATGAACTGACAATCCCTGTCGGTGGAAAGGAGTACCGTCTGTTCCAGACACTCTGTAATCAGCTCGAGAGCGTCATTGACAGTCGCAGTGTGTCGGCGCTCATTAAGCTCGAACTCTATCTGCGTATCCAACAGTTCCTCGTCCATCCCCAGGTGTACGTGGAGAGCATGCGGGCCAAGTTCGGACGTGCGTACCCGCGTCCTGACTGGAATGGAACGGCCACCAAGTGGACCGCTGTCATGGCGGAGTTGGATAAGGGCGTGAAGGAGTCCGTGGGCCAGATTGTGTTCTGCAACTTCCGTCAGGAGCTCGACATGGTCTGTGAGACTGCGACTTCCATGGGTGCGGAGGTGTTTGCTATTCGTGGGGGGATGGGTGTGGAGAAGGTGGGGGCCGCTGTCACCGGAGCACGGGCCGCCTGTGCAGAGGGGCGTCCCGTCGTCATCGTCGTACAGATTGTCAGTGGTGGTGTCGGTCTCAACTTGCAGTTCTGTAAGCGCATTCTCTTCTTGAGCCAACACTGGAATCCTGCGGTGGTCCATCAGGCCGTGGGACGCGCTGTGCGCATTGGGCAGAAGGCGCGGGTGGAGGTACACACGTTCCGTGTTATCGATGACGTCATGGATAACATGGACCGGAAGATGGTTGAGACTCACAGTCGCAAGATTGATGATGCACGGGAGCTGTGTGAGTCGCTGTATGAGGGCTACGAGCCCCTGGATGAGGCTCTGGAGGCATTTGACGGAGTTGAGGATGTTCGCAAGGAAATTACTGAGGCTGGGGCGGATGATGGGGCTTCTGTGAGCACGGGACGTGCGGACGGGCGGCACGCCCTGGAGGATGACCCTCGGTAAACAAATAGAAACAGAAAACTAACAATCAAATCAAAAATCACACTATTTTTGGTGTCTGCAAATGTGAAGTGGCGCACCTGTGTCCCTGATGGTCGACAGGACACGATAAGACACGTTTCCTAGCATGAAGTTCTCCGCGTTTCTCTTTCTGATGGCGGTGGTGGCTGTGCTGGTGGCCGGAGTGGCGGCGGACCTCTGGTTGTGGCGGCAGCTGGGGTGGAAGGGTGTTGGTATTCTGGCGTTCCAGGAGGTCGTGGTACAGCCGGTGGTCTCTCTGCTGGCGGAGGTCGTGCTGGCGGCTCTGGGCTAACAACGAACAAACAGACAAAAACAAACCAGAATATACTTTTGGTGGCCTTAGTTTTGTTGGTTGTGTTGGGTGTTTAAAATTGACGTGCCTGCGGTGGCTGCGGTTTGGGCAACAAGTCACAAGACGACTAAGACACGATGGGAAGGACGTACACATACGAATCTGCTGGCGTTAAGAGCACGGTAGAGTTGCGGGAGGATTCACTCTACCATGAGGTGGAGACTCAGCTATGGGGGCCAAACATGCACCAACCTCAAAGGAAGAAGAAGACATCTGGTGCCAATTATACGATATATATGAATGCCGATACATGGATCGATGCCATGAATCAAGCTTCTCGTGTTCGCTATCCTCACAAGAAGCGTCATGAGAAACTCTCGACCGATGAGTCTTCTGTGGTGTGGGTCGAGTCTGCTGGCCACTACATGGAGATTCGCCGTGGCACACAGACCAAGTTCGCTGAGGGTGAACGGAGGACTTGGCCATCGGCTGTGTGGTGGCGGATTTCTCTACCCGCTTCTCCTCCTGTAAAGGAGAAAGAGGTGACTGCTCCTGCCAAGATTGAGGTGGCTGCTGTTATTCCTCCTGTTCCTGCTCTCAGTGTAAAGGAGAAAGAGGTGCCTGCTGTTCTTCCTCCTGTTCCTGCAGCTGCCAAGGTAGAGGCGAAGCCTGCCTTTGATGCAGTGAAGTACCATGCTGACTACATGAGCATCAAAGAGTGGGTACTGAAGCAGGAAGGCATGAATCGCAATGCCGGTATTATCCAGCTCTGTCAGTTTCTCCTAGACACGCGCACTGCGGCGGCTGACTGGCTGACAGGGAATCCCCCCTGGCGCTACACGTCACGGGCTCTCATACAGGCACTTGGCTTGAAGGCTGACCACAAGGAGGTCAAGGAGGCGGTGGACCGCTTCCTGGCGAAGTTCTAGACACCTGCATATCACAGACAACAAAACAAAATAGAAAAGATATTTTGGTTTGCGTGTTTGCGTGCTGTGTGGGGCTTTAAAAAGTTGAAGTGCAGGGGGGCTGGTGATTGGGCCAACAGGTCACAAGACGACTAACACCGACAATGGCAATCAAGACACTCAATTATCAGGCTCCCTGGGTGTGCAGCACGGTGACGATGCAGGAGGATGGCTCCGTCCGCGAGGTGGGCGGCTGGCGCTGTGAGATCGGCAAGGGGCGAACGAATGTGGCGGAGGGGGCTGTCTTCCCCTCTGTTCGCACGTGGGTGGAGAAGATGAATGCTGAGCTGATGGTCCGCTGCCCGTGGATCAAGAACCGCACAGAGAAGCTCAAGGCAGTGGATGTCGCGGCATCCATGGTGTGGGTGGAGTCCAAGCAGCATTACATGGAGGTGCGGCGGGGTGAAAAGACGAAGTTTGCTGCAGAGGAGCGCCGCACCTGGGCCACGGTGGATGAGTGGCTGGCATCTCTAACGCAGTCTGAGAGGACAACGCAGGCCTCCCTGGCACCGCCGGCTGCACCTGTGAAGGTGAAGGTGAAGGTGGAGGAGGCACCACCGGCTCCTGTTTCTGTTGTGGAGGCTGTTGTTCTAGCTGCACCCGCGCCTGCAGTGGCAGCATTCGACGCGAAGAAGTTCAAGGAGACATGGGCTCAACTGCGTGACCTGACCAAGAAGGAGACGGGGAAGCTGCGCTCAGCATATCTTATCCAGCTCTGTCAGTTCCTCCTGGACACGCGCCCTGCAGCGGCAGACTGGCTGGCAGAGAATCCCGTCTGGCGCTACAGCGCGCGGGCTATTGTACAGGAACTCGGCTGGTCCATTAAGTACAAGCAGGGGGGCGCGGCGGTGCGCCGCTTCCTGGAGAAGTTCTAGACAGTAACTAAAACAGAAATAGAAGTGGAAATACAAAAACAAAAACAAAATAGAAAAGATATTTTGGTTTGCGTGTTTGCGTGGTTGAGGGCTGTCGATTGACCGTTACAAAAGTTGAAGTGCAATGGCTGTTGTTGGGTGGGCCAACAGGTCACAAGAAGACTGACAAGAAGAAAGATGCCCAAGCCCTATGATTATGAGAACCGCTGGGTGGTGAGCTTAGGAGAGGTAGCTGATAATGATGTGGTGACGGAGGT
>JACCEC012401137.1_pt1 | contig 27541 bp, 22 predicted proteins | sample 7450121 | NCBI WGS metagenome assembly JACCEC01 (sample SAMN15323455, study PRJNA562643) | freshwater metagenome | isolation source: river surface water | place: USA:Blue River Watershed | collected 2017-08-18 | reverse complement strand
CAGTTAAACCTAATGTATTCCAAAGAGTTATATCGGTACCTTCAAACTCCCACCATATAAATTTACCATACGAATTAACTGATTGAATTTTTAATGGTAATAGTTGAGTTATTTGATTAAAATTTTTGGGAGGCGAATGAGATTGGTAACGCCCTCCTAAAATATTAATTGCTGTTAAATATTTACCAACAAGGCGGGATGCTAACTCCCCTGTTACTAATTTAACTTCTGGACCTTCCGGCATATTATGTTTATAAAAGAAATAAGTTTTTATATCCGGACTTGAAAATTTTTATTCCCGGAGAATTTCAAATTGCATTTTTGTTAAAGCTTTAATTTTTCCATCAATGTAATCAATAACATCTTTTCCAACATCAAAAAGCCCGGTACCTAGTTTGCCACTTGATGTAACTGAATAAAATATTGCATCATAATTATGTTGGTTAATTAATTCACGAATTTCCTCTATTGCTTGGTCAACTTTTTTAATTACGTGAGTATCCAGTTGTGTATATCCACCTAACGCCAAAGTACCAGTTGGTATTCCTGCTGACTTGGGTTTTTTCTGAAATTCATTATGTTTGTTATATTTTCTAATAATTGCGTTGCCGCGACCTGTTCTACAAGTATCATGAAATTCTTCATTGTCATTAAATATAAATAACACATTAGTATATGCTGGTTGTTTACACATCCAATTAAAATCTCCTAATTTGTCGGTTCCGGAATAAATTGTACCATATAAAGGTAGATTATCTTTTGATACAGATTGGGTAGTTTGCATTAAAAAAATTAACCAGTTAGTACAATTAAAGAAATATTATTCAATTTTCCTCATTATTTTTTCTACTGTTTCTTTTACAGATTCAGAACTTCTACACATATTAACAATAGATGCATGAGAATATATTTTATCAATTGTGCTGTCAATTAACCTAATTGATTCGGTTAGTTGGTCGGGATTTGAGGTTTCAGACCAATAAAATTTCACAATGTTAGTTACATCAGAAACTGTTGCATTAGTAAATTCAATTTTATAGTCTATTCTTCCTTCTCTAATAAGTGCAGAGTCAAGTACTTCAGGTTTATTTGTTGTCATAATAACAATTCTTCCTGGACATTCTTGTAGTCCATCTAAGATATTTAGTAAATAACTTAAATTATTGTTTTCATTTTCATCCTTTGGAATTTGGTTCCTTAGTTGGGTTTGTCTAGGTTTTGTTTTTCCCTTTGATTCAACAGATGACGATGAATCATCAAAATCAGAAAGGTCAAATTCTTGACTTTTTGTTGTAACTTGTCTATTTTTCTCTTTTAAGTCACGGTCCTTAATTAACTCACCCATACAATCAATGTCTTCCAAAATAATAATCTTTTTATTTTGGGGAATAATTAAGTCATCACAAATTTCATCATCATAAATAACTTCTTTTAGTTTTTTCAAATCAAACTTGTCATTTAGTTTTATTGTAATTCCGTGACGTCCAGTCATATTCATTAGCGCCTTAATGAATCCTGTTTTTCCACATCCAGGTTTTCCCCAAATTAAAAATCCAAGAGTCCAAGGAAGTCCGCGTTTATTATACCAATCAGGGTTTGAAATAAAAAATTCTATTTTCTTGAGTATATCTTCTTTACCTGTAAAAAATCTATTAGTAAATGTTGCATTTGATGCCCATGGATTGTAATAAATATCAAGTTCTTTATCTTTGGAATTCCATCCAATTTCAACCAATAGTTGTTCACTACTAATTTTTGTTCTAACATGGTCTTCATATTCCTTGTATCTATCTTCAACCCACTTTTGAATTTTTACCAAATCTAACTTAGAAGAATATATATTAAGATTTACAATTTCTTCGTGTTTTACTTTTCCAAAATTATCAATTGTTTCTTTTTCACTATAGTCAATTTTTCCATAAATATTCGCGTCGATTTCAAAGTAAGTATTTTGGTCTACACGGTAACAATTTTGTTTTGATTCTTCGTATTCATCTGATTTCCGCGAATATTTAGTTTCCACTATTTCTAAAAGTTTTTTTACAGTGGGATTGTTTTGTTTTCCAATCCAAAACATAATTGCCTTAAATCGTTTTGATGTTGTTTTTTCGCCTGAGCAAAAAGTAATTGCTTTAGTTTTGTCATACTGGTTAAATAATGACTCAACTTTGCGGTAAATTTTATTTTTAAATCCAGGTCCAGATATTGTAAAAATAACAAGTGTTATTGCCAGCATATATAATGCATCAAGCAATACATATCCTGTATTTATTTTGGTAACTGAGTTTAAAATCATATTAGTCGTAAAAATATCGTTAAAGTTCATTAATCTCTATTAATAATAGATAATATTAGTGAAAATTTCAATTTTTTTACCTGGGAACTAAAAAACAAAAAAACTGAAATTTTAAGTATTTTTTATATTGTAATTCTATAATAATGTTTCGTAATCTTACTAAATTTAATACAAACAAATACTACAACAATTCCATGCAGATGAGATATGGGACATTTCTTCCCAGACCTCCGCAAAAACCAGAGGATGACCTAATTATGGCCATCCTGCTCGCTGGACTTGGTACATCTTGTGGGTGGCTAATTGTTTCCGATAAAAAACCCGTTTATACTCAAAATGAAACCAATTCAAGATTCTTTGCATATGCATTGTCTGGTCTTTCATTTTCTGGTGCTGTTGGGTATTTTATTAAATATGCCAGAAGATAATTTTTTTTATATCTAATAGTAATGTTAGAAATTTTTAACAATCCATGGGTAATATTAATTTGTGTATTTTTAATTTATTCTATTTATAGAAAAATTAAAAACCTATCTAAACCGCTTGAAGAAACTAAGTTTATTGAACAAATGAAAAACCAACAAAAACTTAAAAAACATTTTAGTTTAACTAACATAGTTAACAACTTACCAACTATGGCGTCATATTATGTTGGTATTGCACCTTAATTTATTGGTCTTGTGGTTTTTCTGCTCTAAATGATTCTACTCGACATGATGTTAACATTCGATATTCAAAAGGAGTTTTATCAATTGCTTCAACAAAATAATCCGCTTCGTCTTCATATCCAAAATCAATATAAGCTGTTGAACTTTCTTCATAAACAAGCAATTTAATTTTTACTATGTGTCCCCAGTCTGTTGTCATTTCCATTAGCTCTTCTTCTGACATATCAGTTGGAAGTTCTGATAATTTTACACGATAAGTTGTTTTAAAATATTTTCTTTCTGATTTTGGTTTAAATTCAGAATCTCCATTTGTTCCATTAGCTCCGTAAGGTTTGGCTCTTGGCTTTTTATCATAGGACTTGGTTGAATCATCTGGTTTAGTTGTTTCAACTGGGGTCTCAGTATTTGCATTTTTTTGTTCATTAACTGGAGTTGGTGTTTCAACTGGTTCAGTTTTTTTCTCTTTACCACATTTAATTGTAAAATGGGGACCACCACATTTTCTGCATACAACTTTATTTTCGGTACTTGATTTATTTTCCATTGTTATTAATTAAATAAAAATATTGTTTAAGTAGTTTTTTTATTTTTTATTCACAAATACTAAAAATTAAGTTTTAAACAAATAAAATTATTATCATACTAATGGATAATAAAATTGTCTTGGAATATATTTGGCTTGATTCACATAGTAACTTTCGTTCAAAAACTAAAATAGTAGCAGAAAATTCTATTAATATAAGTAATCCTGAAACATTACCTATTTGGAATTATGATGGGTCATCAACTGGTCAAGCAGTTGGTACTGATTCAGAAATTTTTTTGTATCCTCGTGTTTGTTTTAAGGATCCTTTTAGACAAGAACAATCTTCTTACTTGGTTTGGTGTGAAATGCTAGATAAAAATTCCAAACATCTTGAAAATTCAAATAGACATTATGCTATGGAAATTTTTAACAAGTTCAAAGAAGTTGAACCATGGTTTGGTATTGAACAAGAATACTTTATTGTTGACCCAAAAACAAAATACCCATTAGGATTTGATATTAGTCAAGCTCATGGGCTCGTTTGTCCCGAACCACAAGGCAAATATTATTGCGGTGTTGGTACTGGTTGTGTTTTTGCTAGAGATATTCCAGAGACACATATGAAGTATTGTTTGTATGCTGGTGTTAACATATGTGGTGTTAATGGTGAAGTTGCCCCTGGTCAATGGGAATATCAAATTGGTCCATGTGTTGGTATTGATGCTGGCGATCATTTATGGATGTCCAGATATATTTTAAACCGAATTAGTGAAAATTTTGGCTATGAAATTTCCTATCATCCAAAACCACTAGGAAAACTATTAGGACTAAATGCGGATTGGAATGGTTCAGGGTGTCATACAAATTTTTCAACAAAAGCTATGAGAGAGCCTGAAGGAATAGTACATATTTATAGAGCTATTGATAGACTATCTAAAAACCACCAAGCACACATGAAACTATATGGAGCAGACAACACAATGCGCATGTCTGGTAAACACGAAACATCATCTTATGATAGATTTACTTTTGGACGCGCAAACCGTGGTGCTTCCGTTCGTATTCCAAATTCTGTACTGACAGAATCAAAGGGTTATTTTGAAGATAGAAGGCCTGGAGCTAACTGTGACCCATACTTGGTCACAAGTATTATTTTAAAAACATGTGAAAATAAGGATTTTGACAGCTCACCCGACCAAACCAATAGTATTTTTTCAATTGGTTATGTTATTTAAATTTTTCCCCGTTGCAATTATTTAATTTAATTTTTAATTAAATAATTACAAAACTGTTCACATTTTGTTTACATATTAAATATGGTTCTTTCAGAACCGAGCGCGATAATATTTTTAATTGGAGTAATTTTTAATCTGGAATTTTACAAAAAATATATAACTTATTATAAATGAAAAAAATAGATGTGTTTTTTATTTACAATACTCAACCAGTAGTTAATACCGTTAATATTGAAACCAGTGAACAATCTGTTCAAATTAAGTTAAATGTTTTTAATCTTGGTAATTATGATTTGGTTAAACAAATGGGTAAAATTGAAAATGTTATTAAAATTTATGACTCAATTAAGCGCGTTAATATAATATTTGCCAAGCAAATAGAAGTATCATTAGCTAACAAATTGCTAACTAGAATTCATGATGTGTTATACCAATACTATAAAAATACCAGAGAAATCAAACTTTATAACGTGTCTGATGAATCAATAAATTTAATGAAAGAATTAGATATGTATAAACAAATAGTTATGGATCCTAATAAAAATCCTAACACGTATCTCGAATATATTAAATCCCGTGTTCCAATTTCACATGATATTGTTGTGTTTGACGTAAATACAAGTGATAAATTTCCTTTAACTAAAGCTGTTGGGGCAGGTTCTCGTTATCCATCATATTTTGTTCATATCAAACCTAAAAATGAAACCAAAGGAAAAAATATATATTTGGTCGGTAAATCAATTACTTTTGATTCAGGTGGAATGAATATTAAAGATGAAACAATGCTTGATATGAAAATAGATATGACAGGTTCAGGTATAATAACAAGTGTACTTGGTTTATTATCCAGTGGTAATTATTTAACCAATTTAAATATTCATTTAGTGATACCCATTACTGAAAACATGGTTGGAAATACTGCAACTCGTCCCGGGCAAGTTATTCAAACAGCATGCGGAAAAACTGTGGAAATAACAGATACAGATGCTGAAGGAAGATTATGTTTAGCTGATGGTTTTGAATTTGTTCAAACAAATTTAACTCCAGGAAAAGATTTATCAAAATGTTTAATAATTGATATTGCTACATTAACAGGAAACACAACATCTATATCTAATGGCATTAGTAGCATAACTTTATCAAATGATATTGCATCTACTTACTCAGATAAATTAATTGCAATTGGTGAAGAAACTGGAGAATATCTTGATTATTTAAAAATAAGACCAGAGTATATGGATTATTTAACTAGCACAGTAGCTGACATTAGAAATTTACCAAGAAATGCCAGAGCCGGTTGTGTTATTGCAGCTTGTTTTTTAAATTACTTTATTAATCCTGCAATCCCATGGATTCATATTGATTTAGGAAAAGGAACATATGTTGATGAAATTGCCAAAGCACATGGGGTTAATTTACTTTTTGAATTTTTAAAAAATATAAACTAATTGGAATTTCTAATTGAATTAATAAAAATTAATTCATAAAAAAATTGATTAAAATATAAATTTACATAAGAATTTATTGTAATTAATCAATGGGTTTTACCGAAGTTACTTTAACTTTAGATGATAAGGAGTATCCAATGCTCAATAATTTCAAAAAGAAAGAATTAAACAAGTTCTTACTTAAAATTTTTAAAACTGGTTATCAAATTCACTTTCCGCCGGAAAATAAAATTGAACAACAAGTCGAATTTAATGAATTAATTGAACGAATCGAAAATATTAAAGATGAAATAAAAGACGAAATTAATAACTCGGAAATTACAGACAAAATCAATTCACTAGAAACAAGTTTAACCAAATTAATTGGGCTTAGTTCTAACTCGTGTAAAAAAGGTAATTTTGGCGAAAATGTACTTGAAGAAATATTTTCAAAAAGATACGGAGACATTCAGTTTGAAAGAAAATCAGGAGTTCCACACTCTGGTGACGCATGGTTATATTTACCAGATAGTCAAGTTATTATGCTTGAAAGTAAAAATTATACATCTACAGTTAATAAAGATGAAATAAATAAGCTCCAGTCTGATATGATTAACCATCATATTAAATGGGGTATTTTAACGAGTTTTAACTCTGGAATACAGGGAATGAAAGAAATGGATTTCCATACTTTTTCACATAATAATGAAACTTACTTTGTCGTGATGGTTAGTAACCTGTCTACTGATATCCATAAATTAGATTTAAGTTTACAAATTGTAAGAAAATTAATTTCACAAATTGGTAACTTGCCAGAATTTCCATGGGTTGTAAAAGATATCACTCACAGTTTATCCGAGTTAAGCAAAATTGTTCAAAAAAATTACTTTTTACGCGACTCTTACTACAACATGGAACGCGATATTCAAAAATCACTTTCTAATTATCATGTTTTACTACGAGATTATCAATATGATATTGAACAAAAAGTTAATGAAATTATTGGTAAAATTAAATCAACTATGAATGCAACAGTTATTGCAGCAAACAAAGAACCAGATTATCAAGAAATTTTAGAAAAATATCAAGATAAAAAAATTCTACCAATTATTGTGCGCTTAGTCGATGTTGCTCAAAGTAAAAAATGGGAATTAGATTTTGATGATGAGTCAGGAGATTGGATTTTAAGCAAACATGTTAAAGAAGTTGGTCGAGTTAAAATTCAACAAAAAAAGGCAATTGTTTCAATTCCAGACAATGAACTTACACTTACTCTAAATATTGGAAAGGAACAAACCAATAAAAAAAATCTGGAAATTATAAAGTCTCTTTGAGTTAGTTATTTAGTTGTTTAATTGGGATTTTTCCAATTGAAAATTAAAAATAGGGATTTTTTTCTAAATAATATTATATGAAATTATTAATCTATATAATACTATTTGTAGTTTTGTTAATTTATATTAACAACCATTCAAAAAAACTTACAAAAGAAGAATTTTCTGATGGTTTATTTATTGAACCAGCTAAATACAAAGCAACCAATCCATACGACTTGATTGATAAAAATTTTGCTAAACCTATTGAATTAAATGACGAAAATAACTGGGTCGTTGCTTACAATGAAAATCCATCTGGAAATACCAGTCAATCCAATTGGATTATTAATAATTCTGATTACTCAGATATTTTTAATGGACAAGATTTAGGTGGGGAACAAATTGCAAAAATTTTAGATATGCCTAAACCAAAAATTTTTCTCGATAAAGCAATGGCTCAAATTAAACCCAATGGTGACGAACTAAATATCAAACCACTTGGACAGGCTCATCGGGAACAAATTATTGGGGAAGCTATTGGGGAAGTTAAAGCACAACTTACAAATTCTAACGGTTACCCATTGGAAATTACTAATCAAAAACTTAAGTATCATTTGCTTGGATATGCACACAATATCCCATACAAACAATACTATTTAATTTATGAAGCTGTAAATAAACAGTTAAATCCAAATTTAGTTTTACGTGAAAAATTGGATAACTTTGAAGCCCAAGTGTTCACATATGCACTCGTTAAAATTACAGAATCAAAACCTGACATTAAATATATTTTTGGTCCAAGAGCTAAAATAAATACTGGAGATGTTGTTTATTTATCTCAGGGGCCTCTTCAAATGGGCCCACTAAAAGTTGATAGAATTGAAAATTAAATTTATTTATAAATTTGAACAACTCTACAACCATCAGGTAATACTGTTAAATTATCAAAACATTTTGTTTTAAAATATTCATTTGGTTTTTTTATTGTTCCCATTAAAATTTTGGAATCAGATATATTCCATAACCAATCCAAAACCCCTGCATCTAGCGAGTGTATTTTATCTATAACTTTATAGTTAAAAAATAACCCGATTTGTTTTTTAAAATTTCCAATTAAAACATTTTTTTGTTTGGTGTCTTTTATCATATTTGTAATAACTGTTTTTACAGATTGAGCACCTAACCCAGGTCCATCATAAAAATCAAATAAAAAAGTGTAAACATCACGTAATTGATTTTTTATTTCAAAACTATTTATTGGATTTGCTTTAATTTCCATAGCTACTGTGGAATTTGTTGATAAAATATTTAGCGAATAACCAAAATCATTTATTTTTGTGTATATCCCATTAGCTGGCAAATAATATTTTTTACCCATGTGTGAATATTCAACATAATCAATAGGTTCATAGTCTGTAACATTAACTGCTAATATATTACGTAAAAACAAATCATTATGAATAAAACCTGGGTAGTCCTGTTGAATTTTTCCCAAAGTATAAATTATTTGAAATATAACCCGTTTAATAAACATATTAAAATTATGAACCTTTTCACTAAACTTTATTTTTCTACCAAGTAAATTTGCCAATTGTGTATGAATAGTTTCTGGACAATTTTCTAAAACAACAATGGCTGCTTTCTTTTCAATTTGATATTTATCGTATTGGTTTTTTAAATCACATAATTTATCTTCAATAAAATCTTTTTTATGAGCTGGTAACATTATTCGTTCATCTAACGTTAGACATTTATGTGGAAGTGCTATTTTAATATCTTCTAATATATATTTTTTATATAAACCAACAATATGTGGTGTTTTACCTGCTAATATATATTCATCAGTAAGTTTTTTATATATTTCAGTTTCCAAGTAATCATTATTTGGTTTTACCTTTAATAAAAAATTTTTTTTGTCCGGAATTACTTTAATTACATAATCAGGTCTTAATACAATAATGTTAGAACTCCCACCAGACCCAGTTGTTATATTTTTATCTTTAACAGCTTTTTTAATAGCTCTTTTAGTTTCTTCATAATTTGTTTTAAAACCACTTAATTTTTCTTTAAAATTCATAATATAATATTCGGAGATATTTAATATAAAAAATAATAAAATCTATTTTATTCTATATATTGACAATGGAAAGTTCTAATTCCAACAAAACTGGATATGGTAAAATATATTTAAAAACTAAAATTAACATGATTTTACTTGCGGTTGTCTTTATTGGTGCAATTAACTGGGGGGCTACAGCACTTGGATATAACTTGGTTCAAATGTTATCTACTAGAGTTAATTCTTATTTTAATGTTAACTACCCTATTGATAAAGTTATTTATATTAGTGTTGCTCTTTGTGCTATTTGGTTAGCCTCTAAGAAAACCACTTGGTTACCATTTTTAGGTTATGGTATTATGCCCGGTAGTGTTGTACCTTTGTCTAAACCAACTGGTGCTAACAAAAAAATAAACATTAAAACAAAACCCAACGCTAAAATTGTTTACTGGGCCAGTAAAAATTCTGACGAAAAAGACGATGTTGTTGACGCATATGGAAATTATTCTAATGCTGGTGTTGTTATGGCTGATGCTGAAGGTAATGCTGTAGCTGAAATTATTGAAGGTGCTGGTTATGTTGTACCAACCGGAAAATCAATACCTAGACACATTCACTTTAGAATTATTGGTTCTCCTGATGGAATGATGGGTAAGGTAATGACCGCCAAATATTAAATAAAAATATTGATTTTTCATTTTTATGCTTTGTAAAATCACTATTTGATTAATTAAAATGTCTGGGTTAAACTATGGAATTATGGAAAATCCAATAGCTAAAAACATAATTGGAAAATTTACTAGAAAGTGTCCAAAAAATTTAACTTATTTAAATAGACTTGTTACTGAATTTAATGTAATTATCAGCAAACATTTTTATGATTATATTTTACAAGTAGTTGAACTTCTTGATTTGGTTGCTGATATTCCTCATATTATTAGGGGATCTGCTGGTTCATCACTTGTGTGTTATTGTTTGGGAATTACTAATATTGATCCAGTTGCTGACAATGTTAGTTTCGCACGATTTTTAAACGAAGCCAGAGAATCAATGCCAGACATTGATTTTGACTTTCCCCATAACAGGCGCGACGAAGTTTTCGCCCGTATTAATACTCACTGGCCCGAACGAGTTGCAAGAATTAGCAACCATGTTATTTATCAGGAAAAATCTGCTACCAGAGAAGCCATTAGACGAGCTATGATAAAACATGAGGGCAAAAGTTCTTTTGTTCCTAAAGCCAAATGCAGTTCTAAACACTTTTCCAAATGGAAATTAGAAATAGACGAAACAAAAAAAGAATTAATTGGAACTATGAGATGTTACTCTTTGCATTGTGGGGGAATAGTTATTTATGATGAAAAAGTTCCAGAAAATATTTTGCTTGAAAAAACCAATAAAAAAATAAGTTCAGGAAACTATGGACGCCAAATTACATATAATAAAGATGATGTTAGTTCCAATGGACTATTTAAAATAGATATCCTATCAAATAGAGGACTATCACAATTGTTAGATATTAGTTTGTTACCTATCGAATCATATTGTCCAGAAGACTCTACAATTACAAAATTATTTGTTAAGGGAAATAATATTGGCTTAACATTTGCTGAATCCCCTGCTATGAGAAAAATATTAGCATGTGTAAAACCCAAATCTCATATGGATGTTGCTTTTTGTTTGGCATTGGTTCGTCCGGCTGCTGCATCTGGTTCTAAGAACAAAGCAATACTAGACTGGGAACGCGGGGAATTTGGTAACTATTTAATTTTTGATGATGACGCCATACAATTTATACAATCTAGTATCAATTGTAATGAAGCACAAGCAGACAAATACAGAAGAGCATTCAGTAAAAATAAATCCAAGTTAATTAGGGAATTTGATGGTTTGATTGGGGAGTTTAATATTAGTCCCGATAAAAAAAACCAATTATTTAAATCACTTAATGACTTGCGTAGATATTCTTTTTGTAAATCTCATGCAATATCTTATGGAAAACTTGTTTGGGCACTTGCATATAATAAAGTTTATAATCCAATTCAATTTTGGTTATCCACATTAAATAACACACACAGTTCATATCGTAAATGGGTTCATTATACAGAAGCTAAATTAGCAGGTATAGAATTGACATTAGATAAAAAACCATATGTTCTATCGGCCAATAAATTAGTTGGAACACAAGTAGAAAACTTAAATGGAATTACTGATCCAGTTGCACAATTTAAAGCGCGTGGATACTGGACAAGTAATGATTTTTTTCCTGACATGTATTTAAATATTATTCAAGATGATGTACCATGTCAACCAAATGAATATCATGTTGAATTTAGAGGACTCATTGCAACAGGTCGAGTATGTGTGGAATCCCGATATTCTTACAAAAAATCAAAGTCTAACTCTGGAATTACATTTGTAACTCTTGGATACGCAAATGGTAAATATATCGATATTACAATTCCAAGTACTGTAAATTATCACTGTTTTGATATTATTAGTGGAACTGGAATATTAACTTCACATGATGGGGGCAAAGTTAAGTTCTCATACAATACTAATAAAGTATCAGTATTATCATATAAATGCGAAAAAATTAAATAAGGGCTAATTTTAAATATTATTTTCCAATATAATTTTTGTTTATTTTGGCTTTCCCCTAAAAATAAAAAAAATTGTTTCCAATATAATTTTTGTTTATTTCCAGCTTTTTCGCTGAAACTAAAAAAAATTGTTTCCAATATAATTTTTGTTTATTTTGGCTTTCCCCTAAAAATAAAAAAAATTGTTTCCAATATAATTTTTGTTTATTTTGGCTTTCCCCTAAAAATAAAAAAAATTGATTTATTTTAAGTCTATATTAACAAATACCATATTTTAATGTCATCTATTAATGCTAATATCGATAATAACCTTTACGACCGTCAAATTCGCACTTATGGCGAAGAAGCGGTAAAAAAGATGTCAACCAGTTCTGTTCTTATTATGGGACTTGCTGGTGGTCTTGGTACTGAAATTGGCAAGAATCTTGCTCTTGGTGGTATCAAAAATATTTACCTTTATGATTTATCTGATGTAAATTCAGATGATTTAAATACTGGGTTTTATTATTCAAATGATTCTGTTGGTTACACAAGAGCACAAGTTCTTCAGCCAAAACTTCAAGAATTAAACCCTTACATTTCTGTCTATGCAACTGAATCTTATCAGGTTGGACAAGATGTTACTATTTGTGTTAATCAACCTACTTTTGTAGTCGAACAAGTTAGCAAATGGGTTCGCAGCCAAGGAAAAAAGTTAGTTGTACTTTATTCTAAGGGTGCTAGTGGCGTCGTTTTTGTTGATGCAGGTGATGCTCATACTGTAACTGATGCAACTGGTGAAAACATTGAACCTGTACAAGTTGGCGATATTACCAGTGAAGGTAAAGTTCGTTGTGCTCCTCATGCTTCTCATGATTTCCAATCAGGTGACTTGATTGAGTTTACCAATCTTGATGGAACTGGTGTTGAACAATTTGCTGGAACTCCCTGGACCATCAAAGTTAATAATCCTACTAGTTTTGAATTAATTGGTAAAGCTGATAACTCAGTTCAACCTTTTAAATTAGAACCTTTTACTTTTATCAACGGAACTGCTGTACATGTCAAGAAACCAGTGTGCGTAACACATAAAACCTGGTCCGAACAAGTGGTTAATCCTACTTTGGCATTTTCATTTGATATGGACTTTGCTAGCAAATTAGTTAATTGCTATCTTAAAATGTATTCACAAGAAAATCCTCTGGAAACCTTTGCTGATTCTAAAAGATTTATATGGGCTGACGGTACAACCGAATGGCTTGAATCCAATGGAATTCCCTTACCCGAACATGCTAGAATGTTTGGATTTGAATTAGTTCCAGTTGTTTCACTTATGGGTTCAATTGCATCATCTGAAGCAATTAAGTTAGTTACTAACAAATATATGCCTGTATCTCAATGGTTTACTTGGTCTGATAATGTTTTAGTTCCCAAGTCCCCGCCTACTGGATGGGAACAAGCCAAAACCCCTTATGGTAAGTTATACGGGTTAGAAGTTGAGTCAAAACTTGTTAATAGTACTTGGCTCATGGTTGGTTCTGGTGCGATTGGTTGCGAACACCTTAAAAACTTGGCTTTTATGGGTGTGGCGGACAGTTCTCTCGGAACTGGTGAAGTTATCTTGACTGATCCTGATTCCATTGAAAAGTCCAACCTCAATCGTCAATTTCTTTTCCGTTCCAATCATATTGGTCAACCTAAAAGTGTAACTGCTGCTGGTGCCGTTAAATCTATGCGGGCTAATATGAAAATTACATCACATCTTGAAAAAGTCGGTCCTGATAATTTAGAATTCACTAATGGAGTTATGAGTCGAGTTACTGGGGTTTTAAATGCACTTGATAATATCAAGGCACGTAGGTTTATGGATGAACAATGTTTTAAGTTCGGTCTTCCCTTGTTTGAATCCGGTACAACTGGAACCAAAGGAAATACCCAACCAGTAATTCCTTTTATTACTGAAACTTATTCTGCTTCATCTGACCCCGAACAAGAAAAGTCATTCCCAATTTGTACTATTAAATCATTCCCTAATGAAATTTCTCATACTATTCACTGGGCAATGGACCAATTTGAATTTTTCAATAGGGCACCAAGCACTATGAATAAATGGATTGCTAACCCACAATATGTACATGAACTTAGTTCCATCGAAAATTCTATAGCATTGGAAGATATTAATCTATTTACCATTAAATATCCTAGTCAAAAACTTGGACTTGTTGGATGTGCTAGATGGGCTGTTGATATGTTTACGGAAAACTATCATAATCAAATTGTTCAATTGCTTCATACTTTTAAACCAGACCATGAAATTGCTCCTGGTGTGCCTTTTTGGTCAGCAGGTAAGCGTTGTCCTCAACCGATTGAATTTGATATTAATAATAGTTTACATTTGGCTTATGTTGAGGCTACTACACACCTCATTGCCAGATGTTCTGGTATTGCTGATAATTTTACTCAAGACGATTTAATTGGTATGATTGCAGGTTATGAACCAGCCAAGTTTGTTCCTAAGGACATAACTATTGCTGCATCTGATGCGGAACTTGAAAAGACTCAAGCCAATACCCCTGCTATCAGTCCTGCTGATGTTCAAATTGGTATGCCAGAAGATTTTACTAGTACTTTTGTTCCTCAAGAGTTTGAAAAGGACGATGATTCTAACTGGCATATTGATTGGATTTGCGCATCGTCTAACTTGCGTGCAGATAACTATGGAATTCCTCAGGCAGACCGTTCTCGTACAAAGGGAATTGCCGGTAGAATTATTCCTGCTATTGCCACAACTACTTCTGCTGTTTCCGGTTTAATTCTACTTGAAATGCTAAAGTACTTGTGTGGTGCAAATAAAGTAGATTTGTATCGTTCTACTTACATCAATTTAGCCGAACCTGTGTTAGTATATTCTGACCCAATCGAAGCAAGTCAAATTGATGTGGCTGGCGTTAAGATGAATTCATGGACCAAATTTGAATACCATAAAAATTCAACTCTTGGTGAGTTCAAACAATATTATGAACAAATGTTTAAAACAACTGTGTCAATGATTGTTGTTGGTACTACCATGGTTTATGCTGAATTTCTTGGTACTGAATCACTTGATAAAACAATGGCACAAGTAATGTGTGAAGTTATGGGAACCGAACAAGTTCCTTCAATGGTAACATTTAATGTGTTAGCGGAAGAAGAATCACTTGAAATTCCCGCTATCACTGTCAGTTTACGCGAATCAACTGGCGAATCCAACCTAACCAATCCAATTCCTCAATTGGAAGCAGTTGGACTTGTCTAGACTAGTTCCACTTTTATTTTATAAAAATTACTAATATTTATAAAACAAATTTTATTTTAATAATCCCATTTTAACCAAATCTTCCGTTTTAAATTTGGTAATTTTTCCCATAGTACCAACTACTAAGTTATCAACCATGGAAATACGGTCTTTACTTATTAATGCGCCTGATAAATTTTCTAAATCATATGGTTTAACATTTAACAATTCCAAATAATGTCTATCATCTGTGTTAATGTCAGCTGTTATTGTTAGTAAATAATTACTCAAACCTACTTTTAACCCGATAGTTGAATTTAATAAAGGATATGTTTTATCAAAACTTGCAGATTTTAATCCAACCTTTGGAGTAAATGGGCTAACTTTTAATTTATTTGGTTGGGCTGATTGGGCTGATTGCCAAGTAACACCAAGAGTATCAGCATCAATTTCTATCGATTCTTCTCCATATTGAATATAAAATGTTCTGTAATATGAATTGGAATAAATATGTGACATTTTACTTGTTTGAGTAAATTGATTATCCCAGTAAATAACTTCAGGAAAATCTGATTGTTTAAGCATATCTACTTTGGCACTAATAAAAATTCCCTTTGAATAATCTGTTAATAAATTAACGTATTTAATATGAGGTGCTAATGTGTATTTGTCACCAATCAAAGGGTAAATTATGGGGTCGCCACCAGAACCAACATTATCTGCTGATGGGTCTGGCATGTAGGTCATCATAAAAAACTCTGAACTAATTGTATATGGTTTTGCTTCAGTATTTTTATCATTATCTAAATCGGTCTTGTCAAATAATTCACGCATAATTTTTGTTTGTCCTGCATCCAAAAATGCGGAATACAATTTTGCCCCCACTCCCGCAATGAATTCGTAAAAGTATAATAATCCAGTTAGTGATACACCTGGATTATTTTTTACTTTATATTCCATTTTGCCACTTTTATGTATCACAAACTGCACAAAAAATTTACTAATATTAAATTGTGCAGTTGAAATCACAAAGTAATCATTAAATTTTTTCCCAAATATATCTGAATAATTTTCTACTATACCAAAGTTAAAAACTATAATGTCTTCATTGTTCAGGTTAAAATTTTGGTCAAGTACAGCTGAAGCTTTAACTAAAATGAAAGCAGTGCCAATAATTATAATTTTGTTATAAAACTGTCCGAATAACTTAACGGAAAAACCAAGTTCAAAAGTCCAACTATTACCTATTATTTTTAAACCATCTTTACTAGAACCAATGTCAATAAATGAACCAGATGTACTTGTTTTTAAATACACTTGATTTGCTGGGTCCGCGTAATAACCGCCAGATAAAGATATTGTAGCTGAAGAATATAATGTATGTGCGTAACTTGTAATGTTTGCATTAAAGTAAATTCCCATTATGTTTTCACCAGATGATTCCATTATCCAGTCACCATAAGGAGCATTACCAGTTCTGTTTACCGAATAATTAATTTTAACATTGGGAAACATTTGACCAAGTAAGATTACTTCTTGTTTAAAGGTGTTGTTATTAAGTGAACAAGTTATCAAGTCAACTGTGAGTGGTTGAGAGAAGCTTCCTATAAAATCAATAAATTCTCTAGTAAAAAACATAAATCTAGGACGCAAAAAATTTGGTAGGGATTGAGAGTCAGAATTAATATATCTGACATTAGTACCAAAAGGCATGGGCTTTCCGTTGTTTTCCCATACAAAACCTACTCGGTTAACTGTGGTGTCCACAGCGCCTGCAAAATTTCTAATTGGAACTCGAACAGAAATAGCAAATGATCTGTAACTTGGAATTTCAGAATCAATAAAAATAATTGTACTCATTAAAATAAAATATATTTTAAATTATTTTAAAAAGAAATTTTATATTATTTTAAAAAGAAATTTTATATTATTTTATTCATCATCATCATCACCACCAACATCGGACTTTTTAACGCCTCCCATTGATTTGAAAATAACATAACCAACAATCAAAATTACTAAAATACCGGCTCCAACAACAAGAGGCATTACTAACCCACTCATGGCAGCACCAACACCTTCGCCAACACCTTTGGCAGCGGTTGCAACACCTTGACCGGCAGATTCAATACCTGTGCCAACTCCTTGTGCAGCTGTACTAACGCCAGTACCAATACCTTGAGCAGCAGTACTAGCAGCTTCGCCAGCAGATTGTAAAACAGCAGCTCCAGCAATACCCGCAGCGTAAATATCACCTTGAGTTGATGTTCTAGTTTCTTCATCTAAGGTTTTATCCACGTTTTCAACCATTTGAGTAATCATTTTATTGTAGTCATTAAATATTTTATTAGCAATGTCGTTCATAACTGTTTGATTAAATGCACAATTCATAACGTCTTTTACAATATTAGTTTGGTCTAATTCACTGATAACAATTGGGCCGGTAACACTGATTTTTTCCAAAGCAACTGTATTGTCTGCTGAAGTACTTGCAGAACACTTGGCTAAGTTTTCAGTTGATAGAATATTCTCTAAACTTGATTTAACATCATCATTCTTTTCATATTTAAAACTTTGGTCAAGTTTATATGAGTCTTTTAATTCTTGTGTAATGTCTTTGGATGTGTTTTGTTCAACAGAATTACCGCAAGAAACTTCAAGTGCCTTAGATAAACCTTCAATTGCTTGGCCTGCCACATTGGCAACTGAATCAATAATTCCACCGATTGATGAACTTGATTTTTCATCAGAAGTTAATTTCTTAGTATCTTCGGTTGCTTGTTTAGCAGCCATGTTAATGTTTTCTTGTAATTTAGCTCCAATATCGTTCATAACCTTGGTTGTAACTTGTTGAACAAAGTTTGCATTGGTTTCTTGTTCAACTGTATTGGTTTGTTTTATATTAGTTAATGTAAAACTAGTACCAGAAGCACTACCGACAGATATTTTATTGGATGCTGCAATAGATCTGAGTAAATCAGCAGAGTTTTTATTAACTGCATTAGTAACTGCACTGGATAACATTGCAGTCATACCTTTCATTACTTTACTTTGGTCAATGTTCTTTTCAATTTGCTTTAAATCTTTAATCTTAGTTGAATCAGTCATTTTAGTTGAATTACCTGCATCAATTAACCCTTCAATTACTTTTGGTTTATTTGCAACAAACCCATATAAGCCATCTGAGAAACCAACACTGAAAGCATAAAGACCAAGTAATTTGTCATATTTGGCTGCACCAATAATGTTTTCTAAAATTGTTTCCCAAACATTTAAAATTACCATAGATAATTTAGCAATGAAATAATCAGAAAACATGCATGAGAAGTTTCCCTTACATGCTTTAACTGAACTGGGATTTAACATTCCAGACAAAGTTTGATTTATATTTATAAATGTGTCAACTTTAAAACTACTAGTGAGTTCTAACTCTAATGCTAATTCTTTACTCATATCATCAATTGATTTAGCTGATTCCCCAGTTAAACCAGATAATTGAACGAGTTTAACATGTAAATTAGACAAGTTATAATCAAGTTTCAAAGCTTTTATGTTGGCAAAAAATTGTTCACTAAAAGTTTTTGCGAATCCATCAGTTTTGTTAGCAGCTAATTCATCTGAATTTGCCATTAATGCGGATTCTAATGAACTTGCAACTAGGTTTTTAAGACCAGATAAAACCTTATCACGGTTTAGTTCTAAACTGGCATTAACTATAGACCCAAAAGGGGTTTCCATAATACCAGCTATATCATTACTCATTGAAACATCATCCATTCCTTCTCTAATTTGATAGTGAGCAAATTCTTTTCTCAATTTATAGTTTTTTTTATTTCCACCCATTAATTCCATCACGTTAACTGGAATATTTCCACCTAAAATTTTGTTAAAGTAACTCATAATTATATAATATCAAATAGAAATTTTTCCCAGAAGGTTTTTATTTAAAGTTTAATTTTTATTAGATTCTAATGAGAAATTTAAATTGTGTTGGTTCGATGGTTTTAATTAGTTTGGCTGTTTCTTGTACAGTCGTTTATATCAATAACTGGTTCCTTTATAAACATGCTTGTCCAAGTGCACAACCGGATGAAAAACCAAATTAGTTTTTATAAACAAAAATTGAAAAACATATTTAAAAATATCTAATCTTTAATATTAACTAATGAAACTTGTAAGTCCATACCGTAATATCAAACAATACACTCGTATATCTATTGAACCCTATCATATGAATTCTGACATTAAAAACAACATGAAAATTGTTCTTAAAAAGAAAGTTGAAAAAAAGTGCAATAAAAATGGATTTGTTGATGAAGTATACAGAATTCTTGAGTATTCAGATGGAGTTATGCCTCCTGAAAATCTTAGCGCTAGTGCAATTTACAATATAACTTATCATTGCAAATTATGTATTCCCGTTGAAAACACTGCAGTAATTGGGATGATTAAAGTAATTAACCAAGAGTTAGTTGTTGCTATTAATGGTCCAATTATGTTTTTTATTCCCAAGGAAAATGTTGATACTAATACTTGGGATATTCCGGACGGTTATTTAAACAAAAACAAAAACCGCAAACTTTTAGCCGGTGACTATGTTAAAATCCAAATTATGGATAAACGTATTAATCAAAATGATAGTCAAATTAAGTCAATTGGTAGATTAATTGATTTTGCTTCTCCTGAAGAAGTTGACAAGTATTATGGCGCTAAAATTGTTTCAGAAAAAATTATTGATGATACTAAATTAGATGGGAAAGTGGATTCAATTGAATCTGCTAATGTTGATGAACCTGAAACAGAATCTAATTTTATTATGTGAGTGTACGGGTTTAATGGTTTAAGGGTTTTTTTATAAATTAAAAAATTGATTTTATTTAATTTTCAGATGGAATTTAAATAAAACTTCAATGTTAGTTAATAAAACTGATGAACAAAAGTCAGGAGCTGATTTTGAACAATTAGCAACCGGGTTAATGAGTAAGTTTACTATTGGGTATTTTATTAATCCTGGTAAAAGATATGAAGATGTATATGAGCTTTTAAAGAAATCAGCTATTGCGTACAAACTGGAAAATTCATGGGAAAAAGCAGGTAATGTGTATTTAAAAGCAAGCCAATATATCAGTACAAATCCTTATGATGAACTTTTCTCCGTTGGTACCAGTTTTGAAATGGTTGATTGTTTAATAAATGGGGCTTATTGTTATGATAAAATTAAACATGAGAAAAGAATTACATGTAGAACCAATGCAATAGCTATTCATAAAATAGTTGGAAATTTTGACCGTTGTGGCAAGTTACAAATGGAAATCGCAAATATATACGAAATGGATGACCAACTTACCAAGTCTATAGAAAGTTACTTGCAAGCACACCATTTTTTTGAATTGTGTGGAAAATCTCGTTCTGGTTCTATTCAATGTCTGTGCAAATATGTGGATTTATATATTAAAATTGGACAAATTGATTTTAATAATTTAATTAATTTTTACAGTAAAATTATTGATTATTATCAATCGGAAAAAATAGGTAAATATCAACTTAAACAATATATCATGATGATATTAATAACAATCATGTGTATTACCACACGAACTATTGAATCTATAAAAACCGAATATGAACAATTTTTGTCTTTGGATTACTCTTTTAGTACGAGTTCGCAAGGAATTTTAATTACCGGTTTAATTAGTTCTCTTGAAAATAATGACGTTGAATTGTTTGAAACAAGTTGTTATAATTATGACCTGGTTAAACCTTTGGACCCATCTATGGTAACACTACTAACAATTATTAAAAAAAGAATTAGTATAGACGAACCAGATGATGAGGTTGACATTTGCTAATTTTTATTGAATGGATTTATTTTTTAAAATATATTTGTGGGATTTTTACGGCAAAATTTCGCGCGTCATTATTTGAATGTAAATAGACTTACGTACAATAAATTATTGCATTTTTAAAACAACAAACCAAATAACATTAGTCGTTAATAAAAAAATATTTATGATGATATTTAATTACCATTAGATGCAAATAAAAATAATTATATGTAATGTCAACTATGTCTCGCGCGCGCGTGAAATTATTGCATTTATCGTAAAGTTAATATTTATGTCATTAATTTTATTTTTTGTAATTATTATTGTAATCATTTTTACTTTAACGGTTAAAAAGAAATTTATTTACATTTATCATTACAAAATTAAACTTGTATACGAATTTAATGACATATGTATTGTAATATTTGCTATGATTATACATCATTAACTTATAATACCGGGTTAAATACTACACATTTTAAATCATCTTACAACACAAATACATTAAAAACTATTTTGTTCGGCTTTAATTATATAGTCTTAAAATAAAATGTAATCCGCACTACAAAAATTTAATGACGCGCGAAATAATTTTGTAAAAAATGGCTCGATAAATATTCAATAATAAATTTATTTGATTTTTGAATACTAAACATCAATTTCTTTTGGTTGTTGGTGTATTTTAATTACTTTACCATTTAAGTATTTACCATAAATTTCTCCTCTTGTATTATCTGTATTTTTCACAAAAACAAATGTATCTTCAATTATATAGTGTTTACCCTTAATTATTATTTCATCTATTTCTGAGTCAGACTCGCTATCTAAATTACTTTCGGATTCATTAGATAGTTCAGAATCTGATGAATCATTTGCATAATCATTTATTGACATTTTAGTTGGTTTAAAGTTGTCACAAACAATATTTTTATGGTTTTCTTCAATATTTATTATTTCATCAAGTGATTTTAAACTTGCCCATGTATCGTAAACAAGATCCTTATTGTTATAACTAAGTAAATTTAATTCATTATAGTAAACTTTAGTTCCACGTTTACTTCTAAATAGTATGTTTTTAAGTTCTTCTAATTTTTGTCGATAACTTGTTCTTTCTTCATCGCCAAAATTTTTATTTTCAGCCATTGTTTCAAGTTTTTTAATATTACCAATTAATACTTTATCAAATAGCTCAGTTTTGTCTGTTTTTATAATTGCATTTGTCTTTGTGTCAATTACAGATGCATGCTTATCATTTAGTGCAGTTACGCAGTATGAATGGTTTTCAGGAGTGTTTTTATCAAAGTTTGTCATTTTAATTAAGTAAATTAAACTTTGTAACCCTTTATTCATGATTACTCGTTGTTGATTAACTGATAAATGTGATATGCTTTCCATTCCAGGAGATGCATTTATTACAATTTTTTTATTATTTAATGTATTATTTGTTGTATAGTTATTTATAACGCTTGGTTTATTTGAAAGTTCTTTTATTTCATGTGATATTGTTTTTAATTCATTAATTTCCTGTGACATTTGTTTAACTTGTTCGGTTAAAGTAACAAAAGATGATTCATTATTACATGTTTGTTCGTGTTTCCACTTTGATTGGCGTGAAGCATATGGTTTATTGCATTTGGTACAAAAATATTTTCGTTTTGTATTTGTTAGTTGTAAATTTTTATCGATAGCTTTATTATTATGATACATTGTATTATGTCGCAAAAGAGCGTTTATAGTTTTGTATTCAATTGAACATATTTCACATTTAATTGTCATTAATATTATTATGTGTAATACGCTAACTTGTCTTTATATAGTTTGATTTTAATTAAATATTAATTACAAAAATAATGACAAAAATATTGACAATTGATTACTGATAAACTACAACCATTAAAAAAGCATATTAATTTTTGTAGACGGTTAATTAGTAAATGTAGTCATTATGTATGCATTAGTATACACCATGTTTAATACATGTGATAACAACTTTATTATATTGTAGTTTGTAAATAATATAATAATTACCATATATATTCATCATTATATTAAAAATATACTTGTACACAAGCTTATTTACTTTTAATTTTAAATTTCCTGGAAATGTAATGTCTACATAACATTTACACAAAAAAATTCTATTTTTAGTTCAAAGCCAATATATAATTTTAAATTATGTTTTTACTGGTATTAAGTTAACCAAATATTATCATGTAGTCCAAAATAAAGTTGACGGGTTATAACAAGTAATTTCAAGCAGCCGCTGTTTAATTAACTGGTATATACCAGCGCGTAGTCCAAAAATAGTTGACATAATAATTTAATAAACTAATTGTGTCAGCCAAAGTAATATTATAATTTAACGGATTTAAAAACATCTTTTTCCAGTTTATCCAGTATTTCTGGTGTGTAGTTTCCAACAACCCAATCGTTAATATCAATTGAATATTTTTTCATAAAAGTATCCCGAATTTGAGTAATTTTTTTGCTGAAATTTCTGATAATGGTTTTAAAACTTTGATTATCCATTTTAATAAATCTGATAATTTCATATGCGATATTATTTAAATTAAGTTTTGGATTGGAAATATTTAACATACGCTGATAAACCCACCATACACACCATACCCCGCAAAATCCATTAGGGTCCCCAATTTTTTTACATTTGACTGTTTCCAAGTTTTCCAATATTTGAAAACTAATGGTTGGCAGAAATTTATACGGGGGAAGATATTTAATTTCAGGGTCAAATTGCTTAAACTTGTTTTCCAACAACTTGTCCAGTAATTCTGGGTTATAATTTAGCCCAATGGGATAATGAGAACCATTAGGTTCAAAACGTTCAATTGTTTTATTATGTACATCCCAAAATAAAATATTAGCGTGGGACGCTACAGAAGTTTCTATTCCAACGGGTACTGTAATGTATTTCGCTTCTTTTAATGCATTTGCAATTTCATCATCAAAATATGAAGGAAAGAACAATTTTTGATATGACCAAATAATTTCAATGTTAGAAAAATCTAATTTATAAGGATAATCCAGACCAATTTTTTGATAATATTTTTCAAGTGATTCGTTCACAGTTAGTGGATAGTCCAAAATTACTTTTAAACCTTTAGAAGCAAAATCCTGGTGTAATAGTATTAGCCCAAATAAAATATCAACTGGAGAGCCGGTGTAATAACAGTAATTGGTAAAAATCCCATTGTCAAAGTTTAATTCAATATTGGATAATTTTGGTATTGAACGAGATTCGTTTTTAATCACATGTGCTATTTTACTTTTACATATTTCTTCAGCTTTTGTTCCGGTAACTCCTTCTTTTGTATTAATTATTCCTTTTAATTTTTCAAAGGACTCAGTTGAACACCATTTTTCCCAATCATCAAGTAGTTCATCGCGATTAATTTTAATTTGGTTCCAATAAGATTCAACTAAAATATTGAGCAATTCATCTGTCATTTCAATAGATTTTGATTCATTGTTTTCAATAAAAAAATTCAACGGTTTTATTTGTAATAAGTCTGCAAACTTTCCTTGTAAATTACTTTTGACTATTTTCATTAGCCCAGTATTTCCTTGATTGTCCTGAATGTTTAAATCTGATTCCAAAATAATTTTGTTTAGGATGGAACTATCAATGGTATCAATTCCTCCTTCCAAATCTAATAGCAAATGCAATGGAGTTTCGCCGTTAATATTAGTTGTATTTAATTTTATATTGGATTTTGTAAAAAACACTGGTAAATATTCAATTCTTTTTTCACTCAATATATAGTGCAGCGGGGTGTTTCCATAAAAATCTGGTAAATTAATATCAACAGATTTTTCCAATAATTTTTTAAATAAATCAAAATTATCCAGGATAATTGATTGGTGTAATATGTTTAACCCGTAATCATTAGTTGCATTATTTAGATTAATTGGAGTTTCCAATAATTTATTTATCATTTGGGTATTTTGATAATTTGTTGCTATTTGAATTAGTGTTTCACCTGTACCAGAGGTAAAGTTCAAATTATATTTTTTTTCAATAAGATATTCAAGCATTGGGTTTCTTTTATACATTAGACATGTTACAAAAACATTAGAACCATCTTTTGAAATTACATATGGGTCAGCTTCATTTTCAATTAGTAATTTAAATGCTTCAAAGTTATTAAATATAACTGAATAATGAAGTGCTGTTAATCCTAATCTGTCAGATATATCAATAATTGATATACCAATAGTTTCTTTGTTATACTCAATTAATTCTTTTATCATTTCAATGTAATTATATTTGATACAATTATATAAAATCGACCTACCATCAGAATCTAAAATATCAAGACGAATATTAATGGTGTTGGTTTTACTCATGGTTAAAATTAGCGCAAAAATTTCATATTGATTATAGTTGATTATGTATTGGATAAAATAATTGTAATTGGAATCACGAAAGTCTAAATTTGTTAATTTTTTTGATTCAATTAGTTTACGTATTGACTCAAATTCATGTGATTTTAATAAATTAAAAATATCTTCATTATTAATATTTTCCATAATTATTAATAATTAGATAAAAAAGTTTTTTATGATTCAAAAAGAATATCACAATAACCATTAACTACACGGCGGTAATATACATTTTTTCCCGCAGTAAAACTTGGTCTAATAATGCGAAAAATATCACCAATTTTAGCCCCATAGTATCTGGCCATCATGTCTGTTATTAAAAGACGGCCTAATTCATGTTCCGCAAACTTTTCCAAAAGTTCTGCCTTTTCTTCTTCAGCCATAAGTTGGTGTTCTGGAATAAAAATTTTTGCTGGTATGTCTTCCAACATATCTGATTCAAAAAAGAATTCGGCATTTTTATATTCACCAACAATTTGTTTAACTACTTTTTTAGCTACATCTCTAGCCACAATTATTTTATGTACATCAATATTATTATTAAGATAATCATCAAGTGGAGTACCTTGAACAATTGAAGTTAATTTTGCGGAAACCAAATAAATACCATATTCTGTTTTATCAGCAAGGACAATTTTAAAAATAGACTTGGTACTGACATCTTCGCCTAATTTTTTATATTCATCAGACCAAGATTTGATTAAGTTTCTTCTTTCTAACATTTTAAGGATATTTTCCATAACAATTTGATTGATTTCTTTATTAGAATATTCTACGTTAATTGACATTATAATAATGATTAGATAATCTTTAAATATTTATTTCAATTTTTATAAAATTAAAATAGAATTTTATAAAAATATGTATCGAACTTTGTGCTCTGACAATTTTTATAAAATTAAAATAGAATTTTATAAAAATATGTATCGAACTTTGTGCTCTGACAATTTTTATAAAATTAAAATAGAATTAAAATCAATTAGTATAATTTTTTTCTTGGACAATTATAATGTTTGAATTAGCCGAAATTAAAGAACAAATCAAGGAAAAAAATGTTTGTTGGACCTGGGAAGTATCAAGTCAAACCAATTACAAACTAATTTTAAAAACGGATGGTAAAAATGAAGCATACAAGCAAATAAAAGCCAAATATACGGAACCAGAAAAATTGGATCCCAATGTATATTTTATAATAGGGAAGGTTACTTTTCATTCTGGTAAAAAATTTGGTCAAGCTGGTCCTATCGCATTTAATTTAAATGTTGTTACTTTTTCTAATGGAAAATTATTTAATGTTATTAAATCTTCCGATCCAAAATATTCACATTTAAAAAATTTAAAAGGTGTTATTTGGTTTGATAAGACATATTTGGAAAAAAATGGTTGGTCTAATAATTATTTGGATAATATTATAAAAAAATTAATAAAGGGAAATATTAATATTATGCAACGTATGATTTATCATGTTAAATTTAAATAAAATTTGAAACTAATTTTACTTTATTTAAATTTGGTTATAGTTTAATGGCGTTTAATGAAGAAAAAGAACAATTAAATAATGTTAAAACCCAATTATTAGACTATTTGTTTGAATCAAACGAAAAGACAATAAAAAAATGGGATAAGAATAAATCAGTTTTAACAAATAGCAAATGGAATTTTATGCTTAGTTACCCATATGATTTTAATAAATTTAGAGATAATGAAATAACAAAATTAAATTTGGTCAATAAAATCATTGAGCTATTAATTGAAAATACAACTAGAATTATACATCCTGGTCTAATGATTTTATGTTGGGAAGATTTAACTGATTATGTTAGACCAGGATATTGTTATACAAATTCAGGAGAACCAGATTTTTTAACAATTAGTTCTGGTCCAAAACTTGAAAAACTAAGGTATCAAATTCGTGTATCTTGGGAAATTTAT
>JACCEC011122347.1_pt1 | contig 27565 bp, 19 predicted proteins | sample 7450121 | NCBI WGS metagenome assembly JACCEC01 (sample SAMN15323455, study PRJNA562643) | freshwater metagenome | isolation source: river surface water | place: USA:Blue River Watershed | collected 2017-08-18 | reverse complement strand
CCGCCGTCAGGTGCATGAACAAAATGCCCAAGATGCCCTGCGCCGCGCGCGGATGCGGCACCCACAACTTGCGCACCACCAAGCCCATGCCCGTGGCCAGCACCAACAAACTGATGATGCCCATCAGCCCATGACTGACCCACGCGTCCAAAAACTCGTGGTGCAAGTGCCCCAGCTTTTGCACTTGAACTGAATTGATCTCCAAGCCCCACTGCTTGATCATGGCGATGCTGTTTTCTTTGCCATAGCCAAACCAAGGCTGCGCTTCAATGGCATCCAAGGCTTTGCTCCACAAAAACAAGCGCGAGCCTACTGAGGTGTTGGCGGCTTCGCCGGGGTTACTTTGCGACATGGATGCTTCTATCCATACTTCAGACAGACGGTGAATAACAGAAGTCAACCAAGCGGGTTGCACCGACAGCATCCAAATTAAACTGCCAAACAGCAAGCCCAGCGACAACCATGTGCGTAATCGGAATGTCGACATTTGCAGCAATGTGCGGTTGGAGGCGGCCACGTAGCTGGCCAAGGCGACCCAAATGAGCAAGCCATAAACCCCGCGAGATTGGCTCAAGACCACGCCCATGCAACCCATGATGACGGCCACTGCCCAAAATTTACGATGGCCACTGGCAATGCTGGGGTCTAGCACCATGGGTGCAAGCAAGCACACCAAGAAGCTGAGGCTGACGGCCCAGGCAATGGCGTGCAGGGGGGTTTCGCGGCCATACAAGGCAGTAACGCCCATGCCCACAGCGCACGCCATGGCCAAGGCATCGCCCAAACTGCGTTTTTGAGCGCCCATGAGGCGATAAAAGGGCGGCCATTTGACCAAGGCCACGGTGGCCATGGCGCCCAGTACCAGGCGAATTTCGGCATGCCGGCGATCCCAGTCATCTTGCCAAAATGCGTGCGGTATGATTCGAATGGCAGTGGCAGCAAGGCAAGCAAAAAGCCAGATTCTGGCGGCTTCCTCTACTGGCGATGGACCTGTGTAGGCACCGTCGGCAGTGAATTGCAAGCCAATGTTAGATCGCTGAATTCGCTCAGACCGCAAAAATGCCCAAAATCCCATTAAGCAAAGCAGTACCCACGCCAGGCCACCCAATTTGGTGCTTGTCGGTGCGCCGGCCACAGTTAGCGCAAAGAGGGCAAATGCAAGTGCAGGAAAAGGGCGGCGCAACAATGAGTACTTTTTCTTAAATTAGCGATTAGAAATTATAGATTGCCCCACTTTGACAACCACTGTGTCCCAGGTCACATTGACGGGTGAAAACCCCCGTCAGACGCCTCAAGCCAGCTTGAACGCAAGCGTGGATTCAGGCTTGCATTCGCTTGCATTGACCGGCGATGAGACTGCGCCTTTCTGGCTGGTGGTGCCCACTTATAACCCCGGCTTGCAAGACTGGTCCCAATGGCTGCAGGCCTTGCAAGGCCAGCACCGCCAGCCAGCGCGGGTGGTGGTGGTCGATTCAGGCTCTACCGATGGCAGCTTGGCACTCACAGAGCAGGCGGTTCAGGCCGCTTACTTGACAAAAACTGCACATACCTCAGAAACATCTAGCCAAGGCCCCGCCTTCACCTTGTTGCACGTCAAGGCGGCTAAGTTTGACCATGGCGGTACCCGCCAATGGGCCTTGAACCAAGCACTGCAAGCCCATCCTCATTCGCCCCCCAAGGTCGTGGTGCTCATGACCCAAGACGCTGTCTTGGCCCAACCGCAGGCCTTGGGAAACTTGCTTGCCGCCTTTCAAAACCCGCAGGTGGCCGCCGCCTTTGGCCGCCAATTGCCCAAGCCCCAAGCTGCTTGGCTAGAGGCCCACGCCCGCCAATTCAATTACCCCGACCAATCGCGCACGGTGACCCTGCAAGACAAAGCCCGTTGGGGTTTGAAAGTCTGCTTCTTTTCCAATGCCTTTGGCGCCTACCGCCTTTCGGCCTTGCAAGCGCAAGGCGGGCTGCCTGCCGGACTGCCTTTGGGCGAAGACACCTTCACAGCCGGCAAGCTCTTGCTATCGGGTCAATCCCTGCAGTACCAAGCCGATGCGGCCGTTTATCATTCACACCAGTACAACGGTCGACAGGATTTTCAGCGCATGTTTGACACCGGCGTCTTTCACGCTCAAAACCCATGGCTCTTGCAAAGCTTTGGCCGTGTCGAGGGCGAAGGCTGGCGCCTCATGCGTCATCAGTGGGCCCACTTACAAATGCTTGCAAATGACAAAACCCACGGCCGGCTGGTCGGCCTGATGCAAATGGTCACAAGCAACGCCATCAAGCTATGTGGCTACAAAATGGGCCAGTGGCACCGCCTGTGGCCCAATGCGCTCAACCGGCGCCTTAGCATGTACAAATCTTTTTGGCAGCCGCACGCATGATCAACACGCTGTCGCTGTTTCAGGTTCGGGTTTCCAAGTTCGCCATTTTGTTGGGCGACGCCATTGCATTTGCCATCGCCTTTGCCTTGGCCACGCTCATCAATGTGGCGGTCAATCCCAGTCAAAACGTCAGTGTGTGGTTTTCCACGCAAGACATGCAGCGTTATGTGGCGTGGAGTGGCCTGGTGTTTTTGGGGCTTATGTTGTTCCTCATGCGCTTTCAGCACTACAGCGACCGTCGCCCGTTTTGGGACGAGCTGGGCGACATCCTGCGCCTTATGGGCAGCTTGGCTTTGCTCGACATGACCTTGGTTGCCTCTGCTCGCTGGAACTCCTCACGTTTGTGGTGGCTCTTGGTGTGGGTGTTGGCGGTGGCCATGGTAGTGTGGGGCCGTGTGATCACGCGTTGGATGCTCAAAAAAATGGGCCTCTGGATTCGACCCACCATCATCATTGGCCACGGTGAAAACGCCCGCGAGGCTGCCATTGCCCTTGAAAGTGAGCCTCGCATGGGCTTTGAAGTGGCCGGTTATGTGGACGTTGAAGAGTCCACGCCACGTCTCAAACTGCAAGGGCACACGTTGCAAAATTTGCATCAGCTAGAAGTCTTGGCCGACCAGCCTGGCATTCAATGGGTCATTGCCTTGGAGCATTCGCAAGCCGAGCAACGTGAGCATTGGCTGCGCACCCTTAGCCAATGGGGTGCCACCGACATCAGCGTCATTCCGGCCATGCGCGGCGTGCCTTTGTATGGCACCGACATGTCACACTTCTTCTCACACGAAGTGGCCCTATTGCGTGTCCGCAACAACCTGCGCCGTTGGCCTGCACGCTTAACCAAACGTTTGTTTGATACCTCTGTGGCCGCTTTGTTGCTGGTGCTGTTATCGCCCCTGATGTTGATCATTGCCTTGCGCCTGAAGTTAGAAGGTGGCAGCGTGTTGTTTGCACATCAGCGCATTGGTAAAAACGGTCGAAAGTTCAATTGTTTTAAGTTTCGCTCGATGGTGCCCAATGCCGAGCAGCAGTTGCAAAGCTTGCTCCAACACAACGCCCAACTTAAAGCCGAATGGGACAAAGAGCACAAACTCAAAGACGATCCTCGCATCAGTCGCATGGGTGCGTTTTTGCGTCGTACCAGCCTTGATGAGTTGCCCCAGCTGTTCAATGTGCTCAAAAGCGAAATGAGCTTGGTGGGGCCAAGGCCCATTGTGGAAGACGAGTTGCAAAAATACGGCCTTGAAAAAAGCTACTACCTCATGGTGCGCCCCGGTATGACAGGTCTGTGGCAGGTGAGTGGTCGCAACGATGTCGATTACGAAACCCGCGTCTACCTCGACGTTTGGTACGTCAAAAACTGGTCGCTGTGGTACGACCTGGCCATCTTGTTCAAAACCATCAAGGTGGTGTTTGTTCGCAATGGCGCCTATTGAGCGCGCCGGGGTGATGCAGGCACCCGATCACCACAACAACCTCACCGCGTTGCGTTGGTTTGCGGCTTGTTTGGTTTTGTATGGGCATGCCTTTGTGTTTTTAGGCTTGCCCGAGCCCTTGTTTTTGCAGTGGGTGCCCATGGGGCCTTTGGGTGTGTATATTTTCTTTGCCATCAGCGGTTATTTGGTGGCGCAAAGCTGGACCCGCGACCCTCATGTGCTGCGTTTCTTGGCCAAGCGCGCACTGCGAATTTTCCCGGGTTTGGCGGTCTGCACCTTCCTCAGTGTGTTGGTGTTGGGGCCACTACTGACCACGCTAGACGCAGGCACCTACTGGCGCAATGAACACACGCGTGGCTACCTGACCAACATGGCGCTGTACATCACTTATCACTTGCCTGGCGTGTTTGCCAACAACAGGCTGCCGCACGCAGTGAACGGTTCTTTGTGGAGTTTGCCCGTTGAGTTTTTCATGTACCTGATGCTGGCCTTACTGGGCCTTCTCGCCGCCGCCTTCAAGGCGTCATCCGAGCGCCTGATGGCCTGGGCTGTAGGGGTGATGTCTGTGGTGTTCATGCTGCTGGCAGCGCTCTGGGCCGGTACAACAAGCGAAGCTCTGGTGATGTACCGCACCGACTTGCGCCAAGTACCGATGTGTGGGGTGTATTTCCTGGTGGGTGCCAGTTTGTTTTGTTTCAAATTGAACAAGTACTTCACCCTGTCCAATGCGTTGTTGGCCTTGGTGCTGTGGTTGTGCCTTAGTGTGCAGCCACAATGGTTTGCCATGGCAGCATGGGTGGTGCTGCCCTTTGTGGTTTTGGCCTTTGGCCTTGCGCGTCAGCCATGGCTGGTACGCATGCATGCCCGCGACTACTCCTACGGTATTTACATCTATGCCTTTCCCGTACAACAAACTCTGGTGTCGTATTGGCCGCACATGCCGTTGTTTGCGTATCTTTTAAGCACCTTTGTGATTACGGTCGCACTGGCCGCCCTGTCTTGGCATTTTGTTGAGAAGCCTGCACTCAAGCTCAAGCCCTTTCGCGGATAATTCAGGAAATTGAAATTAACGCGGCCAATGCAAGAGACAACAACAAGACCCGCCCCTGTCCTCACCCTGTCCATCGTCACCTACAACTCTGAAAAATGGCTGCCCGCCTTTTTTGCGAGTTTGCGCAAACAAGATTTGCCCTGTGACCAGATTGACTTGTGTGTGCTCGACAACGGGTCCACCGACGGCACCTACGCCGCGTTGCAAGCGCAGTTGAACACAGCTGGCAGCGCCATCGGCCAAAGTTTTGCCAGTGTGCAATTACATCAAGGCGACAATATTGGTTTTGGCGCCGGTCATAACCACAACCTGGCTTTGGCGCACACGCCTTTCTTTTGGGTCACCAACGTTGACCTGGAGTTTGAGCACGACACCCTCACCACCTTGCTGCGCACGGCTCAACAAGATGCCACACAAAGCCCTGGCCAAGTGGGCGCCAACGTGGCCGCTTGGGAGTGCCGTCAAAAACCCTACGAGCACCCTAAAGACTATCACCCTGTCACGGGCGAAACAGCGTGGTGTTCAAGTGCCTGTGTGCTGTTCAAAACTGAAGCGCTCAAAGCCGTGAAGGGCTACGAGCCCTTGCTGTTTTTGTACGGCGAAGATGTGGAGCTGTCTTACCGATTGCGTGACCACGGCTACACATTGCGCTATGTACCCAATGCCACAGTGTGGCATTTCACATACGAAGAAGCAGCGCAAATCAAACCGCAACAATTCTTGGGCAGCACGTTGGCCAATGTGTTGTTGCGCTGCCGCTATGGCCGTCGCCATGAGGTGCTTCAAGGCTTTGCCATGTTTGCAGGCTTGTTTGCCATGCGGCCTTTGTTCCCGGGCATGCGCCGCAAACTGCTGGCGCAAACTTGGACGCTTATGAAGCTGGCGCCTCAGTTCTTAAGTACACGTCGCCAAAGCCAAGAGAAGTTTCCGTTTCGAATGTGGGATTACGAGATGGCGCGTGAAGGTGCGTTCTACGAATACCCTGTGGCTGCGCAGTCGCCCATTGAACACGCCAAAGCCTCAGCGCAGGGCGCACCACTGGTGAGTGTGCTGATGCGCACCATGCCCGGCCGTGCCGGTAAGTTGCACGAGGCCATGGCCAGTGTGGCGAATCAAACTTATGCGCACCTGGGCGGCCCCATTGAGTTGGTGGTGGTGGAAGATGGTGGTCAGGGCGTAGAAAGCGCCAAAGCGGCCATCGATGCCTTGCGCAGCAGCGGTGTGTTGGCCAAAGTGGTCTATGTGCCGCTGGCCAAATCGGGCCGCTGTGTGGCGGGCAACAAAGCCTTAGAAGCTGCCACGGGTCAGCTGTGTTGTTTCTTAGACGATGACGATTTGTTTTACGCCGATCATCTAGAGGTGTTGGTGAGCGAATGGCTCAAGCAGCCCCAACTAGGAGCGGTGTATTCGCTCAGCTACGAAGTGCGCACGCATGTGCAAAGCGAAGAGCCGTGGGTGTACGAGAACATCACGCACAGCCTCATTCATCGCCAGCCCTTTAGTCGCGCCACCTTGTGGCATCACAATTATTTCCCCATCCAAACTGTGTTGTTTCAGCGCAAGCTTTACGAAGAATATGGTGGCTTCGATTTGGATTTGGAAAACTTAGAAGACTGGAACTTGTGGGTGCGCTATTCGTTGAAAAACGATTTCAAACTGATTCCCAAAGTAACTTCTTTGTACCGTGTACCCGATCAACTGGACAAAGCCATTCAACGCCAAGCCGTGTTGAACGAGTACTACGCCAAAGCCAAAGCCAAACACGACTTGCTCAAGGTGGAATTGACGCTGCCCGAAATTCAGCAAATTGTGGAAGAAATGACGCGCCAGAGTCAGGTGGCGGGCGTGCCAACTTCGTGGCTCAAACAACTGGTGTTGAACACACCGGGCCTTCGCAATCTCTATCACCCGCTCAAAAAATGGGTGTCGGTGTGGCGCCGCATTCGGCGCTAAATCTGAGTCAAGGCTCTGTACTTAGGGCGCAGGCCTAGTGTCAATCAATCGGAAATCTTGCGCAGTAGCTTGCGCAGCGGCGCCGTGATTCGCCACGAAGTTGACTGCTTTAGCACCTCAATTTCTGCGTGCAATTCTTCAATCGATTGCTTGTGATTTTGCAATTGCGATTCGGTCCAGGTCAACGTGGCTTGTGTGTTTTTGCCGTGGGCAGCCAATTGGTCGTAAAGCGCAGTCAGTGCTTGTTTTTCAAGCATCCATGATTGCGCTTGCGCCTCTTGTGCTGCAATCATGGCCACGCGGTCGTGTTCAAGTCGTTGCAAATGCGCCGACTCTGTGGCCGGCTGTGCACGCACCACATGCTGGTAAACCTCGCCATCGGCACACTTTGTTTTGAGCAAAGCCTGTGTGGCTTCGTCAAGTTGGTGCCAATACGTTTTGAGTTCGGCTTGCGCGGGGTCCACTTGCACGGTGTGCCAGTGTTGCCACAGCAAACCGCATTCGCGCAGCAAAGCTTCAAGGTCTTCGCGGCCATAAAACTTCAGGTGCGTGTGGTCTAACAAACCGTTCTTTTGGTACGGAAAGCGCCCGCCCAGCAAACTGGCTACCACCGTCAGGTGCGAGGCATTGGGCAAGGACATCAAAATGCTGCCGCCTGGCTTTAAAAAGCTGTGCAACTGGTTCAGCAAGGGGCGTGGATTGCGCAGGTGCTCCAGTACGTCGGCGCAAATGATGGCGTCAAAGCTTTCGCCGGCTAACGGCGCCGCCCATTGCGGGTCTTCCAGATTGGCTTGCACTGTGCGCTCGCAAAAGGGTGCGCACGTGGCCAGTGTTTCGGGGTCCATCTCTACGCCCGTTACCTTGCAGCCTTTGGCGTGCAAAATGCGGGTGACGGTGCCAGGGCCAGTGCCCAGCTCGAGCACGCGCTGACCGGGCTCGACCATGCGGGCCAAGACCGCGGCGGCACTGCCACCGTTGGGGTCAATTTCGTGGGCGTAGCGATGTTTTATCATTGAGCAAACAATATCACGGTATTCAGAATTACAACATGTGGCAACGGCTAATTTCTTGGCTTCAACCGGCAAAAGCTGCAAGCGCTGCACCTGCACGCGCTGAAGCAGGCCCAGCGCAAGCGTTGGCTGAAGACCAGCCGCCCGCATTGGCCATGCCCTTTGATCTGGCAGCCTACCGTCAATTCATGTGCGACGAGACCTACTTGTACCGAGCGTCTTACATTCAAAAACGCATCGACATTGAAGGCGCCACGCACTTCGCCGAGGCACTTGCCAAAGGCTCGGTCATTGTAGTCTTTGTGCACCACGGCAGCTGGTTGCTCATGAACGGCGCCTTGCACCATCTGTGTGGCGGCGCGCCCATCACCTCCATTGCGTCGCGTCGCAACTTAGAGTTTTGCACGCCCGAAGAAAAAGAGTTTTGGTTGGGTGTGCACAAGCGCTCGGCCGAAAGCTGCAATGCACCTGTTATTTTTTACACCGACCAAAGCCCTATCGGTTCAGTGCGTTGGCTCAAGCAACCGCAGCACGTGCTGACAGTGGCCCTTGATGTACGCGAACCCGCCGCCGACAAACCCGAGCAACAGTTTCAGTTCATGGGTCAAACCATTTATTTGCAAACCGGCCCAGCCAAATTGGCTCAGCTGACGGGCGCACAAGTGGTGCCTGCGGCCATTGAATACAACGCCCAAACACAGCGGCATTTGCTCACCTTGTATCCTGCCATCGACCCCAACAACTGCACGCCAGAGCAGTTGACACAAACCGCCTTAGATTGCATTGGCCCGCACGTGATGCGCGCGCCCGAGCAGCAGTTTTACGATTTGTTGGGCGCTTTGCAAACGCCGCAAAAGCCGTAGTTTTATTGCCAGCGGTGCGGCAATTGCACAAAACCTTGATGCACACCGGGCTGCGTCACCACCACGGTGGCGGCTTGTAACACCACGTCGTACACGTGCAGTGCGCGCTCGTCGAACAAATAAGCGCCCACTGAAAAACGGCCCTTCATTAGCGGCAATTTTTCAAATACGACGGTGGCTTGGCCACGGCCTTGCGCATCGCGCGCAATGGTCACACCATCAAACAAAGTGTATGCGCTGGTAAAAATTTGACCGTCGGGCAATGCAAAGCCGGTGGCAAATGTAGGGCAGGGCTGCGTGGGGTCTGACTCAAACTTCACGGTAATTTGTACATCGCTTTGCAAGCTAACCGCTTGCAATTCGCGCCCTTGTAAGCCGTCCACTGTCACCTCAATGCCGGTGATGCGCGTGAGGCCTGTGGATGCTGCAGTGGCATCTGCCAAGGCCGCAACCAAGGTGCTTGCATCTGCGGCCACCGATACCGCTGCGTCTAACGCGCCATCACCACCTTCCGCACGCAAGCTGTCGGTGTAGGCGGCCACCACATCAGATGCAGGCCCTTCCATTTGCACTTGCCCATGGTCTAGCCACACCGCGCGGTCGCAAAAGGATTCCACTTGGTACATTGAGTGCGAACAAAAAAGTACCGTGGTGCCTTGCGCTTTGAGTTGCATGATGCGTTCAAACGACTTCTTGGCAAACGCGCCATCGCCCACGCTCAGGGCTTCGTCAATCACCAAAATATCGGGGTTGGCGCTGGTGGCAATGGAGAAGGCCAAGCGCACATACATGCCGCTCGAATAGGTTTTCACGGGCTGGTCAATGAACTCGCGTATGCCAGAAAATTCGACAATGCTTTCGTACAAAGCATCGGTCTCTGTGCCCGACAAGCCCATGACAGCGGCCGCCAAATAAACATTTTCTCGGCCCGTGAACTCGGGGTTAAAACCTGCGCCCAATTCGAGGAGGGCGCCAATTTTGCCGTTCACGTTTACGCTGCCGCTGCTGGGGTTCAAGGTGCCGCACACCATTTGCAACAGCGTCGATTTGCCAGCACCGTTGCGGCCAATCAAGCCCAAGGCTTCACCGCGTTGTACCTTCAAAGAAAGCGGCGCCAAGGCCACAAACTCATTGGCTTGTGCATCACCACTGCGCAGCGCAGACGGCCACACTGTTTGCCAAAATCGGTCGGAGGGTTTGGCAAAACGTTTGTAGGTTTTGCCCACACCTTCTAAGGCAATGGCGGTTGCGGTTGCGTTAGAGGACATCTGCAAACCCCTTGCGTGATTTTTCAAACAACCAAGCACCGCTGATTGCCACCACGCAGCCCGCGCCAAACAATTGCAGCAACAACGCAAACTGTGGCCACTGGCCCATCAGGCCAATGCTGCGCAAGGCTTCAATGGGAATGGCCAATGGATTGAAGGCCACCCAAGTTTGCAAAAAGTCTGGCAACACGCTCAGTGGAAAAAACACCGGCGTTAAAAATAACAACATGCCCATGAACAGGCCCACCATTTCGCCCAAGTCGCGAAAGTAAACACCCAGCGCTGATAGCGCCCAGCCCAAGCCCAACAACGTGGGCACCAGGGCCAAAAAAACCAAAGGCAAGGCCAGCCACGACAAGTGCACGCCTTGCCCAAACAGCAAGCAACCGGCCAGCCACACAGCGCACGACACCATCACATGAAAAAAACTAGACATCAGCGCAGACCAAGGCAGCACTTGCAGGGGAAACACCACCTTGGTGACCAAGTTGGGTTGGTCTGTCATGAGCCTTGGCGCGCGGCTTAAAAACTCGGCAGCCCAGTTGAACACCAACAAGCCTGCAAATAAATTGAGGGCGAAGCTCATGTTGCCGTCTTCCACACCCGGCCACTTGGCTTTGAAAATATGCCGAAACACCAAGGTGTACACCGCCAACATGGCCATGGGTGTGAGCACCGACCAGCCAATGCCCAGCACCGAGCCGCGGTATCGGCCCAACACTTCGCGCCGCGCAAATTGCCAAATCAAATTGCGGTGCGCCCAAGGCCACGCAAAGTGATTCAAAAAGTTAGAAGCAAATCTAGGCATGTTCAGTTTGGCAATCTTCAGTCAGCTGACTTTTCTGCCAGCTGCTTTAGCTTGCCCGTGTCTACTTTTAAATCGTCGCCGTCGCGTGCCAAGGCGCCTTGCGATTGCAGCACCTGAAACGCCCGTGTCACGGTTTCGCGCGTGAGGTTGACCATGATGGCAATCTCTTGGTGGGTAGGGGCGTTGGCAATCAACTCAGGGTTCTTGCCGTCTTTCAATAAGTTTTGCAGCAAAGCGCAAATGCGTTGAAGCGGGCTGATGATGCCTAATATCTGGCGTTGTTTGGCTTGGTCGCGAATGCGCCGTGTCAAACCAGTCGTAATGGCCTCAATGGCTTGAGGTGAGGCAAAAATATGTGAGCGAATATCACGTGCGGGCACCATGACCACCTGAGATTTTTTGGTGGCAATGACCACCTCGGGCGAGGGCAGGCCGTCGAGCACCGAAATTTCGCCAAAGTACTGACCTTCTTCAATAAAGTGAAGGCCTACTTCGCGCCCATCTAGGGTAAAGTCTAGGGCTTGCAGGCGACCTTCTAATAAAAAAATTAGGCTGCTGGAGGGTTTGTCTTTGGCCAAAACCACCTCACGCTTTGAAAAAGTGTGTGTGCTGGAATAAGCGGCAAGCGACGTCAAGGCGTCTGTAGTAAACAGTCGCATGAGGCTAAATTGCTGCAGAAGCGAGGGATGGATGGCCATAATTTGAACCCCGTATCTTAGGGGTTAATCAGGGGTTTTATCCAAGCCTTACAGTCGCCTTGTTTTGTCGGTCGTGTGATCATGCGCACATGTTTTTCTAGGCTTTCTTTTTTATACTTGATATTAATATTGCGCCAATCTATGCACATTCAAGTTCCAACTCTAACCAAGCTAACCGCGGCCCGTTCGTTGTTTCGCGCTTGGGTGCTGTTGGTTATCGTAATGTTGGTCATGGGCATTTCTGGATTTGGCAGCGCGGTGCTTGCAGCGCAAGTTGTGGGCGAGGTAACCTTCATCATCGGCAAAGCAAGTATTGAGCGGCCTGTTGGCAATGCCGAGCCCCAAAAGGGTGGCTCGGTCCAAGAGGGTGATGTCATTCGCACCACCGACAACGGGCATGTTCACATTCGTTTCATTGATGGTGCCCGTGTCAGCGTCCGCCCCAATTCGGTTTTTCGCATTCACGAGTTCAAGTTCAGTCCGGCTGACCCTGCTGCATCTGTAGTTCGTTTAAGTCTTGACGCTGGAGAGGCGCGCTCCATTTCTGGTGCGGCTGCCCAAGCCGCCAAAGAGCGTTTTCGTCTCAACACCCCTTTGGTGGCCATTGGCGTTAAAGGTACCGACTTTGTCACCCAGGTCTCCAAAGACACCATTCGTGTCACGGTGAATCAGGGTGCAATTGTGATGGCTCCCTTCGACAATGCTTGCAAAGCCGACGCACTGGGTGTTTGTAGCACCGCCCGAGCCAAAGAGCTCACGGCCGAAATGCTGGGACAGGCTTTGGTTTACCGCTTGGGCACCACGGATCCTAGCTTCCAAAATGTCAGCAAACCCGGTCAAGCCGACAACACCAAGTTGTTGCAGCTAGACCGCCAGGTTCGTGATGCTGCCGACAAACCCTTGGCCTCGGACACCGAAGCCAAAAACCCTCTCAATGTCCTTGGCAACAACCGCCTCATTTGGGGTCGTTGGGCACGCGACCCTATTGCCAATGACAAGCTTACCGTGCCATTCTTAGAGGCCATGCGTGGCAACGAAGTAACAGTCGGCGATGGCTACTACTTTTTGTTCCGCGAGCCCAGCAACATCAATGTTTTGCCCACACTCACTTCCAAAACTGAGTTTGGCCTCAAGTCCGCTTCAGCTTATTACCGCAATGCTGCCAATGAGGTTGTTCCAGCCACAATAAGTGCTGGTAGCTTGTCCATTGATTTTGGTGCCAAAACATTTTCTACGCAGCTGGGCCTGAGTTCAGAGGGAACCGGCTTGCAAACTTTCAGCCAAATCGGCAACATCAACGCAGGTACCGGTATTTTCTTGGGGCGTGCAGGCCCTGAGTCGGCGCCAACAAGCAGCTTGGCTGGCGCCATATCTTTAGATGCACGCCAAGCAGGCTACCTCTTTAAAACCCAAGTGGGGCGCGGTGCATTTGTGGGCGCCACCCTGTGGGGCCGTTAAGCCGTAACTCATGATTCTGGCTGCCCTCTTCAAAAAACCACTTTGGCTTTACGCTGCGGTGTCGGCCTTGACTGTGGTCATCATGGCCGCAGTGTCAGCAATTTGGGCGCCCCAAATGCAGCAGTGGGAAGAGCGCTTGTCCAGTCGCACTTGGAGCTTGGCCAACCCCCACGCCACAGAACGCCGTGTGGTTGTGGTCGACATCGATGAAAAAAGCACGCAGGCCTTGGGCGCTTGGCCATGGCCGCGTGACCGCGTTGCTTCCTTGCTGTCTGGTTTAGATGCCTATGGCGTCAATCTTAAAGTGGTCGATGTGCTTTTTGAAGGTGCACAAGATGCTGCACAAGATCAAAAGCTGGCTGCGGCTCTTAAAACCGGTGCCCCTACTGTCATTTCTCAGCTTTTTGCGCTCAGTCCCCAAGTACTTGTAAAGTCTGGACAGTTGTCGGGGTCGATAGGTTCATGCGCAACCCAGCAACCAACAGGCACCCCTGCTTTTGGCTTTATGGGTGCCGAACCCCTGTTGGCCCAAAGCAGCGCGGGTGTGGGCCACATTACCCCCATCATCGATGCCGATGGCAGCATTCGCCGTGTGCCTGCAGTGGTTTGTTTCGAGGGGCAGGCCTATCCTGCATTGGCAGTGGCTGGCTTGGCCGCCGCCACTGGCGCACAACCCGTGTGGCGTCAAACGCAAGCAGGCTTGTTGAGTGCGGAAAGTGCCCAATTGCTCGATGTAGGCGGTCTGCAATTGCCATTAGACGCACAAGGTCAGTTGCGCGTTTCTTATCAAATGCCACGCGAGGGCTTTGCTTCTGTGTCGGCTGTGGATGTGTTGCAAGGTAAAGTGCCACCCAACATGCTCAAAGGCGCTTGGGTGCTTGTGGGTTCTACTGCTTTTGGTGGCGGCGATGCCGTGCCAACACCGCAAGGTGGTGCTGTGGGCGGTGTCGAGGTACACGCTCAAATGATGTCTGCTGCGCTCGACGCGCGCACACCTTTTGTGCCTGCATGGGCAACGCTGTGGCCCTTGCTAACAGGCATGTTGGCACTGGCTTTGCTGGTTTTCTCATTGCGCTATGCTGGATCCAAGGCCGCTGTCGTCTTACCAGCTGTAGCCTTGACCACCGTAGCTGTTATTTTTGGTGTGCATGCTACGTTGTTGTTGGTTTGGCATCAGTGGCTTGGCTGGGGCCAGCCGGCTGTGTTTGTGGCCTTGGCGGCCATACTGCTCACTGCTGCAGAAATGCTGCGCGTGCGCGCCGAACGCGAGCGTTTGTTTGAAAACTTGACCAGTTATTTGCCAGAAGGTGCTGCCAGGCGTGTCGCCTTCGAAGGTCCCAGTGCACAAGTAGAGGCCGAAACCCGCGAAGCCACCGTTATGTTGGTCGATTTGCGCAACTTTTCTGCCTATTGTGAAGCGCGGCCTCCAGAAGACGCCGCCATGGTGCTTCACTTGTTTTACACCACCCTCGACCGCATCGTTACGACGCATGGTGGCGTGGTGGAGCAAATGGTGGGCGATGGTTTAACGGCTGTTTGGAATGGCTCTACACCTTGCAACCAACACGCCCAAAAAGCCGTGCAAGCGGCAGAAGTCATTTGGAAAGAAGCTGTGGCACAGCTGCCTAAAGTAGCATCCAGAAAAACTCCCCCCCTTGATATTGGCATAGGCATTGAAACTGGCCCTGTCATGGTGGGCTCGTTTGGCCCCGCCCGCCGCCGTGTGCACACCGTCATGGGTGAAGCGGTTAGCGTGGCAGCCCGTTTAGAAAAGCTCACTGCCGAGCTGGGCTACCCTGTGCTACTTGGGCCTATGGCGCAAGCCCAATCTGGCCATGCCGATGCTCACAAACTGGGAGACTTTTTGCTGGCAGGCATGCATACACCGCGCACTGTTTATGCACTGCCAATTAAGGTTGACCCTTCGCACCTGCAATTGGTCTCTGGCTTAGATGCAGGATTTGCATCCGAAGTCAGTATGATCGGCTAATCGCCAACCCTTTTTTTCATTATCAACGCTGTGCAGAGTGAACAGTCTGGCTGCAGAAGTACTCGCCTTAAGCCGACGCCCCTGATGAGTTTGATGGCCAACTTGGCCTTGGGGATGTGCTCGCCCATGGCTTTTGCACAAAACACTTGCCCCGCTCCTGCCCAATGGCAGAGTGCCAGCGTGGCGCAATTGGCCTTTTGGGCTGAAATTTGTGACGACAACGCGTTCTTTCATGCGCACAGAGGTGCTGTGCTACTTGCCCAAGGTCAAGCGGAAGCCGCTGCTGTTTCTTTAGAAAAAGCGCTGCTCATTAACCCTGACTTGCCAGGTTCACAACTTGACTACGCTCAAGCCTTGGCTTTAATTGGCCTAAAAGGCTCAGCCCGTGCCATTTTGAACGACGTGTTGCAACGCCCCGATATTCAACCAAGCTTAAAAGCTCAGTTAAGCCCCGCCCAAAATAACCAGAGCAATGCGCCAGAGTGGGAATGGAGCAGCTTGTTGCAAACTGCATACGGCCACGAAAGCAACTTGAACAGCGCCACCTACACAGATTCTTTAACGCTTTATTTGTCAAACGGCCCGGTTACATTGGGTCTCACAGACAATTCAAAGCCATTGGCAGGCAGCGCCTTAAAGTCAACCGCTGCGATTCAAGGCAGTCATAGAGGCGAGGGCGGACAGGTGTTTTCTGTGAATGCGGCCTTTGCCAATAAAACGGGTGCTGCCAACGTTGGCGGCAACAACCGAACGGCGGAAGGCGCCGTTAAGTTCAGTTTGCCCATGTTGGTTGGCGCCGCTTCGGGTGATTGGCAAGCCTCTTTGGGGGGCACACGCTTTTGGCTAGGTAGCCAAACCGCGTACCAAGACGCAGGATTGCAGCTTAAGTATTCACTGGACTCGCTGGCTTCCCTTTGCAAATGGGCACCAGCCATTGGACGCATAGATCAGCAGTTTCCACAGTCTGCCAGCCTTAATGGAGCCTACACTTATGTCAGAATTGATTTAGTTTGTGGCGGCGCCAAAAATCAAGAAACGCATATAGCCTTGGGCGGTGGACAAGACAAGGCGCAAGAGGCCAGCCGACCAGGGGGCAACCGTGCACGCACAGACCTGTTGGTGCGACACGAGCAACTGATAAACTTACCACATTGGCCTGTTGCGTCAGGGCAAATTTCTGCATGGTTGCGTTACGCGCACAGCCAAGACAAGCAAGCCTACAGTGACCTGTTGGGTGACTTAAAATCAAGTACGCATCGTACAGATTTGGGCTTGGGTTATTGGGTGCCAGTATCAAAGCAATGGCGAGCAGGTTTGAACCTTGAAGCCACTTCACAAAAGTCTAATAACACCTTGTTTAACTTGAAGAATTCAAGTATTTATGTTGGGTTGAGGTGGGTCAATGACTAAATTGGGTCAAAAACACACAAAAACATGTTGTTTTTTTGCAAAAAGGTAGTTTCGTCTACTCTTGTGTGACTCAAATCACAAAAAATCAATTTTCAAATCACTTAGAATACGACCACTGCTAAAGTCAATCGAGCATCTATGGGTGTTTGTCAAAGCTTTTGAGTATTGCAACAAGAAGCGCAGTACCGAGATCTTTAACGAGCCTCCGAAAGGTTGGTTCGGCTTTCTGCAGAAAGTTAATTTTCATTCAATAAGGAATATCAAATGGCAATCTCAACAAACGGCACCGTACTGACGCGCGTAGCTGGCGCTCTGTACAACGTGCAAATGAGCAACGCAACTTACTCTGAAGTTGCTTCCCTCGACCCAAGCACATTGGTTAACACACTCTACAGCCGCGATTTCGGTACAAAGACAGACCTGGAAGTTGCAACAACTTTGGTTGCAAACTTGGGCTTGTCTGCTGTTACAGGTTTGGATAACTGGGTTGCAGCTCAATTGACAGCTGCAGGCGCAAACAAAGGCGCCAAAGTTGTTTCAATGTTGAACGACTTCGCTCAAATGTCTACAACAGACGCAACTTACGGTGCTGCAGTTGCTGCATTCAATACGAAGGTTGACTCAGCTTTGGCTTTGTCACAAACTTCTGGCAATGCAGGCGGCACTTTTGCAGCAGCTGGTGTGCCAGTTGTTGTTGGCGCGACTTTCACGCTCACTACTAGTGTGGACGCTGTGTCTGGTGGTGCTGGTGACGACACTATCTCTGGTTTGATCGGTACTTCTGGCACTTACACCGTTGGTGACAACATCATCGGTGGTTCTGGAACAGATACTTTGAACCTGATTGCGCAGTCTGCGACTGATGCTGCCGGTGGTCTGGTGTCTGTAGCTGGAGTTGAAAATATCAATGTGCGACTTTTAAGCACCGCTAACGTTGCATTTACAATGAACGCTGCTGATTGGTCAGGTGTTTCAGTTCTTTCTAATGCATCTTCATTAACAAGTACAACACTCCAAGTATCTGGCCTTGAGACAACTACCAACGTGAAAATATTTGGTGACTCTGATGTGAATATCGCATTCAGAAACAGTACTACCGCTAGTTCTGTGAGCACCACTTTGGTTTCAGTTGGAACAGGCAATACTGCTACAACCATCGGTTCTGCTTCTGCTGCGGCGACTGCAAATATCGACCTTGATTTAAACAATTCAGGCTTGTTGGCTGCTGTCGCTATTGATGTTCAAGGTTCAGTTAACTTGGCCCGCCTTGAGGGGGGTAGCAATGTAAAGACCTACACAATTACTGGCTCGGGCAACGCATCTTTGGTTACTGACGACACAGTCACTAGCTTTGATGCTTCAGCAGCAGCTGGCAATATTGACATTACTTTGTCAGCAGAAGAAAGTGTGGCCGTCAAAGGTGGAGCTGGTAATGACTCCCTCCGTTTAGGCGCGACCTTATCTAACTCTGACTCTTTTGACGGTGGAGCTGGTACTGACACTATCCACGCAACTGTGGCTGGATTCCCTAGAAGTTTAAACACAACAAATGTAGAAAATGCTACGTTGACATTCTCTGAGGCTGCTGGTGGTGAAGTTAATGCATCTGCATCTACTGTTACAAGTTACACTTTCGCAGCTGGTACAGCTGGTAACGCAGCTTCTGTTACTCAGATTGCGGATGGTGCAACCATCACTCTGAACGATGACGATCTGGGTGATGTTACGCTCGACTATGCTTCGGGTGCTCTTACTACAACCATCAATATTGGCTCTGTTTCTGGAACTGTAACTGTGGCAACAGCTGCTTTTACTGATGTTGCAACTGTAAACATCAATTCAGTCGGCGCAACTGCTGGTGCAACAATTGGTACTGCAACATTTGATGCAGATGTTAAGGCTATCAACATCACAACTTCAGGTAGCGAAGCCGACTTAACAATCGGAACAACAAATACAGATGGTTCTTTGGGTGGTGCTACATCATTGACTGTTACGTCAAATGGATCAGCAGCATTTACATTTAATGGGATCGACATCGGTGGATCAGCTGCATTGAAAACAGTAACGCTATCTGCTAACGGTACAGACGCAGCTGATATCACTTTAGGTGACGTAAGCGGTTCAGCCTTAACAACAGTCACCTTAACTGCTTTGTCGGGAGCTGACATTACAGTTGGAACATTAGATTTGGGAAATGACGCAAGCGGTGGAACACAAGATGAAACAATCGCCATCACCCAAGGCTCAAACTCCGATGTGACGGTTGGTGCAATTTCAGTTAGCGGCCAAGGTACGCTCAACATTAATGTTACTCAGCAAGCTACTGGTGTTGCTGATATCGCTCAAATCACATTGCTCAAGTCAACTGAAGCTACGGCGGATGAAGTTGGTAAGAACATAACTTTTGGCGCGATTACAGTTGCGGCAAGTGGCGCAGTCGCTATCAACGGTATTGATATGGCTGGTGCTGGCACCGGTGCCCAAGTTGCCTTCGGTGAAGTAGTAGTTAGTCAAGATGGTGGTTATTCCGCAGGTGCTATTTCAGGTTCTGGTGTCAATATTGATGTGTCAAGCTTCACAATTACTGTTGGCGCTTCTGCAACTGCGACATTTGGTGCTATTGAAGGACTGTCTGCTGGTGCTGTAGGTGCACGATCCATCACTTTGCTTTCAGACGCAACGGCTACATTCGGAACAGTTACTGCATCTGGTATCAGCACACACGACATTGTTGCAAATACCGGTGCTTCAGCCAACTTCGGTGCGATGACTTCTGAAGGTGCTATTGGTGCATTTGCAATTGGCGGTGTTGATGGTGCAGATGTTGAATTCGGTGCAATTGGAGCTTCAGGTTCTATTGGTGCGATTACAGTTTCTGGTGCACTCAATGTTACTTTCGGAACTATTACGGCAACTCGAATTGGTGAGGTAAACAATACTCAGCAAGGCGTTTCTGGTGCTTTCACAATTGATCTCACAGGTGTTACTAACGCAGTTGAGGTTAAGCTTGGTGCTGCTGCGAATACCGTGATCTCTGGCGATGGAAGAGATGCAATCACCCTGACCACAGGCACAACAGGTAATGACTTAATTAGGTACAACACCGCTATTGCTGCAAATTCCGGTCTTGACGAGATTCAGGGATTCTTTGCTGGCTCTACCGGCTTGGATCGAATCGAGTTGGTATCTGCTGGGTTTGGTGTCAGTGGTGGCTTCCGCGATGCTGATGGTGTTGCCCTCTCCGACGCAAGTACCTTGGTTTTTGGCACTGCAATTTCTGCTGCAGCGACCCTAGGTACTACCGGAAACGTCATTGTGTTCGCCACAGGCTTCGCATCAACAGGAGCATTGGCGACCTTCATCGCTTCAGCTGGCGCAATTACCTTTGCCACAGCGGATATGGATGGTTCAGGAAACTTCCTCGCTATTTACACTGACCTCGCAGGTACTGACACTTATGTTGCAGTGATCCATTTTGACTCTGGTGCTGCGGCACAAGCTACAATGGCTTCAGCAGCTGCCATAACTGTGACTAATTTGTCAGTGATTAGAGGTGTTTCACCTGGTGCAATGGTTGCTGCCAACATCGACATCATCTAATCCACGAGTCAACTTCCCAAGGCTTCGGTCTTGGGACTTTCTCCAGCCTCGCAGGTCACAAGCCTGCGGGGCTTTTTCTTTGCCTAACTCCAAACTGGCAACGTTTCCACTTCTAAGCCTTTGAGCAAATTACTGTACACACCCAAGCCTAAGACAAGGGCCTGATATGGCCTATGCCCCCACGGTGGGTCTGCGCTAGGCAGGATTTGACAAGGGGTGGGGGTGTTTGGACAGGGGAGCAACATTCCTTGATAACTGACTGACAATAAGTGAAGTGTATGTATGGCAGAAGCACCCTTTTAAGCCATCTGAATTTCCTTAATTATTGGAGTTATTCATGAACATATTTGGTAACCCCCCAGAGGACTTAGATTACTCAGTACCTTTAGAGCCAATGCGCTTAAATGTTCTTGGCGAACAAAAAGCCGAGCTAATAAACCTACTAATTAAATTAGTCGATTCGCATCCTACTAAGCTTACAAAAGTTCAGCGACATGATCTTCGAGATGTTTACAGACAAATCCTTTTGAATGTTATGTACAACAGTACAAGACGGATATATACAGCTTTGCCAAGGGGAACAAACTCATTTAGCAAAGGAACTTACTGGCGCAAATGTGGACTAACTGCAAAGTTCACTTCAAAAGCACTAGATCAATTAGTTGAACACAATTTGATTGTTCAAATGAAGGGGTTTTACAACGGCCCCGGAGGATTTGCCAGACTAACTCGAATATTCGGAACTGACGCTTTAGCAAACCTGATCAACGTTAAAACATTTATCGATTCAGTTGAATTTGAATGGGATGACGAGGCTGCACCTGTTGTCCTTACAGGTTTTCCTTATCAATCAGACGAACTTGTAGAAGATCATCCTGACCTTGTACGTGTCACCGCTATCAATAGCTTTCTAAAAGAGCACCACTGGCCGCAACGAGGTCCAGTAAGAATCATTTATAAAGATAAACCTTTAAATGGAGGTAGGGTCTATACAAGATTTCAGAACATGCCCAGAGAGTACCGCTTAGAAATGCTTATCGATGGCAAAAAGGTAGTTGAGCTGGACTACAAGGCTAATCATCTAATGATGCTCATTGCAACGTTGCATATCCCCTTGCCTGCTGATCCTTACCTTGAAATTGCTAAGAAGTCTGGCTGCACTAGGGAGCAAATTAAGTCATTCATAACCTCAAGCATCGGTGCAAGTGATGAACTCAAGGCATTCCAGTCTTTGAAGCGTAAAAGCTTTAATAAAGCCCTATTTAATCGGATAAAGGAAGCAACTTTGGGACTCTACGAAGGGCTACCACTCTTTAGAGGCTTTGGGTCCATGATGCAGAGTTTTGAAGGACAAATAGCCTTAGAGATCATGTACGAAGGGTCTAAATTAGGAATAGTTGTACTACCCGTTCATGACTCCTTCATAACCACAGAAGAACATGAAGAGTGGTTACATAAAGAGATGATTCACCAATGGAGTGAGCACCTAGATGTGACAGAAGTAACAAGAATAGAAAGGAAGAAGAAGAGCTAAGGATAGATAAGGAAACCATTACTAGTAACCGCAGACAATGAGGTTGTCTCGTCTTTTTCTACTTCCGTTACCGACCTTAACTAGTCAAACTGATCTGATTTTTTAATTTGTAACAAATTAGTTATGAATCCCTAAATTCCCTATTTTGTGAGTGTAGGAGGGTCCTTTAACAGTAATGCTTGCTGGCTATGGCCCCCCCCCTCTTAAATCTGTAAAGCCAGCAAATTAATTAGTGCAATTAAATCAATTAAATGCCTTGATATTCCCTTGACGGAATATTCCACAAAGGTTATATTGGCCACATGAACTGGGAAGTTGAATATACAGATGAGTTTGACCAATGGTGGTCGGTGCTGACTGAGGAGGAGCAGGTAAGCGTTGCTGCTTCTGTCAAGTTATTGGAAGAGCGAGGACCTAATCTGGGCTTCCCGCACAGCAGTGGCATCAATGGCTCAAAGCACAGTCATATGCGAGAGCTGAGAACTCAGCACCTTGGCAAACCGTATCGAACGCTTTATGCGTTTGACCCATTACGTAATGCGATCTTGTTGATAGGTGGGGATAAGACTGGTGATGACCGTTGGTACGAAGTGAACGTCCCAATTGGTGACCGCTTGTACGACGAGCACTTGGAAGAACTCCGAAAGGAAGGAAAAATAGATGGCTAAGAAATTCTCTGATCTGCGCGCAAAGATGAAGCCTGAGGCTCAGAAACGCGCTGCTGTAATGGCTCAAACAATGCTGGCTGAGATGCCTTTGAACGAGTTGCGTCAGGCACGTGGCCTGTCACAAAAGATGCTGGCCGAGGTGCTAAAAGTTCAGCAGCCGTCTATTGCAAAAATAGAAAAGCGAACCGACATGTATCTGTCTACTTTGCGCAGCCACATCGAGGCTATGGGCGGTGAGCTGGACGTAGTTGCACGCTTTCCTGATGGAACGGTCAAGATCAGTAACTTCTCTGATCTGGGTAAAGCCGCGTCAGCTTGATGGCTTATGTTGTGCGTATCAGCTCACTAAGCTAACAGAGTCTGTGCAGCAGGGCTTGCCGACACCATTGGCACAAACATCCCACCAAGAGCCGTGTTGACTGAGTTGGTGGCATCAAGCAAGGTGTCATGGCTTAAGTGTGCATAACGTTGCGTCGTCTTAACCTGAGTGTGGCCCAAGATGTGCTGCACCTCATAAAGCGTCCTGCCAGCGTTCACTAAGAAGCTGGCATGTGAGTGCCTTAAGTCATGAACCCGCACATCACCCAGACCAACGCTTTGACGTGCTGTGTCCCATGCGCAGAAGATGCTCACAAAGGGCTTCTTGGTATCTGGGTTGGGAAACGTCCACTCACACTTCATGTCTCTTGGCATGGTGCTCAAGATGTTGAGTGCTCCATCAGACAAAGGAACGCGCCGAGCCTTACCCGACTTACTCATGGGAATACGCCAGATGCGCCTTGTGAAATCAAAGTCTTCCCACTTCGCATCAAGCACCTCCCTTTTACGAGCGCCCGTCAAGATGAGCATAGGCACGATGTACTGAAGCATGGTGTTTTGGCTTTTACACACAGCGTCATAAAGGCGCTGGGCCTCATCAACGCTCAGGTAGCGTTCCTTCTTGTTATTCTCTTCCATGAGCGGCACGCCCTTGGTTGGATTGGCCTTGATGCCCGGCACTTCCCATCGCACGGCTAAGTTAAAGATGTAACGCATCATGATGAGAAGACGGTTGGCCGAGCCAGCCGCAGCACCTGAGGCTTTACGGTCTGAATGCATCTTGACGATGTCTTGTCGTGTGATCTCGTCCATGTACTTGGCGCTAAACCTTGGCAGCAGGTGGTTCTTGAGCAGGCTCACGTCGGTATCCCATGACCGTTTGTATGACTTCACATAGGGCAGGTACTGGTCTTCAATGAAGGCGGCGAAGGTTGGGACTTTTTTGGCCTGTTCTTTCTCTTCACAGGGGTCTTGGCCCAGAGCAATCAGATTCCTTTTCTTTTCTGCCAACTTGCGTGCTTGTAGCAAAGTCACATCTTGTTCAAGCGCCAATCGCAGTTGCCGAGTCCTTCCACGTGTGTCTTGGTAGCGAAGGTAATAGGTCTTGCCGCCGGTAGCTCGTATTTCCAACATCAAACCTTTACAATTTGAATCGAATAGATCGCACTTACGCTTGTCTTTAGGACAGCTTGCATCTTTAACGACTTGCGGACTTAGGTTGACCGTGGGCATATGAGGCAATTAAATGATTCATTATGAATCGTATACAACACATGGTGAATTATAACTCAACTTTTGTCAACTCTCCGGGATATGTTTCTATGCCGCTGAAATTGGCTGTTGCCATTCGCGCACTGAGACACGCCTTTGACATGAGCCAAACCGAATTAGCCGACTTAGCGCAGTGCTCCCGACCCACTATCAATCGCATTGAATCCATAGATAAGGCATCACCCAGAACGGACACAATTGAGAGACTGATGCAAGTCTTCAGGGATCGTGGAGTTGAGATTCAGATTACTGACTCTGATGTGATGATTCGGTTTTCTCCAGATGCAATCCAGTCGGCTACAAAGAGTGGCGCAAACGAAGACAACAATTAAGCAAGCAGTAGGTAATTTGTAGGTCGCTCTAATGAAAGTACCAATTCAAATATGGCGATAACAAGTAGCTGATGTAGGTTGAGCGTAGGTCGAAATCAAAAGTACCTACGAACTTTCGAATTTCTCATTCAATATCAACAGGTTGCAAATATTTGAATCTGACCGCTCACTACTAGTGTGGACACAATCCAAGGTGGTGCCGGTAATGACACTATTACCGCTTTGCAAGCCACAACGGCTACTTTCACCATCGGCGACAACATCATTGGCGGCGCTGGAACAGACACTTTGAACATCCTGAACACTACTGCTACAGCTTCTGCAGTGGTTTCCATTGATGGCGTTGAAAACATCAATGTTCGTATGTTGCAAGCCGACACACAGGCTTTTGACGCTACTGACTGGAGCGGCGTTGCTGTTCTTTCTAACGCATCTTCTATTGCCGATTCAACTCTGAGCGTGTCTGGTTTGACAATTGCAACAACCATCAGCGTTAACGATGAATCAAACGTCACCGTTGAGTTCGCTGATATTGCCACTGGCGCTGAAACAGCAACAGTTATCTTGAATTCTGTAGGTTCAGGCACGACATCCACTGTTACAGTGGTTGCTGGCGGAACTGCGAACGTGAATTTGGATGCAACAGCGGCTGATACTTTGGCTGCGGTCAATTTGACAGTCAATGGCACTAACTTCTTGCGCCTTGAAGCTGGTGACGGCGTTGAAACTGTTACTTTGACAGGCACAGGTAATGTTCACCTGACAACAGATGATTTGATTTCTACCTTGGATGCTTCTGCATTGACTGGTACAAATCGTTTCACATTGTCTGGTCGTTCAGATGTTTCAGTTGTTGGCGGTGCAGGTAAAGATACATTTGCATTTGGCACTTCACTGAATTCACTTGATGTGATTGACGGCGGTGCTGGTACAACTGATGCGTTGACAGCAACGCTGGGTAACTCAGTTGTTCGTTTGAATGCTACTAACCTTGAAACTGCAACAATTACATTGGCAGAAACTGCTGGTGGCGGAATGGACTTTTCAGCTGCACAGTCAGTTACAACCTTAACTGTTGCTGCTACTGCAGGTGCTTCTGCAACAATCACTAACTTCGCAGGCGGTACAGTTAACGTCAGCGACAGCGACGTTACTGATTTGGCAATCGACACAGTAAGCGGTGCCACATTGTCACTGGTCGTTGGTAGCGGTACTGGCGGTGTTGTTGATATTTCAACTGCTGCAATTACGGATGCAATTACTGTAAACGTCTCAACTATTGGCTCTGGCACTCAAGTCATCAATGCATTGACACTTGATTCTGATGCAAAAACACTGGCCATTTCCAGTGTTGGCTCTGCTAACTTGACTGTTGCGACAGGATATGCCTCTGCTTTGACTTCTTTGACTATCACTGCGGCTGGTAGCGCTGCTATCAGCTTAACTTCTGCAGATTTGTTGATTGGTGGCACAGCACTGGCTACAGTTAACTTGGCTGCACGTGACTCTAATGCTGCTGATTTGACAATCAACGGTGATATGTTCTCCGCTGGTTCTGCTGTCTCCGTCTCACGCACGATCAATATCGATGCATCTTCCGGTGCAGATATCAATATCTCTAGCATCCAGATGGGTACATCTACGATGGCCAGCGGTTTGGCAGCTTCAGGCAAATTAGCTGGAGCTGGATTAGTGATTAATGCATCAGCCGGTAATGGTTCAGACATCACTTGGAGTGCTGGTGACGGTATTGATGGTCTTTCAGCAACTTACAACTTGAACGCTGCTCAAAGTGGTGATATCACTTTAGTTGGTATCTACGCAGACATTACCAATGCAAGTGCTTCAGCCGAATCTTCAGTGACTATCAACACAACAATTGGTCAAGATGCAAATATCGCTCTTGGAACAATTAGTGGTTCTGGTCAAACTGTGACAATTAATGCAATAACAGTGGGTGCTTCTGGTGGCTTCGGTATTACTGGTGGTGTCATTGCTTCTGGTGGTGATTTGGTAATCGGTACTGTAACCCTTGGTGATGAAGCAACTTATACAGGTGGTGCAATTAAAGCCAGCGGTGTTAAGGCTACTACTGTCGTCCTTGGCCACAGCGCTGGCTATGTTGTTGGTAATATAGATGCCACCGGTGTTGTTAGCGATATCAGCTTAACTATGGGCGCAAGCTCAACGGCCACTTTTGGAACAATCTTGGCCTCAGGCGGCGTATCATCCATTACCGTTGTTGGTGCAACAGACTCGTCTGCAACATTCGGTAATATTTCTGGGGAAGATGGAAAAATTGGTGATATCACTGTCACGCAAGCCGGCTCTGGATTTGTTGACTTTGGTGACATTGGATCTGCTTCTGCTTTGGGTAATATTAGTGTCTCAATTGCAGCTGAAGGTTCAGCTGATTTCGGTGCAATCGCAGTAACTGGTGGCAATGTGGGTGATATCACATTGAGTATTGGTGGTTCAGCTTCTGCAGACTTCTCTTCAATTGGAGCGGAGCGTATCGGGACTATCTCTGTAAGTGGTTCAGGCTGGGTTGATTTCGGTGCGATTTCCGCTTCAACTGTTGGTGGTATTGACTTGCGAAATCAAGGTTCCGGTGGAACATTCACTATCGATCTGTCTGGTGTTACCAATGGGGTAGTCATTGATGGCGGTCGCGGTACAACAACTATCACTTCTGGCAAAGGAAACGATGAGTTTTACCTCAAGACAGGCTTGGGAACAGACACAATCAAATTCACTGCAACTGGACAAGCCAGCGATTCAATTTACCGATTTGAAGTTGGCACAGCAGATGATGTGATCATGTTGCAAGCTACTGGCCTAAACATCGCTGATGGTCGAAGTGGTATCGCAGGTTCTGGAAACTCAATTACAACTGGTGGCATTTCTGCTCGCTTCTTGAACATGAGTGCTGAGTCTGTTACTGCATTTGCAGCTCACGATGTAATCCAAATCACATACACTGCGTTCTCTAGTGCTGGTGCAATGTTGGCTGCGATTGGTTCAGGCGGGTCAGCGGACATCACATTGACTAGCGCAATCAATGCAAGTATTGCAATTATCTGGACTGATGGTACAGATTCGTACTTGTCACTTGCATCGGCTACTGCAACAGAAACAAACTTGGATGATGACGCAGGAATTATTACCTTGGCTACCTTTGCTGGGGTTGATTTGCGTGCCACTCAAATGGCAACAGCTCAAGTGCTTTTGTACTCAGCTTAATCAACGTGTCACCATCCCAAGGCTTCGGTCTTGGGACTTTCTTCAGCCTCGCAGGTCACAAGCCTGCGGGGCTTTTTCTTTTCTCCCACACAACTCAAGTGTGCCATCCCCTGAGCAAAACACTGTGTAACCCAGATCAGGGACTACTAGCCAGCAATCGGGCTGTGGGGGTACGGTGGGTCTGCGCTGGGCAGGATTTGACAAGGGGTAGGGCTATATGGGCGGTGATGGTTATTGAGTCAATTCGAATCAATAACCAAAGGCTTGCCAACTGG
>JACCEC011870523.1_pt1 | contig 27574 bp, 51 predicted proteins | sample 7450121 | NCBI WGS metagenome assembly JACCEC01 (sample SAMN15323455, study PRJNA562643) | freshwater metagenome | isolation source: river surface water | place: USA:Blue River Watershed | collected 2017-08-18 | reverse complement strand
GTATTCGGTGGGGTAGCTAACGAACAACGTGAAATTATAAGAAGCTTTAAAATCACTGATCTTTCTCCTTCGTCCACAGATTTCATGGAAGGTGTTAAAACCCTAGCAAGTATATTTGCTTCTGAGTTTTTTGATATGGATTTTGATGAGGCTGGAAAATTATTTGAAAAAGCTAAAACATTAGAAGAACTTGAAAAAATACTTAAAAAGGATCTATACGAGGAAAACTATGAAGGATGGAAACAATTCAATTCCATATCTATAATAGAAATTAAAAATGAATTCCTATTAGATGGCCTAATCCACCTTCCAGAAAGTTCTTTTAATGGTGATTATGATGTGGAGGGAAAAGTAAAAGAACTTAAGAAGGATGAAAAATTTAAAGAAGCTCTTGAGTTGAGGGATTCTTTTATTAAATTAGAGGAATTAGTAAAATCAAATCCCAAATTGGTATCTCAAACTGAGTTAGAAAGAATAACAAAATTGTTTGAAAAAGTCCCACCTGAGATTATACCAGATTCTTGGAAAAAGGAACGCGAAGAAATTCTTGAAAAATATTATAAAAATTAAAAAACATTTTTTTATTTAAGTAGAATTTTCTATCTTTGCGATGTTAACCAATAAAAATAACAATGACAACAATCAATTTATCAAGGGGTTCTAAATCCAACCCTTTAACCTTTAACAAGGAGGATCAGACCTTTTATGGTACAGAGAGGGAGATACCCTTTGACACCTCTTATGAGGTTAAGAACCTTTCTACTGGAGGTTCTGAAGTTTTCTCTTTTGTGGAGTCCACAGGATCTGAGTGGGATCCTAAAACAAGATGGATCTATAAGAGTAAGAGTGGTTTGGCTCTGGTGATCTCAAATGATCCACAGATCACTAAGATGAGAAGTGACGCATATTTAAAAGCTAAAATCGGATAAGCCATGAGAGAAGAATATAAAAAATTCCTAAAAGAAGCCAAGAGACTTAAGATTAAGACTCACGATGAGCTTTACGATTTGTGTCTTAATGGTCATGACACTATTTCAGGAGGTGAGTTTGAATGTGCAAAGAAAATCCTTAAAATTAAATAGCCATGCACACACTTTTATTAATCATCATCGTCTTTATCCTTAGTGGAATTTACCAACAGGTTAAAAAGAAGTAAATTTTTTCAGAAAACATTTTTTTATTCAAATAGAATTTTCTACATTTGCATCAAATTAAATCCCACACAAAATGAGTAATCAACAACGTAAACCAATGAGCGAGGAGGCTAAAGCAAAGATAGCCGAGAGCGTTCGCAGATCATTCGAGGCTAAGCGCCTTGCGGCTGGAGTCAGTATGGCTCAGCCTGAAGTATTAACTGTTCTTCCTGAATGTGTCAAGATGGAAGAGCTAACATTTGACCCGAAGCTCTTTGAGCCTATTAAGACGGGTAAACCCATTGACACCCTTTTGTCCACCGATGGTGGGTTTCCAAGGGCAACCAACTTTATGATGGTTGGGGATCCAGGGGTTGGTAAGAGCACAGTGGCTATGGATATCCTATCGGATCTTCAGACCTCTGGGGCTTCAGTTCTTTTTATCTCTGCTGAGATGGATAGAATAGACCTTTATGGGTACGTGAAGCGTTACCCTAAGTTTGGGACTATTGATATTCTTTTCTTAGGTGAGTACCTTGACCAGAACCCTAAATTGATTGTGGAGCATATGCTCAACCGGGGTTATGATATTGTTCTGATTGACTCCTTCGTTGAGGTTCAGGACACGGTTAAGGAGGCCAACGGGATGTCAACAGGAGCCACTGAGAAATGGTTGATTGACCAGATGCGTAACAATAACGCTGGGAAAAACGAAAAGAATTTATACACCAGTTTCCTTTGTATCCAGCAGGTTAACAAGGGTGGTAGCTTTGTTGGATCCAACAAGCTTAAGCACAACACCACTGGGATGATGGAGGTTAGGTTCGAGGAAGATGGAACAAGATATGTTGTCTTTTCCAAGAACAGAAGGGGAGAGGTTCATAAGAGAATGTTCTTTGATCTGTCTGCAACCGGGGACGTTAAGTATGATATGGCTCGCTACGACTTGGATGAAGCGGCAAGACAAGTCCTCGAGAGTGAGAGAGAAGAACTTAGAAGGGAGTCCTCAGGGTTTGATGCCGCATTTGGAATGGCGGAGGATAAATTTGAGGATGATTAAAGAGGTGGGAGCTCGGGTGAAGCTATTTCGGTAGTGGATCCCGAGTTTTTTTCCGAAAACATTTTTTTTCTTGAAAAGAAATCTTTACATTTGAGTAACCAATAAAAACAAATAAATATGGCAGCAGTCCAAACACTTTCACAGCATGTTTATGACGAAAGAATGTCACATGCAATCTCAATTCAACCGATCCGTAAGACAATTCCTCTCGGGGATTTAAGGATCATTAACACTGGAGTTATCCACATTAAGGATAAGCCCTTAGCTATGAACCGCAGAGCATTTTCCCAGCTCGCAAAGATTCTGGGAGTTCCAATCCAATTCCAAGGAAGGGTGGATAAGTTCTTCGGGGAAGAGACCACAAGTCAAATCGTTAACAAAATGAAGAGTGCGCTTGTTCAACAGGGTATGTCCACTATCACTGTGGTTGCTAACCCAAAAGAAAAACAAGTCATTGGTTTCTTGAAGCGTGAAAGTCAGTACATTTCTAACAGCACCTTCTTTGGAGTTGCTAACGAAATTATTGACGACCACAATCTTTTAGTTCGTGACTTTTCTATCGACACTGAAAATGGCGGGATCACACTCAACTGCTTCAATCCAAGAGCAGACTTTCAGATTGGGGATTTTAAGGACGAATTCTTCCAAGGAGGGATCACACTCTCTAACTCTCTGGATAAGGGAATTATGGTTTCACCTTATATGAACCGGTTGATTTGCCTTAATGGTATGATTGGTGACAGCTTTGGCGAGGCTTACAAACTTAAAGGCCTAGGATCAACCTATATGGAGGAGCTTAGAACCCATTTGAATTCTTTGGAGAAAAGAAATTATAAACCTTTTGGCTTCGAGGAAAGGGTTAACAAGGCTATGACCACCAACTGTAGCTATGCAGAACTTGAGGCTGCAGCTGAGTTGATTATGGGTAACTCAGGGGCTAAGCTCAACGAGATTAGCAAATGGATCCCTATCCAAGAAACCAACACCAAGTTTATGGACTTTGGAATTATACCTGCTATGATGAGCGCAGAGAAAAAGAAGAACGCCAAAACTGGAACTCCTGTTTGGGATATGGTTAATGGGTTAACTCACTTTGCAACTCATGAGAATGTATTCAAGGTTTCCGAAGACTCACGTAGATTGATCCAAAAAGAGGCCGGCAAAATTATGGCTGGTACCTACGATATGGAAAACGTTGTACTTTCCCCTTTCAACTAAGAAAGGTCAGTTCTATCCGCAGAAAAAGCCTGGCTCCGGTCAGGCTTTTTTGTTGTGTGTGGATAAATAAAAGCATGAAACAAGAAATCGAAATCAGCACACCTTCAGGTCGGGGGATCCTCGGATACAACGGCTCGCCAATAGTTTACACAACAGAAATTGGATATCTTATGCTCAAAGTTTGGTATCCAGAAGAAAGCGTGTACATAAACTATAAAATATCTAGTATTAGCGAAATATTACCTGCAGAATTTACTATAATTAATAATAAATTTGAACATGATGGAAAACAAGAATCAATCGTCTCTTCCTTGGGATGAGATTATAGAACGTCTTTATCATAGACAAGATCCAAGTGATATTCTTAAGGACCTAGTTGAAAGAAAGAGAGTCGAAGCGGAGGATCTTTCTAGCGCCTTGGCTGAGATCTCTAATATGAAGGCCAAAATAGAATCCCTTAGACTAGGTAAATAATCCTGGGGGAGCCCCGGAGGACCCCGCACCTACGAGTGTACGCACGAAAGATAAATATGATTTTTCTGAATAAATATTTTTAAATTTGGAAATTTCTACGTATATTTGGGGTATGAAAACAGTGAATAAGATATTAAACATGGCTAAAGCTTCAAGAAGAGAGGAAGCTAAGAGTGCTGGATATTACGATGGAAGATTCCGCCCACGTGTGGTTGAGTCTAAGAGGTATAAAAATCCCAAGCATAAAAATAATTTAATAGAATACTAATGAAGTACAAAATTAATCATGAGGTTTTAGAAGAGAAACTAAAGTTAGGAGAAGTGATCTTTGAATACAATAAGAAGGATGGAACTCTAAGACAAGCTAAAGGAACTTCCAAGACAGAAATGATTCCGGAGGGACTAAGACCTAAGGGAGGTGTTAAAGCAACTAGAGGAACTCCTTACTTCGATCTTGAGCTTAATGAATGGCGTTCAATTACCGCAGACTCACAAATCGATGTGGATCTAAAATCTCTAATGGAGTTGCCTGGTATGCCTATACTCTCTGATGAGGAGGTACAGTTTATTCTTTGGGATAGTAACAATTTAGAAGATGAATGGTTAGATAGATTTATTGACCTAGCTTATGATGCAACTCCTCAGGATGCTGTAGAGTTTCTTAATACCAAATTTAAAAATTTGGTTAGGGTTGTTAGGAAATTTAAGGATGAGGAAGGATACAGTAAAGAGATTAATGATAAGTGGAACAAACTAGTAAATTGAGAAACTCTCTAAAATATGCCAATACACATTAAAAGAAAAATCTACAAATTCTGGCTGAAATTAAATAAATCTTTTGAGAGGAGTGATTTTATTCCACAGGTTCCTATCACAGAAACTCAGGAGCTGGCACTCAAGATATTTGAGAAGTCTATAGTGAAGAACGATACTGAACTACTAATGGCTCCGTTGTCTTTGACCTATTATGTCCACACCAAAGATATTTTTATTATCATGGACAGGGGAGAGCTTAGGATTATCAATGGCAGATATGAGTACCACATCACCATTAATGACAAGATCTTCGAGAGACTTTCTGACAAATTTAAAAGGGTGATGGAAAACAAAAGAAAAAAGATGGAACAGGAAATGGTGTCCAAAACAAAAAGAAGTCTAGAGAATATATTACAAGACCTACTTTAAACCCTTACTTTATTACATAAAGCCCAAGAGAGATCTTGGGTTTTTTTGTGGGCAACAGCTTCAGATGCAGCTGTCACATCCTCGATGAGGAACCCCCGCAAATTCACATCAGATTCTCCTCCTGGTTTTTTGTTGGAGAAATTTTTTCGGAAAACATTTTTTTATTACGGTAGAATTTTCTACATTTGCGACCTTAACCAATTAAAACAAAAAGATGGAATCTATTCAACCAATCATTAACGGATCAACTAACCCTCGTTTAACTCGCGAGATTTTTGAAACCCTGCCTTTTGAAACCAAGAGAGGTGTGGTTTGGAACATTATGGTGTCAATGGAGTTTGCGCATTGTTTCCCTGGTGTCGATCAAAGGTGCTTTGAAAAGCCAGAGGAAAAGTATGATTACTCTTCAATCACTGAAGAGAATGCCAATGAACTTTTTACCGAGATGAGGGAGAAGTTTACTAAACAGCACAACAAGATGCTTGCTAAAACTCACGACCTTCAATATGAGTTAGGCAAGAAGATCTACGCTGCACAAAGTGAGTTAGGGTTTGGCGGGTATATTAATTTGGATGCCTGGAGACTTAAGGGTTACATTTCTGCTGGAGGTTCTTGGAACGATTTTAACTGTAACAGTGTTGGAGCAGCTATAACTAGGATGGAAAACTTAGCACCTCGTAGAGATTATGGGGTTAACAATCCCAACACTGATGCAACGATGCACAAATGGAAGAGTGTTCATAGGTGTGAGTATGTTATACTCGAGTATGAGTTTATTGATGGTAAGGATGTTGAGAGGATTAAAACTTTCTATAGCGAACATTGGGAACCTAAGGGAAGGTCCATTAAAGCAGATTCTGTAAGGATTGAGGTTGAAGAACTTGGGAATGGTTATTATTCTGTTGAATTGATCTGGTGGTGGGATTAACAGCCCCCGAGGAGCCAGTGAAAGAAAAGGACCTTCGGGTCCTTTTTTTGTGTTTGAAGAAATCCAGGCCGATCGGATTACATTATGAGGAACCCCCGGAAGCTCGACCGTAGCAAGGTGTTTTTTGGGTTTAAAAAGTTGGAAAAAAGATTGGAAAACATTTTTTTATCTAAATAGAATTTTCTACATTTGCGGAGTTAACCAATTAAAACAAACAGTATGACTCAAGAAATTGAATCCCAATTGAAAAAGATGAAGCGAGAGAAAAAGTATACCGCTTTATCTCTGTGGCCTCCAACTGGAGCTACAACAATCCAACCCGAAGGAAATCGTATGTACATTAATGAGGGAAGAGATGGTAAATTTGAAAACGTCTCTGAATCTTTCTACGATGCAATGGTTAAAAAATATGACTCAAGAAAATAAATCACAAATGGAAACGTTAAAATTTAAAGCAATCATAACTGGACCGGAGGCTTATCTTCCAGGAGGAGTTAAAGTTGAGGATTTTGAAATCACCGAGGAGGATGTCCTAGATGAAATCCAAGAAAATGAATCTAGTGAAGATGTTATCAAGTATTTGAAGGATGAATACTGTGCAGCCTGGGAACAACATTGGTGTTCAGTACAATTAATCCCTTTGGAGAAATACAACGAGGTCTTAAAATCTTAGAAAAAAAAGTTGGAAAATTTTCAGAAAACATTTTTTTATCTAAATGGAATCTTCTACATTTGCACCGTCTAATCAAACAATTGTCAAACTCTCAAAACAAAAAAAAAATGAAAAAATCAGTAATGACAGAGGCTCAAAAAAAAGCAAAAAAAGCAGCTTACGACAAAGCCTATCGTGAGCGTAAAAAAATGGGAATCGTTGCTCGTACCGTTGAGGTTCCGGCAGAAAAGCCCGCTAAAACTTCTAAGCCTAAAAAAGAGGCTAAGCCAACCGCAGAATCTGTTGGTGAATCTTTTACCAAGACCTTTGGGTTCCCAGTTCGGTTGTATTGGAATCAGCGTATTGAAGATGTAAACTCTTCATGTGCTAAACCTGGGACTGAACTCACATTCGAGGAAATGGGTAAGAAGGGTAAGGACACCCTGTACAGAGTACGTAGGGGTAAGCGTAACTTCTTCACCACTTCTAAAGATCTGGTTGAACCACAAGACTAATCAGAAATCTATCTAACAGGAAACCCAAGCTTCGGCTTGGGTTTTTTTGTGGCCATAGGAATTCTGGATGCTGCTAATGCGAGATGTTGAGGAACCCCCGGATCCGGATGTAGGATAGGTCAAAAAATATTTTGGAAATATTTCAGAAAACATTTTTTTGTTTAAGTAGAATTTTCTACATTTGCGTCATTAACCAATTAACACAAAATCAAATGAAAACAAAAAAATCTAGACTTTCTTTTTATCTCTACTCCCTTGACATGGGGACAAATTGGGGTAGTGGTGGATTTGAATACACCAAAGAAAAAGTTGGGATCGTTGCTCCTAATAAAGAATTCGTCTTAAGTGTTCTTGAAGCGAGTTGTTTTGGCACACATTGGGGGGACGTTAATGAATATGAAATGAGGGATGCAGATGGGGGACATAAGAAGTATGATCTTATTGAAATAATTCCATTAGATGAAGACCTTTTCTACGAGGTGGGTTTTGACGAGGAAGTTTGGGATATACTTCAAAAAAACTTGACCTGTAAGGATATTAATGATATTAATGGGGTTTGTAAGAAAAATTGTTTTATCGTAGAACTAGAAGAAAGCGATATAATGAAACTTTTCTTTGATGCAAAAGAAATTGTTAAGCAATTTGATGGTTTAGATAGTGAAAAGTTAGATGCCATTTGTCAAGCCATTCAAGATTTGAAAAAGAAAAAGAAAAAATGATGTAGCACATGATGCTTTTAAAAAAGGACCTTAGGGTCCTTTTTTTGTGACCTTATTTTTTAAATTTCTATGTGAAACCACGGGAGGTTCCCCAGTCATAGGCACAATTCAAATTCATTATTTTTTCAGAAAACATTTTTTTGTTTAAGTAGAATTTTCTACATTTGCGTCATTAACCAATTAACACAAAATCAAATGTCACAAGTCGACTACAAAATGGCAAAATCAAGAATCGATGAAATTTCATCTATGCTTGTTAGAGGTAACCAAAGAAGTAAGAATGTTGCCCGTATTATTTCCTCCCTTACTTACATTATGTTTAATGAAAGTCCAAAAAAGGTACAGGAGGTGTCTGAAAAGATTAGCCCTATCTATGATGAACTTTATCGTATCCACAATAGATTGTATACTAAACTTGGTGGGGTTAAGGGTTCAGGTGAGAATGTAGAAGCCCCTGTTGAAACTGCTGTTGATATTATGAATCTAAGGGGTATAGACCTTGAGGGATACAATACTCTCCAACAAGATGCGATTAACATAGGTAATATTGCGTTAAGAACACAAGATCCTGGAATTGAAATTTTCAATAGTTTTATTTGGGCAGGTTTGGTAAGTGTTCATAATGAAGAACTTCAGAATAAACTTATCAAAATAATTTTACAATTTGACACAAGATTGTCCTAAAAACATTTTTTTATTTAAGTAGAATTTTCTACATTTGCGTCATTAACCAATTAAAAAAAAAATCATGGCAACAAGAAGCAGAATCGGAATCGAAAACGAAAATGGAACAGTAACCTCAATTTACTGTCATTGGGATGGCTATATTGAAAACAATGGAGTTATCCTTCACAAACATTACAAAGAAAGGGAGAAGGTACAAAAATTGATTGACCTTGGGTCGATTAGTTCGCTTGCTCCTGAAATTGATGCACCAGAGGGACACACTTTTGAAACTCCTGCTAGTGGGGTGGTGGTGGCTTACCATAGGGACAGAGGCGAATCCTTACAGCATGCAAGTCACCGAAATATCCAAAGTTTCTTTAACAGCGATATTGAGGAGTATGGCTATGTTTTTAATCGGAAGGGTGAATGGCTGGTTAAACATGGGTACACCAAAAAAGGAATAATGCCTCAATTGCTGACGAGGATATTAAGTGGGGAGGAATATCTTATTACTAGATAAATCCTAAATCCCAAAAAATTAAAGGCTTGGAATTTTCCGAGCCTTTTTTGTGTCCAAAGAATTCTGGATGTTGCTAAGGAGATCTTGTTGAGGAACCCCCGGAAACGCACATGCTAGCGTGGGGTTTGCCACTTTATTTTTTTGCCAGATTTTTTCAGAAAACATTTTTTTATTCAAGTAGAATTTTCTACATTTGCGTCATTAACCAATTAACACAAAACAAAATGGCAAGAATTAAAAAAGAGTACGCAATGGAAACCCTAAAAAATTGGGCAGACCAAAATCTTGTAATGATTGAAAATCGTACATGGATGGGTAATTCAGTTTTTCCTGATGGTAAAAATACAGTGGGAACTTTAGTTAATGCCCTCACCGGAAAAGATGAGTTTTATTTTGATGACAATGAATTTGTTAGAGGTGACAAAACAATATTTGTTGTTCGTCCTGAGAAGAGTACAACTAAGGATCTCTTTAACAAACTAGTTGAACTAAACATTATTAACCAATAAAATAAAATAGTCATGACTGAACCACAAAGAAAAAAATTCAGCAAGATCCTGGATGTCAACTGGGAAATTAAAGAACTTCATGAATCTGGTAAATGGGCTAATGCTCTGGAAAAATCAAAGGAGCTAAATGCTCTGAAGAAAGACTTAAGAGATGATATGGGTCACGAAGAGTATGACTTATTCATCGAAAATGGACGTAAGATGTTTGCACCTAAAACTTCTGAAGAATGAGACTATATCATGCAACATCCACAAGGAATGTGAATTCTATTAAGAGAGAAGGGCTTAAGGTTTTCTGGGAAGGGGTTTACCTTACTGATTCGATTGACTCGGCCTTACGATGGATAGGGTTCAGGCTTAGAGTTAATGGAGAGAAAAACATTGCAGTTGTTGAAGTGGAAGTGGATGAGACCAAATTGGTGGAGGGAGCAGACCACTCTCACTTTATGGTCCAGTTTTTTGGTGTGGGTAAGAGTTTGCTTTCTCTGAAGCCTATTCCAAAATCTAGGATTAAAAAGGTCCACTACTATGAGCTGGGTGGTAATTAACAACAAAGTGTTAAAAACATTTTTTTTATTCGTTAGAATCGTCTACATTTGTCAAACAATTTAAAACAATAAGTATATGTCAAAAGTTAAAGCAGGCTCAACAAAGCCTTACTATGATATTTCAAAAGGAACGAAACCAATTAACAGACCGAAGTAAAATGGGGACAGACTTACTTGCATTGGCTACAGATAAGAACATTCACATTAGCGAATTTTATAAGGCTTTCTTTGAGAAGCTAAATTTGCAATACAAGGGGGAATGTTCTTTGAAGGAGTTGATTGGTAAGGTTCAAGATTCTGGACTTGAGATCATGAGTGTTCTGGGGGTTGATTTTATTAAGGATGTTAATTTTCTAATCATTGATAATTTAGCTAAAACTCCGGGAAAGAAAAAGTTCTTTAGAAATATAATGGTCGAGGATTCTCAGCTAGAAGAGTATGATAAGATCACTCAAAACTTAAACAAGGTTTTCATTTTAGATGAACTAGAACTTAAGTCTCCAGTTTCAAGTAACATCACTGGATACGCTTTCATCTATCTTCGAGGATTGGAAAAAGGAGACGCTACCATTCTTCTCAATAGAACAGAGGTCATGACTATCAAGATCCCTTATTAACAATCCAATGTTAAAAAAACACGTAAAAATTTTTTAAAATAGAAAAATATCATATCTTTGCGAAAATAAAATAAAGAACGAATGGACTGGGAAAAATGCAAATCATACGGATTAACAGAGATTAGACCTCAGAGCAACTGTGTTCTTCTTTACTACAACCAGTGGAATTATTCTTTAGTCACTAGTCCAAACTTATATATGGTAATGGAATCGGCTATGTGGCAAGGAGACAGCTTAATAATCAAAGGAACAGATCAAGGGGGAAAACAAAGGATCTATCTTTTCAATGGGTTCAACAATTTTCAACAAATTCTGTAAATTAATCAAAAATAAATAATCATGAATCGGAAAGTAACGGTAACGTTAGAAAAACAGCTTAAAATGTTTTCGAGTCTTAAATTCAACGAAAAAGGTATCACTTCACTAAAGCCAGGAGCAACTATAACATTAGAAGAAACTGGCAAAGTCCATACAGACGATGAAGGAAAAGAACATAAAGTTTTAAGATTAAGAAGAGACACAAGAAACTATTACACATTTGATAGTTTAATTAATTAGTTTACAACACCTCCAGGGTAAGTGACGCTGCCAAACTCCTGATACCTGGGTATTCCTGCCAGATCAGCCTGCTCCAAAAGAGCAGGCTTTTTTTATGGAGTTTGAAAAAAGCAAAGCCGCATGCTGCCGCGTTGAGGAACCCCCGAAGCGATCACGATGGACGGAGACAAAAAAGTTTTATTTTTTTTCAGGAAATATTTTTTTTATCTAAATAGAATTTTCTACATTTGCGCCATTAACCAATTAAAACAAAATAGTAATGGAAACAGTACATTCAATTTGGGGTCTTCTAGATGGAGATGCTCCTTTAAAAGGAATTAAAACTGACTATGGAAAAGATTGTATCTTATTTGAAGTGTCACAAGATACTGACGATGGTACATATCCAAGACTTTGTGACTGGATGAGAGATGCTAATGGATTAGATAACAATGGTCCTTCGCACTGGCTTAATAGATTAACTCGTAAAAAGAACAAGCTTAAAATTCCATTCTATGGTGGGGTAACTATAGTTAGGGACTCACATTGGGAAGATGCTGCTATTCTCGAGTTTGACCAACCGGTTGAGATTGTTATGGGACAAATAGGTGAGAGAATGATTGTCGAGAAGGTGAAGAGAATAAGTGGGCGTTTTCATCACGATTGGTTCTGGACAAGGAATGGACGTCAGAGCAAAATTGCTAACGGATACGAGATCTGGTTTGAAATAAAATCTTATCTTGAGTAAAGTATTAACAATCACAACAAATAAATTATGGCTAGTAAAACTTACATGATTATTGAAGCTGATTCGGATGGAGACAGCTATGAGATCCACAAGGAGTTACAAAAGGCTAAGGAGTCTTTTGAGGAGAGAAAGAAGAGTAACACTTTTTGGGGTGAAGGAACTATTTACCTTATAGAGGTGAAGGATAAAAAATTCGGCTTTGGATCCCGCGGAGATATGTTTGGAGCTGAGGTAATTGAATCACACACTTTTGAAGAATAATACTATGGAACACAAACACGCGTCACACCTAAAAGGTAAGTTTTGGCAGGACAGAGAGATTGTCCATGCTGTAGAGTTTTTCCCTAATGGAACTTTCAAGGCTTTCTATGAAGCTGAAAGACACCTAAAAGATCTTGGTTATTGTGTTGGCTCTATGTGCCGACAGGAGCCAATAGGCTTCGTATACGGAGTCGATTATGTGGCAAAGTGGTATAACCTTAGTCAGAAGGATAAAGATAGCCTAGACGGAGTTATTTTACCAGAAAAAGAGTTCAGAGAGGGAGGAGCAATTATCTTATTTTTTAACCCACCAAAATATTAATTATGTTATCAAAAGCTGAATATGACTTCTGTATGCACCAAAAGGGGCTTTCCGGTAGCTTTATGGATTCACTAATTAAAACAATGTTTCGTGCGGACTCTGAAAATCTGATGAAACTATCTAAAGGATATCCTGAATTAGTAAATGTTGTTTTCCGTTATCAGAACGAAAGTGGCTATTGGCAGGACCTAACACAAAGATGGAACAAAGAATACCCCAATGCAGAGTTGTTATAAAGAAATTGTGCTTGAGTTTTAATTGGTTATAGACTTAGCACGTCGAGGCTGGTACCTAGGTATCAGCCTTTTTTGTGTGAGGTCCTCCTGGGGGCTCCGTGCGTATACGTGCGTACGCACGCACGCCCGTCGATTCTGTTGAGAAGGTTCCTCATTTTTATTTTGTAATTTTTTGTATAATTGCGGTATTATAAACTAAATACATAAAGATGAATACTTGCATACAATGCGGTGAGGAACACGAGAAAAAGGGTGCTTATTGCTCAAAGAGATGTATAGACAAAGCCTACAGAGACAGAAAAAAAGGCAAGTCTGATGCACTCCCCTTAATCGGAAGAGTTAAGTCAAGCAGAATAGAGATACCTAAAGAGACCGGACCCAAACTTAAATGGTGTAATTTCTGCGGTGCCTCCCTCGAACATTCAAAGATGCTACAATTCTGTAATAGCGAACATCAAAAAGACTACTACAAAACTATAAGCAGAGGAGGAACCCTCAAGTTAAGAATAGATGCAAAGACAGTAATTGAGACTAAAAAGTATAATAGAGTACAAGAAGTTATTGACTATCTTTTACAAAGCAGAAAACAGTGGCTGGTCTTCTGCTAATGTGAGGATCCCCCGGCAGCACTAAGTGTACTCCTGTTTTTTCCAAGAAAAGTTGGAAAAACATTTTTTTATTTGGTTAGAATTTTCTACATTTGCGTCACTAACCAATTAAAAAAAGCAACATGAAGTACACAACAGAACAAATCGAACAACTAAAAACTTTTGCTCAAAAAAAAGTTGATGAGCATAATGAGACGGTGACTGATAATCTCCAAAGGGCTTATGGAAGAGCTAGTAAGGAAGACTATAAAATGTTGGAGAAGGAAACTGATGAATTCATTAGAACGAATACCTTAGTTGATATGTTGGAATTGATTGTGGGGTGGGGTGAGGATAATCAAATACCTTTTGTTGATCTTAAGGATGAATTTGAAAATCTTTATGATTGGGAGGGCCACAATTTTCCCGAAATTTATCTTTGAAAACATTTTTTTATTCAAGTAGAATTTTCTACATTTGCGTCATTAACCAATTAAAACAAAACAAAATGACAAGCTCACAAAAAGAAAAACTAATCGGAAAACTTGTAGAAACAACATCTTTACTTGGGATTGGAGGTACTCTTGATGAAGATGGACAATCCCTTTTTATTGCCCATGCCATAATGACAGTTTTAACTGCGGCACAGGACGAAAAACATGCCATGGTTTTATCCCGTAATTTGAACAATTTCGTAGATGAAATTAATGTTTTAGAAGGTAAGAAATCTCTTGCTGAATTTTTCGAAGAAAGAATGTCACAAAATTAAGTGATTTTTATTCACTTAAAACCCCGAGAGCAATCTCGGGTTTTTTTGTGGGCTTTTGAAGAAGTAATAGCTATGCTATAAGTTTCGGGGGTTCCTCGACTTATGCTGCAATAGCTAGGTAGTAAACGAACATAGTGAAGGTTCCTCCTAAACACGTCCATAGGAAATCATAAAGATTTGAACTTCCGTGTTTTCTGTCTAGAATCTCTTTTCCGGCGGCAACCCCGAAGCAGATCCCAAATGCAACTGCAGGAGGTAGAAATGCAATAGTTAGTGCGGTGATGCCTGCTCCAACAATAAAGTGATTTGCTTTATCTTGCTTAATGATTAGTTTGATGTCTTCTTTGTTACTTACTTTCTCTAGTAGTAATAGAAATCCTATGATAATCATACCGATACCTAAGTAAGGGTTAAGATTTAGGATTGTTAGGAATGTAATTATACAATAGCTAATTACAATAGCCATCATGATTAAACTTTTGGTTAGTGGTTTCATAGGAGATTTTTTATGTTATATATTTTTTCGTCCTGCTATTTTCTGAGGGGGAACCCCGATATATAGATGACACGGCTTAGGACCGTGATGTTACGGAAGTTACATCGAGGCTCAGGGTATCTCGCCACCACCCTGGGCCTTATTTTTTTATTTTTTTACAGAAAACATTTTTTTATTTAAGTAGAATTTTCTATATTTGCGTCATTGCTTATAACGTTCCTCAGATATATTTAGTTCTGAGATTTAATATATAAACTTAAATTGAAACACAAAACTATGGAAAAGAACAGAATTAAAAGATTTAACGAAAACTCAGAATTGAATATATCTGATGTTAGTGAGAGTTTAGATAAGCACAGAATCGGTCTAATTGAGTTATATGAAGATCAAATACAAGAATCGGGACCTTTTATGACTATTGTTTTAGAAGAAGCAGTAAGGAAATTAAAAGAAACTCAATTAGAACCTAAAAAGATTGAAGATTGGGTGGTTAGATTAGAGAAATCTTGGAGGACAATATAAATTCTCACTAACGGTTGCAAATATGAGAAGTAATTTTTTCCTTTAAATTTTTTTATTTCAAAATTTATTTCTTATATTTGTTGTTATAAAACGTTTGAATATGAAAAAAGGTCAAAAATATATAATGAAAATAGATAAACTCTTTGGGAGAAATGGTGGATTTAAAAGTGGTGACATCATTGAATACACTGGAAATAAGAAGAGTTCAACAGGTATTTTATCTACGTTTGTAAATCAAAACGGTGTTGTGCTTAAAACATATACTATTTGGGTTGATAAATTCTTGGATGATTATACAAATGTTTTATAACGGTTCTCAGATATATTTAGGTTTTCATTTTTAATATATAAATAATATGAAAAATAATAAACACATACAAAGTTCCGTGGAGTTCAATGAAAACTTGAATATATCTGATGTTAGTGATAGTAATTTATTTATAACTGAGGAAGGTGATGCTAAATTAGAAGTTGAAGAAAGTTTCTTAAAACAAAATAATATTGATTTGTTACTCAGAAAATTAAGAAGAAGTGGGTTTTCTAATTTAACAGGAAACTTTGAGAGTAAAGAACTTATAAAACACGATGATGTTTATATATTAGAATTGGAAAGAGATAGAAAAGGTGGTTTCATGAAAGGAAAACAACAAATAGTGTTTTATAAGAAATAAATTATTATCACTAACGGTTGGGTATATACGAAGTACCCTAACACGAAACTTTAATTTTATTACAAACTTAATAGGGTATTTCGTATATACCTTGTTAGCAAACGTTTATTTTATGAAAACAAAAGAAGAAATTATTAAAATTATCGAAGATAAACTTGGTGATGTTGAATATGAAAACACACAAACAAGAATGTCTGAAGAATATTATATGAAGAATGATGCAAAAATTCAAGTTTTGGAAGAAATACTTAATTTGATAGCAGATTAAATATTTGCTAACTATTATATATATGCAGGTGGGGCCTAAATGATTGTATACTATCATTTTACAAGATTCAATTATCGGAATTTGATTTTTAATTCCGATTTTTTTCAAAAACATTTTTTTATTCAAATAGAATTTTCTATATTTGCGTCACTAACCAATTAACACAAAACAAAATGGCAAGTTTAACACAAATCTCTCACGACGAATTAAAAAACAAACTTCGTCAAGGTTCGCAAAAATTTTACTTTCGTAAAGTTGATGGGGAATTACGAATCGCTATTGGAACCTTAGACCTTTCAAGAGTTCCTGCAACCCAACAACCTAAAGGGGGTACAAAACCAGGCAACACAACCGCCTATTATGACCTTGAAAAAGGAGCGTGGCGAAGCGTTTCAGAAACACAGGAAATTTGGGTTGACTAAAAACCACAAACTCTTTAAAAAGGACCTTTAGGGTCCTTTTTTTGTGGCCTAAGATTTGGAATAGAATCGGGCTGGTCTCCCCGGGGGCTCCGCACGTACGTACGTGCGTAGAAGGGATTTTAAAAGAAATCTCTACTCCGATCGGATACCACATGAGGAACCCCCGGATCTGGATGTAGGATAGGTCAAAAAAATTCTCGAATTTTTCCCAGAAATATTTTTTTATTCAAATAGAAATTTCTATATTTGGGATCTTAACCAATTAATACAAAACACAATGTCAAACCCAATCGATCCCAAACAAGAAGCCCAAAACATTATGGTTGATATTTTAGAAGAAAGAGATAGCTCTGAAATAATGTGTATGAGTTTTGAGGATGCTCTAGCAACTGTTGAATGCTATGGACACAAAGATCAGTTAGCTACAGATATAGCTAATTGGCTGGTATGGCTATCCACTCTAATAGATTAGATTAGAACACATCAAAAAGAATTCAAAGGACCTTCGGGTCCTTTTTTTGTGCTTGAAGAAATCCAGACCCGACCGGATTATCTGACGGGGAACCCCAGAAACAAAACACATAGCTGTGGTAAAATTGTTATGTCAAATAAAAACCAAGATCGAATAAAGAGTATAGGGAAGTACACCTATGGACAAAATAATATTAAGGTTTACTATTGGGGAGAAGACACTTGGTTACACATAGGAAGTTTTTGTTCCATAGCTGAAAATGTACATGTTTTCTTAGGTGGAGACCATAGAACAGATTGGGCAACTACATATCCTTTTGGTCATATTAACCAGAGTGTATTTAATGAGTTTGATGGTAAAGGACATCCGCAAACAAAAGGTGACGTAAAGATAGGTAATGATGTATGGATTGGTGCAAATGTTACTATAATGAGTGGGATAGAAATAGGAGATGGAGCTTGTATAGCATCTAACTCTGTAGTTACAAAAGATGTCGGACCGTATTGCATAGTAGGGGGTAACCCCGCAAAACACATCAGAACACGATTCGAAGATTCGGTGGTTAAACAATTGATAGAATTAAAGTGGTGGGATATGGATGATTACTTCATTAACAAAATGACACCATATCTTTGCAATGAAAAGTTTAAAGAGTATCTTCCTAAACTCATAGAGTATAAAAACATAATTCTGGAAAAATTAGAAAAAGTTTAGAAAACATTTTTTTATCTAAATAGAATTTTCTACATTTGTGTCATTAACCAATTAACACAACAAGTATTATGAAAACAGCAATCAAGAAGAAAACAGCAATCAAGAAGAAAACAGCAATCAAGAAAAAAACAAATCTTGCTCAACCAATTTATCTAGTAATTTGGTGTAACGCAGATTGCGATCAACAAATTTATGTTTTTTGCGACGAGAAGGAAGCCAAAGCAAAATCCAAAGAACTTGAAAGAGAGCTAGGGGGCAATGGCGAGGTTGGTGTAAGGATCAAATTAGTTTCAGAAGGGTGTATAGATTTGGATTGGGACAATCCTATATCAACTTGCGGAAAAGCTACTCCACTATCATTAGGCGGAGAGTATGAAGAATAGTTAAAAACTAACTAAAATCATATTAAGGACCTTCGGGTCCTTTTTTTGTGGGTTTCAATAAAGTGAAAAAGAGTGTATCCAGATATGAGGAACCCCCGTGGCATCTCGATTCGGCCATAAAAAAAGTTGGAAAAAAATTGGAAAACATTTTTTTATTTAAGTAGAATTTTCTACATTTGAGATAACCAATAAAACAAGTACTATGGAAAAAGAAGAAACACACGAGAGTAAAGTTATTGTAACTTTAGTAGAGCATAAAATTTTGGATGAATGTGAAAATGTGCATTCTTCAAATTTTGTAATTCTTTCTATGGAAGAATTGGACAAGTTTAATCTCAAGAAAATCTTAGAAGATGAAACTAAGTGTGATCGTGAATATGAATATTGGAATGGAGATGGGTACAAAACCAAAATAGTAAAACTAAAAACCCCTCGTAAAAATATTTTTGAATTTTGTATTCCGCGTGACGGTATCATTGTTGGTGATAATACATATAGATACGAGGTCACTAAATCTCGAGAATTATTAGTAGATAATGTTTTTAGAATCTTGGGGGATGGAATTCTCGAAAGATACACAGGAGCTAAGATATCAGTTAAAATCAAGAGTCTTATATCTGGAGAAAAGAAATCTTTAATTGCTAATGTGGGAAAAAAAGAAGTAAAGAAAATTTAAGAAAACATTTTTTTATTTAAGTAGAATTTTCTACATTTGTGTCATTAACCAATTAAAAAAAGCAAAATGAGCACTTTAAGATTTACCGATGGTGAGGTTTTTGATACCTCTGGACCCCTAAGAAAAGAAAAACGTTACGATGGCTGGTACGTTATAGGAGAAGGGAGACTAATTCCTGTTAGGGATGAGGCCGAAGCTGATAAGATTATTAACCTAATAAACCCAAATAAACAATGAGAGATCAATTCGAACTCGGAACAACGGTACCTCATGAGGAACCATGCGCCCAACTGGGACAACCCAATTATTCCTCCTTTTCTAAAATGGAGGCAAGAGCTTTCATTAATCAAATTATCCGAACCCATGGTGAACCACCAGAAGGAACAGGAATCAAGATTATCTCTTGTCCACATGACTTTGGAACCTACTACGACCTGGCTATTGTTTATAACACAGATGATGAAGAGAGTGAGGGCTGGATGCTAAAGGTTGAAGGAGACCTACCAAACAATTGGGATGAGGAAGCAATCAAAGAGTTAAAGAAGGGTGGATACCCTGTCGGAGAGTATAGTGGAGATCTGAGGTGATGTAGTGTTTGTTTTAAAGTCAGAAGAGCCCTGGAGCAATCCAGGGTTTTTTTGTGACCAAAGAATTCTGAATCTGCTAGGAGAATCTGCTGAGGAACCCCCACAGGAAGAATCGTGCAACATCTGTGTGTTGCACATGGGGACTCCTAGGGGGCTCCGCACGTACGTACGTGCGTAGAAGGGGGTAGAAAAAAAGTTGGGATTTTTCAGGAAATATTTTTTTATTTAAGTAGAATTTTCTACATTTGCACCACTAACCAATTAACACAAAACAAAATGAGCAAATCAAAAATTACAGAAGCTTTCAATGAGCTTAGAAAACTTGGGTATTTTGCACGTCAAAATTTCACCTGTTGTCAAACATGTGGTTGGGCTGCAGTTCCTTCAGAGAAAGGAAATAAGGCGGTTTTTTATCACAACCAGGATAATGATTCTCTAAAAAGATCTGGAGAATGTCATTTGTCATGGTCTGGAGATGGAAATGAAATCGTTTCCGTTTTAAATCGCCACGGAATTCAAACAGATTGGGACGGGTCAAATCAAAAAAGAATCCGCATTAAACTCTAAAGAGTTAAATCCAGTTAAGGGCCTTCGGGCCCTTTTTTTGTGGCCAAAGGAAAAATCCTGTCTGTCTGGTTTTCTCGTGGGGAACCCCAGAAAAGCCTCTCCAGCAGAGTTTGGGAGGAGAAACACATAAGACTGTTTTGAGGAACCCCCGGCTGAGCTCGATTCGGCCAGGAAAAATATTTTAGAAAAGTAAGAAAAAGTTTTTTTTATTCAAATAGAATCTTCTACATTTGCCCCGTCAAACAAAAAAAACAAAAAACATGTTCAACAATAAGTACATTCTTATCGCTGCCCTTGTCTTAGCTATTCCTATGGTGATAGCTTGGACATTCAATCACATTAACCCGTGGGTCGGGTTTGGAGTTTTCTTCATCATCGTTCTTTTAATTAATCAATCACTTAAACCAAAACAAAAAAAATGAAAAAAATCAATCTCTTCATGGCGATCTTAATCGCAACAATCGCTCTTTCTTCATGTGAAAGAGTAGCACCGAACTACTACGGAGTTCTAATGGAAAACTATGGTAAGAACGGAAAGTCTGATTATGCTAAACAGCAAGGACGAGTTAACACTATGTCTCCAGGGACAGAACTTTTTCAAGTGCCGGCTTTTGAGCAACGAGCTTCATTTACCAACGATGATGGCACCGACCGTGTTCTAAAACTTAAAGCTGCCGACAACACTGAATTCAATGCAAAGCCTCTTTACTCTTATAAAGCTATTGAAGGCCGTGTGGTTGACTTGGTGTTTCAAAATGCTCGTCTTGGTAGCGGAGATTCATTTATGAAATCTCTGGAGGACAATGTACTTGAACCTCATATCTACGACCTTATCAAAGAGGAAAGCCGGAAGTACATTACTGACTCTCTTATGGCTAATGGAGGATCCTTGAAGTTTGAGGAGAGGGTACAGGCTCTGGTTAAGAAATCATTTGAAGATAAAGGTTTGGAACTCATCACCTTTAGTGCCAACCTTGACTTCAGTGACAAAGTGAAAGCCAAGATTGACACACGTAACGAGGTCAACACCAACATCTCTGTACTGGACCAACAAATAGCAGAACAGAGGAAGAGAAATGAATTGGCGGAATTACAAGCACAAGCCAACATCATTAAGTCGAGAGGTATCACTCAAGAAATACTACAGCAACAAGCTATCGAAAAGTGGGACGGCAAACTTCCTTCAACTTGGTCTGGCTCAGCCTTGCCTTTTGTTAAGAACGTAAAATAATCAAAACCCCTTTCTTTTTAAAAGAGGACTTCGGTCCTCTTTTTTTGTGGCCAAAGAAATCGCTACTCCGTCTGGATACCGCATGAGGAACCCCCGGCTATGACAGCTATGAAACAGCTATTGGACATCTATTAGACATCTATCAGACATCTATAAGTCCCGGGGTCTCCCCAGGGACTCCGTGCGTACGCACGTGCGTAGAAGGGGGTACTTCAGGTATCTCGAATCATTCAGGAAAATTTCTCTATAAAAAGATTAAAAATTCATCAAAATATTTTTTTGTTTAATTAGAATTTTCTATATTTGCCTCACTAACCAATAAAAACAAAAGTAATGAAGCAGTTCAAAAACATTTTTTTAAATTACAATCCTCTTCAAGTAAAAATGAACTTTGGTAAACTTGTAGAAACCAGAAGAGCAAAACTTATCAGAGAAGGTTTTGAAGTCAACTGTATTAACTGGGAACATTATGCTAGAGTATTAGAAGCTAAAAGTGAATTAATATCATCTTACTAAAATCTTAAAAGTAAACCATCTATTATTAAAGCTTCGAGAAAAGGTCCTTCGGGACCTTTTTTTATTGGTCAAACTCGTCGAAGGAGATTTTGATCAATCTGCCGGGGGTTCCCCGCGAAAACATCTGTCTGACATCTGAAAACATCTGGCTGACATCTTTTTCGGGGAGGAACCCCATCAGACGGATCAGATGTGACATCACATCTTTTTTCTTGGGGAACCCCCGGCTGAGCTCGATTCGGCTAGGAAAAATTTCTTGGAAAAAGTTCAGAAAAGATTTTTTTATTCAAATAGAAGTTTCTATATTTGCGTCACTAACCAATCAAAATAACATGAGATCAAATCGTCCCCTTACCCGCAAGTCCATCACCCCGGAACAATTCCGTAATTTCATTTTCGCTGGTCGTTCAGTGTTCACCCTTGAGAATAGTGAGACCGGAAACTACCTCACTTTTAAAGTGAAGCAAATCAAGAAAAACTACAAAGAGGTCCCTGGCCAGTTTGCCATCGAGTGCAAGACCCTTGGTGACAAAGCCCACGGTTACAAATTCTTAGGTTTTGTCGACCTCAATGAGCGAAAGTTCAAAAAGAGATATTGGGACTCCAACTTTGTTGGGTTCAAGACCTGGGTTTGGCTTTTAAAGAATCTCGAGCGTTTAGAGGACTTCACTAAGCTAGCCATATACCATGAGGGTCGCTGTTGTAAATGTGGTATGCCACTAACAGTTCCTGAGAGCATAGATTCTGGTATCGGTCCAGATTGTAAAAAAACTATGTACAGAAAAAGTATTGAGGTTTTAACAGACCTTGGAACCTGGAACGGATCCTTAACTTACGAAGAAAATCTAAGGTTGGGTTTGGCTAAGGACCCATCAGTTTGGGGTAAGGTTATTATTCCTGATGGATTTCAGAAAGAGAGAAAGTATGCAGCTCATAGAATGCTTAAAGCTTGGGACATCTTTTGATTGGTTAGTAGCTTCAAAATTCCCGAGCAAACCCGGACCCACAAAGTCCGGGTTTTTTGTGTGCGGAGGAAAATGTGATCTGCACGGATTATCTCATGGGGAACCCCAGAATCTGGATACATCAGAGCAGATTCTTCAAATCTTCATCCAGAGATTAAACAGAGACTTTCTATGAGGAAACCCCGGCTGAGCTCGATTCGGCTAGGAAAAAGTTCAGAAAAGATTTTTTTATTAAAATAGAAGCCCTCGGGTTTTTTTGTGGCCAAAGAAATCGCTACTCCGTCTGGATACCACATGAGGAACCCCCGGCTATCACATCTTCTCATCACATTAACACGCTTCTTCCTGCTATAAGTCCCGGGGTCTCCCCAGGGGCTCCGCGTGTACGTACGCACGTACGAGAGAGGAATCCAGATTTTTCCCAGAAAAGATTTTTTTATTCCAATTCTTTTGTCTATATTTGCATCACTAACCAATCAACACAAAACCATATGTACTCACTTAAGTGTAACTACTACACCAAATCATTTCACACTATTGAAACCCTCATTGATGATATTATCATTTCTGGTATGGACCCAAATTATGAAATCACATTTAATGGTAAACCAACTGGAGAATTTGCTATAGATCTAATACAATTCTAGCAGTAAACAAAACCTAAAACCCTTAAATCACAAACCACTAAAAACTCATCAAGGACCTTCGGGTCCTTTTTTTGTGACCCAAAAAATCTTTCTAGCTGCTGCGCATCCTTGAGAAGGAACCCCAAACACGAACTCTATTGCAAGTAAGCATTGTGTAGCATAGCATAAGCAACATGAGGAACCCCCGCAGAGAATCACATAGTTCCAAACTTTTTCTAGTCTTACACCATCTCACAACTCAGACTATTTGAGGATCCCCCGTGGCACCACGATTCGGCCAGAAAAAAAGATTGGAAAAAGATTGGAAAAAGATTTTTTATTTAAGTAGAATTTTCTATATTTGCATCACTAACCAATTAAAACAAAATCAAATGACAACAAATTCAACAATCGAAACCACCAACGGATTTACACTAGTTGGTCCATCTGAAAACCTTAAGGAGGCAAAAGAATTAGTAAAAATCATGGGTAAAGAAATGAATTCTGTATACAAAGAGGAATTGGACCATGTTGGGGAATCTTTAGCAATGGATGCCAGGGACGATGTTTTCTGGAATGATTATGAAGAAAAATTTAAGGCTTTAGGGTATCTATATACTGAAACAGAAGACTAAAACCTACAAGTCTAAAAACACAAAAGGGCCGCTTGGCCCTTTTTTTTGTGGCCAAAGAAATCCCTACTCCGACTGGATACCGCATGAGGATCCTCCTCAGATAATCCTACAACTAAAACTTTTTCTGGTCTTACACCATCACACAACTTGGACAATTTGAGGAACCCCAGGATAATGAAGAAAGAATGAAGATTCAAGAATCAAGAATGAAGATTCGTCGGGGGTGCCGCAGATATTTTCACAACCCGGGGGTTATGAAGATATCTGTTTTTTTCTTGAAATCAGATTTGCCTTCTGGAGGATCCTTCTCTGGATCTAGGTAGAGCTAGGTAAAATCTAGGTAGAGCTAGATAAAGTCTTGGGAACCCCCGCAGGACGAATCGTGCAACATCCAGAATTCCCAAGGGGCCTCCTAGGGGACTCCGTGCGTACGCACGTGCGTAGAAGGGGGGTAGAAAAAAAATTGAAAAAATTCCAAGAAATATTTTTTTATTCCAATTCTTTTTTCTACATTTGCATCACTAACCAATTAATACAAAACAAAATGATTCTCAAAAAAATCTCTCACGAAACTCTTAGAGAAATGCTTCAACAAGGTGCCCAAAAATTTTACTTTCGTAAAGTTAAAGGGGAATTAAGAATCGCCTTAGGAACTTTGAACCTCTCAAGGATTCCTAACGCTTCTCATCCCAAAGGAGGAAACATTTCTGACAAACAAATTGCCTACTTCGATTTGACAAAAGGGGCTTGGAGAAGCGTTTCAATTTCTCAAGAAGTTTGGGTGGACTAAAACCCAAATCGTTAAAAACCACAAAAGGACCTTCGGGTCCTTTTTTTGTGGGCGATTTCTTGGCCGATCAAAAACTTCCCGGGGAGCCTCCTCAGACAGATGTGAAAAGCAATTCTTCTCTGCTTCTTCCAGGGAACCCCCGCAGAGAATCACATAGCTCCAAACTTTTTCTGGTCTTACACCATCTCACAACCTAGACAATTTGTGGAACCCCCGGAAGACCCACTAATCTTCCATAATTCTTCCAAAAAATAATTGAAAAAATTCCAAGAATAATTTTTTTATTCCAATTCTTTTTTCTACATTTGCACCACTAACCAATTAACACAAAACAAAATGATTCACTTAATCTTTATCCTCACAATCCTTTGCGGAATTCACCAAGAAATTAACACGATTGCTTTTGGTCCACAAATCAATTTCAGAATGATTCCAGTCATGCTTGTCTATGCCTCTGGATCAATATTTTTTCTGTTCTGGAAAGAACCATTTATCAAATACGAATTAATTCTTGGGTTTGCAGTCTTGTCCACTTTTGACTACCTATTAAAAAGTCAAAAATCAGATTGGCAAAAATGGTACAAAAAAGCTGACCCTTATCTCTCACTCATGATTCATGTGGGTCTAATCTACTACTACGTGACCTGGTTTATAAAATAAAACCTCTCAAAAAAACTCGAGGAAAAGCTAAGGGAAAAACCCTTGGCTTTTTTTGTGGGCAAAGGAAAAGAAAATAGGAGCTAAGGAATCCAGCCTGAGGTGCCTTCTCTGGATATATAGCATGTGCAAAAACCAATTGTAACATATGAGATCTCATTGGAGTTAAATAGACTTGGGTATTATCAGTCAGTGGATTATTACAATCTATATAATAGACACGTTTTCGGTTTAGTAGTAACCCCACACTCAGAAGGCGTCATTGCACCAACCTACGAAAGCGCGATAGAGTGGTTAAAAGAAACACGTAATGTGGATGCCTCCGAAGACACCCTGCTAGAGATTCTAAAAGCTCTCAGATAGACTCTACGTGGAACCCCCGGAAGACCTACTAATCTTCCATAATTCTTCCAAAAAAATAATTCAAACTTTTTCCCAGAAAAGATTTTTTTATTCCAATTCTTTTTTCTACATTTGCCTCACTAACCAATTAAAACAAAAAAATCATGAAGTCATTCCTTGGTCTCTTAATCTCTTTCACAATCGGGTTACTAACCCTAAGCGGTCACATTCAACAAGTCATTTATTTTGCAGATCCTCTTAACGAATTAGCATTTGCATCTGTGGCATTTACAACATCAATTCTTTGCATCATTACACTGTGTATACCGAACGAACAAACAAAACATAGGCGTTTAATAAGACGAGGCAAAATAGCACGTATAACGGCAATTCTCTTAGATAAGAGTGAAGCCTTTGAAGACAATCCTGCATACAGATACGAGATAGTTCAGAAAATCTGGACAGAGAAGAATTAGGTTGGTTAGGTTTATTGTAAAAAAAGCTAAGGGAAAAACCCTTGGCTTTTTTTGTGGACCAAAAAAATGAAAGTCAAGGAAGCCAACCTGAGGTGCCTCCACAAAACAAAAAAGAGCTAGAAAACTAATTCTTGCTCTTTCAATTAACTCTTGAGGATCCTCCTCCTTATCTAGAGATGTTAATGGTTCTTCTTATCGGCTCAAATGACTTACCCAGAACATTAGTCCCAGTCAACTCAACATCCAATGTGTAATCAGGATAACTCTTAGGTATCACCCAATTAATATAAGCTCCAGCATCATCCAATTCACCATCAAACGCGACCATAGCAACACCTTTAGAATTCTTAATAGTCACCACATAGTCCTTAATGTGACTCTGATGCTGCGGCATTAATTCAATAGCTATCTCATCACCAGGAAAATAAGCATTCTTATGTGCAGAGTATGAAGGCTGCTCAATTCTAATAGTGTCCTCCGAACTATCCTTCACCTTACAGGAAGGCATACATGCTAACGAAGAAGCCAAAGCCAAACCAGCAATTCCTCTCTTAAGCCTGCTCTCCTGAAGCTCCCCAGCAACAAATCCATCAAAATCTTTTATTCTCATACCCTAATCTTTATCCTTATATATCATTGCTAAATCAAAATGAGGAACCCCCACAAAACCCTATAAAGACACACACAAACAAAACCTTAAAATAATAGATGTATTAGAGATCTAGAGAAGGCACCTCCACAAAGAAAGGCTTTCTTTCAAAAGAATTCCTTTCCTATGGGGGTTCCTCAGAAACGCATACACTCACAAAAATAGAGTGTAATCCAAATAGGGGGATCCCCGTTTCTAGACATAGCAGCTAGTTAGCTTCTTGAGGAACCCCCTCCCTATTATTAACAGCTAATTAGCTACAAATAGCTTTAGCTTCTTTGAGGCACCCCCTCATGAAAAGCAAAGAGCTAAAAACCTAAGTTTTAAATAGCTTTAGCTTCTTGGGGCACCCCCTCCAGAGGCCTCCGTTTTAAAGACCCCTATTTCAGGGACCCTAAAAGCTCATGTTTTAGACCCCCTATTTTACCCCCCTTTCTAAGGCCCTTTTAGACCCCCCATTTTGGCCCCTATTTTAGGGGGCCTTTTTAAGGGTGGGGCCTTACGTCTATAGGGAGGATCTATATAGGGATCCCAAATCTAAGCAAATAGGGGGCACGGGGGTCCTTACGGCGATTTTCCCTCCCCCTAGGCCCCCTAAAAAATTTATGAGCGCAGAAATAGGGGATCTTCTAGGGTTCATCCAAGATTTTCCTTGTCTCTCTATGAGGGTTGTTCTATATACTATCAGGGGGATAGGGGTAGGCC
>JACCEC012729135.1_pt1 | contig 27580 bp, 16 predicted proteins | sample 7450121 | NCBI WGS metagenome assembly JACCEC01 (sample SAMN15323455, study PRJNA562643) | freshwater metagenome | isolation source: river surface water | place: USA:Blue River Watershed | collected 2017-08-18 | reverse complement strand
GAAAAAGTTAAAAAATCTCAAAAGCACCTCGATCAATTACCTGTTTGGTTTTTAGGCTATTATCCTCAAGCTTATTGTTCGGTTAGGGTTTGTATTTGGCGATTTACCTTTGATGAATATGAAAGTGCTCGTAAAAATGTAGGACGCATGGAATCTAAAATTTTTCAAGAACAAAATGCTTATCAAGAATATACAAAAGCTGACCAATTAATTCAAGAAGCACAACAAAAATTTCAAACGCTTCCTCCGGGGAATGAACAACAGAAAATTATTGCAACATGGCAAACAGCTATTGATCAGTTAGACAAAATTCCCCCCCAAACCTTAGCGGGTAAATTAGCCGAAAAACGGTTAGAAACGGCTCAACGGGATTTTCAACAACAGCTTGGATTTGTAGCAGGAAGTATTAAAGGAAATACCTTAATTGATGCGGCAATGCAATTCGCTAGTCAAGCCGCAAAAAGTTCTCAAAATCCGCCTCACACTGCTAACGAATGGCAACAAGTGATTCAATTATGGGAGGAGGCAATTCGTCGTTTAGAACAAGTTCCGACGGAGAACCCTAGCTATTTAGAAGCTCAGAAAAAATTAGCAGAATATACAACAAATTTAGGAATATCTCAAACGCGATTACAAACTGAAAAAGATGCTATTGAGTTAGTTAAACAAGCAAAATCTTCTATTGCTCAATGGCAAAAAATAGCTCGTTCTCAAGATCCTGATATTGGCTCTTTAACCAGTGAATTAAGAAATATTATTGATACTTTACAACAAGTTCCAGCAGGGACAACGGTTAGTGCAGAAGCTCAAAATTTACTGCGCTCTGCTCAACATACTTGGGATAAATTATCGATGAATTAAGCAGTCAGGATTTATAATTTCCTATCTTTTATGATAAATTAAAAGATTAGACAAAACATTGATATTTTGAGTACATCCTAGTCTTGAAACCGATTAACCCGTACAATTATGACTGAAACACCACAAGAGTCTTCCCCGTCCCTTTCCTCGACACCAGAGTCTGCAATAGATACGGCTCAATTAGTGCAATTTTTACGTCGTAAACAAGGAAATTGGGTAGAATGGGGTGAAGCCTGCGCTCAGTTGCAAAAATCCGGTTACAATCCTCAACAAATTTTTGAAGAAACCGGGTTTGAACCGATTCAACAAAATCAAGTGATTGTAGCTGCACAGGTTTTTAGCTCGTTAGTTAAAGGCAATTTAGCAGAAGAAATTGTATCTTATTTTCAACACAAAGGAAGTGATGTTTTATATGAATTTCGGATTTTAACGCAACCAGAACGAGTTATTGCTTCCGAATTTGCCAATCAACGTAAATTAGATGCAGATGAAGCCAGAGAATTAACAAAAGCTATGAAAGAATTCTCTCGGTTTTCAATTCCTCCAGAGGGTTTTTCTAACCATCCTGGGGATGTTTTAGCTTATCAAGCGTGGAAATCAGCACGACAACAAAATGATTTACAACAGCGCTCACGGTTAATTGCTAAAGGCTTAAAATATGCTCATTCTCAAACTGCTAGAGAAAAAATTGAACAACTGTTAACGGATTTCTCAGTGAGTCCAAAAAGGTCAGCACCTCGTTTACCGATTTATCGTTTAGAAGCGGAAGAAGATATTCCTCGTTTAATCCCCGTTGCGGGAGAATTTCCTATCAGTTTATCGGACTTGAAGGCGGTTCCTTTAATGGAAGAAATCGGGAAATTTCGCATTGTTAAATCTTCTGGAAATGCGGCTTGGGTTCCTGTCCCTGGATGGCAAGTGGTCATGAATGCAGAAGATCCCGTTGCTATTTTAGGAAATAGTGCTAATTTACCAAATCCTTTACAGAATAAATCGGAATCTGTTTTAATCATTATTGATCGCGCTCAACGAGCATGGGATGGGGATGCTTATTTCTTAGTAGAAGACTCTGAACATTTAAACTTACAATGGTTTGATGAAAATCCCCCCATCTCATTACTTGGAAAGTTAATTTTAGTGGTGCGTCCACAGAAAGTATTGGATGAGGATCATATCCGTGATGTTTGGCAAATTGATGAATAAAAATTCAAGCGGATAATAGGGAACAGGATTAACAGGATTTTAGAATTAACGTCCTGTTTGTCTCTGTCCCCTTGTCTTTGTTTATTTTATTTGATGTTGACGATACCAATGATAACCATAAGCTGCACCTCCAATAATTAATAAATAAGGACTAAAGGCTAATAACCATAACATTAATCCAACTAATATCCAGGTAAATTCTGCCATTGTATGGGTTGCAGTTCCCCAAGTTTCTTGTATTCTTAATCCCCAATTATTAGGAGTAGAAGCAGCAGAAACGGCTGATTCAAGGGTTAAATTAATGGTAGAATAAGCAACTTGATTTTGTAAATTTCTTAATTGAGCATCAATGCGTTCAATAGATTCTCGAATGGTACTTAATTCATTCGCTGTTTTCAAAACGTCCCCAACGGAACCCGAACGTTCCATTATTTTTAAAATCATCTCTTCAGATTTCCGTAAATTTCGCAGTCGTGCTTGAAAATCAACTAATTGATCGGAAACATCCTCGGCGGTAATGGTTTGATTTTCAACTGTTCCCAACTTCGCTAATAAGTTTAACGTTATTTCTAATCGCTGTTGAGGAACTCTAAACTCTAAATAAGCTGTTTGACGCTGACTATTATCAGGAGATTTTTGAGCCTCAAATTTTAAAATATCTCCTTGTTGTTTCTGTATAATTTGAGTAATTGATTCTGTAGTTTGATGAATGGATTGTACCATTAACGTTAATTGAGCTCGTTTAATCAGTTGAGATTGTTTTTTAGGTTCTGGGAGCGTTTTTTCAGGTGCAGAAGTTATCATTCCCCCTGTATCTGCTATCACTAAAGGTGTTGTAGCGGAAGAACTAATTCTTGGTTTATTCGCCTGACCCCCACAGCTTGATAACGCTAAAATTGATAGGGTTAACCCTAATAAATATCCTGTTTTTATTCCAGTTTTAGTTTTAATTTGATCCTGATTCATGGCGTAACCTTCTTTGATTTAATAGCAATGATAACTGTGCAATAAGACAGGTTAATTCAGCCTATTATTAATTAAAATTTGTTGAAAAACTGTCCTGAAAGTAATATTTTTGATGAAAATATAGCCTAAAATTTACCTTGTTTTAAGGATAATTTAGACCCGATCGGATTTCGTCGAGATTGAACAATCATCAATAACCCAATGATTCCTAACCCAACCATCATTCTAGGTTCAGGAACACTCACATTCGTATTCAATGGATTATTAGGTTTATTTAACTGTTCTTTTCCGGTTTCAACCTGACGATTAAATCGATCCTTAGATGCTTCTGCGGCTTTTAACGCTTGACGTTGTTCGTCATTAACTAGAACAATCATCGAAGAATAGGGTGTAACAATATTATAGGTTTTTGCGATCGCATGAATCCCATCTAATTGAGTTAATTGTTGCTCGGAAGTTTTCTGACTTAACCCCCGAACCAATAACCGCGCAGCAATCGAATCAAATCCCTGAGAATTTGTAGGTTTTTCAGTGGTTTTTTCTATGAACCACCCATAACCATCTGCTACACTTAAAACCGTCGGTTTAGGTTGGGGTGAATTTGCTAAATTTTGGGTTAATTGTTCTGTTGTTCCGATACGTTTCATCACCTCAGAAATATCTGTCGCCACTCCACCACCACTATTTTGAATCATCTTTAACGTTCCATCTTCATAAGCAGGAGCCAAGGAACCTAAATGGACAATCCACAACGGAACAGAAAGCTGAGGAACTCCAGTTTTATCCTTCGATAATTCATAGCTTCCTTCATCACTAATCAAGATAATACTGTCATACTGTTGATTTCCTTTTAACTGCATAAACTGACGTAACATTTCTTGAATTTGTAGAGTTCCATAAAACGTCTTTTTCTTCACTGCAAACTGCTGTAAATTATCCAGAAATTGGGGTTGATTTCCAATCGTTGCAGTTAGATATAAATCCGCTTGATTATTAGGAAGGATATTATTTTTAAACCAGTCCAAGGTTTGCGCTAATTCTGGTTGATGGTTTCCCATACTGCGAGAGGTATCGAGAATAATTGCAAATTGTTTCCCTTGAGGTAAAACATAATCTGTTTGAACTAAAGGTTGAGCCGTAATTTTATAATCTGCTAAGATCACTTCATGGGATTTAAGCAGTTGTTGAGAGGTGGGTAAACTGGTTTCTAACCAATCTTTTTCAAAACCTTTAATTTTTTTATGATTGCGAATTCGTTCTGTACTATTTGTCCAGAAAATATTGCGTTTTTCCCCTAATTTTGGTAATAGCCATTGATTCCCTTGACGCAGAACTTTATAGGTTAACCAAAGGTGCATTGCTCTAGGGGAATTAGGATTAGTTTGATCCCCAAGTAAAGATTTAGGAGGAATGGGAAAAGCTCGCAGGCGATAATGTTGAGTTCCGACTTGTTCTAATAATGCAGGATCAACCGGACGTTCCCGTTTAACTTGGGAATTATACACTTTTTGAGCCGCCCCTCTGGGGGAAACCGTAAAGGGAAAACGGGTGGATTTATTATTGGTATCTCCTAACCAAAGACCTGTAATGACGGCTGTTTCAGGTAGGGAAAAGGAGTAAAATATTTCTTCTACATCGTTGGTTTGATTTTGATAATTTTCATAGATTTCTACCTCAGCCCAGTCTCCTTGTTCTTGTACAGTAATCTCCTGCTTTGCTAACCAAACTTTCTTTTGATTAATATTCAATAATCCTGCCTTAGCTTCATCTAAAATTGCTGTAGATTTCAAGGCGCGTTGAATAGCAATGCGTTCTCCTTTTTGGATTGAACTATCAAAAAAATTAGCATAAAGTTTTTCAGCTTTATCAGAATCTTTCTCTAAATCTCCTTGATAAAGGAAGGGAGAAAGCAGTTGATTATAGCTATTCTGAATTCCATCAAGGAGAGGTTGAGGCAAGTTAAAAACATCGCGGTACAACGCTTCCATAGAATTACTATCTTTCACCGCTCCTAAATAACGATAGGCGGATAGATAGGCGTTCACTAATCCTTTACGGATGGTGGGAGATTGGGCTAATAATTCTTGTTTTTGTTGTTCGGTTTGGGGAATTATTGCTAACTTTTTAAAAGCTAAACCTTGAGGTTGATGAGAAAAATTAATAAATAATATGATCCAAAGGGTAACGATTCCCAAAGAAATTTGGGCAGTCCGAATCTGACCATATTGGGCTGAAAATTTGCGTAAAATTCGTTGTCCTGAGTGGATATAAAGGGCAACAAAAGCAGAAGGCATTCCTAAAAATAGTGTGGCCGTTCCAGCAAACAAAATGGTTAGAATAAAAAAAGATAATAAAAAATCATGAGTTAAAGACCACCAAAGATCAGTTAACCATTCAAAGGCAAAGAAACCCCGTAGAAGGATCACCGCCAGGGGAACCACATAATAGAAAAGACAAATGCCCACATAGAACCCAGTGAATAACATTAGGCTATGGGTGACGAGTTGGATTTCTGATAAAAATCGAGAAAATTTATTATGTTTTTGTCCTAAGTATCCCCACAATAATTCTATGAAAAAGGCAGCAATACAAATCAGAATAGTTGATAGGACTAAACGGCTGGCTGGGGTGAGTTCTCGGAAAATAAATAATCGCACTAGACAGAAGAGAAAAAGCGGTGCTTCTACCCCATAAAATAAGCGAATTAATTCGACAGGACGTTGGCGTAAATATCGACCTGCAATGATGGTACAAACGGTAGGAACTCCAATTAAAGCCAGGATGGTCAGGGTAAATTCTAGTTCAATATCCCCCCGAAGGGTTGCCACCATTAAAAAAACTGCCACAAAGGGTAAAATCCACAGATAAACAAAACCTAAGAAAGTGGCATTCCAAACCCAAAAAATTAATTTAAACACCGAATGTAGGGTTTTCGTTTGATTCATATCACTCCATTGAGATCACGTTTTATGAAGAACGGAAAACGGGTGCGCTGGCTTAATTTCCCAGTTTAACCATCTACACTTGAGCTATCGGTGATTACCCAATTTCAGAGGCAGAAATTTACAATTTGTTACTGTAGCAGGGAACCCAGAACAATAAAAAAGCCCAAGCCACCAGGCTTGAGCTTTTGTTTCTATGAGATGAAATCTAGGAACTGATGGGGTTCAATCTAAATCGAAATTACCCGTTCAAGTTCAACAGTGGTTTAGTAGCGACCTCCGCGATTACCACCACCACGACGACCACCACCACCACCACCAAAGGAACCATGACCGCCGCCCGCATTCTCGCGGGGTTTGGCTTTATTCACTTTCATATTACGCCCCATCCATTCCGCGCCATCAAGATCGTCAATGGCTTTTGCTTCTTCTGCTTCCGTTTCCATTTCCACAAAAGCAAAGCCACGCACCTTCCCGGTTTCACGATCTTTAGGAAGCTGAACCCGTTTGACAGAACCATATTCTGCAAACACCGTGGTTAAATCATCTTGGGTGACGTCATAAGAAAGATTGCCGACATAAATAGACATGGGTTATCTCCAAAATCAAGACAGTGCAGAGGTTGGAATTTCGGAGAGAAGCCTGTCCAAACCAAACGGGAAATGCCCATCGAGACTACAAACAAAAGCTACAACCGAATTTTACTCTCACTGATTATTGTAACACAATCTGTTAAAAAAACAGATCAAAAAATGTTGTATTCAACAACTTAGTAACGACGTGAATAATTTTGTTTATTTCCCCAACTTCCTCTAGCGGATTTGCGTTCTTCACGGGGTCGAGCTTTATTCACTTTCAGCACTCGAGTCATCCACTCAGCACCATCAAGTTCATTAATGGCATTGGTTTCTTCGTCATCTGTCGTCATTGATACAAATCCAAAACCCCGTTTTCTCCCGGTTTCTCGGTCAATGGGGATTTGAACATCTTTCACAGACCCATACTCGGCAAAAACTTCTCTGAGATTTTCTTCTGTAACGTCGTAAGACAAATTACCTACATAGATCGTCATTACTTACCTCTTCGATCAAGAAACAAAAGGTGTGCAGAGATTGGAATTCGGAGGTAAGCGGGCAGAACTTACATTAGAGAGCTAAATTGTCCTTGATGCCATCGCAAACTAGGCTACCGATATCTAATCTATTTGAGATCATAACATTTTTTTCTCAAAAGCCTATATCTATCTTTTGGCAGAGTTAGTTTTTCTTGACGAGATTATCCAGGGAGTAGATGATATCTGATTTTGATTAAATATTACAAATTGTAAAGGGAAGTTCAACAATTGACCCGGCTGCATTTAGGTTGGGAATTTTCTGATAAAAAGCGAATTAAAAATTCTGTTGCTTGTAAACTATCTAACGGTTTAGAAATTAAATCTCCTTGTCCATTAAATCAGTTTGTTTCAAATTAATTTTTTAATCAATTTTATAGGAGAAAAATTCTGTCATTCTGACTGCGATCGCAATTTGTAGCACAAAAGGAATAACGAACAGTTGACGGAGTGACCACTTCACCAGCGTTGATCTCCTGTTGCGTCAATAAAGGTTGGGTTTTGTTCTGGATCTATCTTAAGAAATAATTATTACGGTCAACAACAAAATCAATATTCTCCCATTCTCAACGGTCAATCTATCTCCTCTCAAGACTTTGAAACGTTTATGCAGGTTGGATCATGGATTTTATAAGCAATTTTAATCAAAAAACTATTTATTTATAATTTGAAATTGTCTAATCTAGGAAAAGAGCCTAATCAAATCAAGATAGGAATAAAAACAAACCATGCAGAATTCCCTCGAACCCTTACCTGAATTGAAGCCTACCTGGTTAGGACGGTTTCGGATTATCAATACCTTAGAAATGATTCAAGACTTAATTGTCATTTCTTTATGTATTGGGCTATTTTGTTTTATGGTCTTGCAACTGAGAGAAATGTTTTTCTCTCTGCTACCTCCCTTAAACTTTCAAGAAGTCACCGCAGATATTTTATTTCTGTTAATTTTGGTTGAACTGTTTCGCTTGTTAATTATTTATTTACAAGAAAAACGAATTTCCATTGGCGTTGCGGTGGAAGTTTCTATTGTCTCGGTATTAAGGGAAGTGATTGTTAAAGGAGTTTTAGAAACCGAATGGATTCAAATTTTAGCAACAGGTGGATTTTTATTAGTTTTAGCCGTGATTTTATTAGTCCGGGTTTGGATTCCACCAACCTTTGAAGGAATTGATCCTGAACGTCGGATTACGCAGCGTTATAAATGGATGCAAACTCCTCAATCTCATACAGATTCAGTAGAAATTTCTTCCCCGAATTGACCCAATAAATATGAATGAAGTCAAGGCTATTTAATCAATTAAACAGCCTTGGCATTCAGTCATCTTAAATTCTACCCTGGAGTTTTAATATTTTCTGCAAATCCAAAGTTGAGGGTCGGAGGTTCTAAATTCGGAATCATGATATCAATTCCTGGGGGTAAAGGCGGTAATTTCGGTATTCCCGTTTCTACATCCTTCGTATTTTGTTCTAATTTGGCAATAAACTCCGATGAAGGAACTTCTGCCACCTTCATCGTATTTAATAATTGAGCCAGCGCCACCTCAAGATCATTACGAGGGTCAATCGCCACCCAACCTTGACTGGTCAACTTCCGCAACTCAAAGTGTAAATGTGGCCCGGTTGACATTCCGGTACTTCCCACTCGTCCAATCACTTCTCCCTGTTTAACGATTTCTCCAGGTTTAACAAACAGTTCCGACAAGTGACCATAGAGGGTTTCCTGGGATTTTTCCGAGTGATTCAGGACAACGGCCATCCCATATCCCCCTAACCAATCAGCAATGGACACTTGACCCGAATAGGAAGCGACAACAGGAGTCCCTTCATCAGCCCCTAAATCAATCCCCGTGTGAAACCGGCCATAACCTAAAACCGGGTGTTGTCGCCAACCAAATAACGAAGTAATCGGTGCTGGAATACTCAAGGGGAAAAGCAGGTTAGTATCCCCATTTCCTCGCATCGCCGCAGGTCGTTGGGTGCGATTATAATAAGCCAAACCCGAATTACTCATACTGCTGACGGCTATCGGGCCAACTTGAATCGGGCTAAACCCAGTAACCGCAACTTCCCCTGCATAAGAGCCTCCAGACCCATAATCAACAGGTTGAGGTTGCCAGGAAGAATAATTCCCCTCAGAACTTCCTGCAACGACGGGTTCAGAATTAGCAAAAAATTGATTAGGCTCAGAGGCGACCGCCTGTGGATTCACTAAGGGGTTAGGGATGGAGGGATTGCTATTTCCAATATAGGGAGTATTTCCACTATAGGGAAAGGAATTATTGTCCGCTTGATACATGGGTGAAGGATAAGCTGGGGAGCATAAATCTGCAGCGGCTTGTCCTAGCTGTAAAGCGGTTTTGCATCCGGTTGAACGGTCTGAAAACACAACGGTAGAGGGAGCTTCGTAGCCTTCTGTTGCACCGATTTGGTAATCCGTTGTATCAATATAAGCATTCGCCGGAGAATCGGTGATAGGTGCAGGTTCCGGTAAAACAATTTCCTGTTGTGGTGGGGGGACGATATTAGGAATTTCTGGTTCCGACGGTTCAGAATAATATTCCGTTTCAGGATTATAGGCAGGTTCAGGTTCTATAAAATGATCGCTGCTGGGTGCAGGTTCGCTATCGTAGGAGGGTTCCGATTCAATCTGGGGTTCAACATCAGGAAACCCAACCGGATCACTATATTCTGCGGGGGTTTCAGTCGAATAGGCTTCTTGAGGAACACTCTCGTTAGAAGGAGAAACCGCTTCCATCGGTTCTGCTTCTACAGGAATTGAAAATTCATCCGTAGCAATTACACGGTTACTTAATAGTATTAAACCTGTCAGACAACCTAAACCTAAGAGGGTGTATCGTCCTGATAAACAGTTTAAACCATAACGACGTTGAACCCAGTGGCGAGACGGTCGAGATGTAGCACCGGGGGCGGATGGAGATTTGGGATGAGAATAGCTGGGTTCCGTCATTATCTTCACACAACCAATGATGATCTAACCGTTTAACTGTAGCCGACACTTATTGTACCGGGCTGGAGGTCAATTTCTTGAGAAAATCCAATTTCTGTTTTGGGATAAAGACCCACCCGCAGGTTCCCCTGTTCCGAAACACCCAGGATCACACCCGTTTGCTCGGCAATGGAGATCGGCTTCCCAATACAGGTTAACAGTTGGGTATAATCCGTCAAAACCTTGTTAATATTAGCACTCAATAATTGTTGAATGCCGAGATCTAATCCTTGCAAAACTAATGCGGCTAAAAATTCTAAGGATTGAATCGGTGGCGGTGTATAGGCGCTGGGTTTTCCTGCACTCGCAAAAAAGCTTTGTAAATTAATTCCAATTTCAGGAACGGGGTTACTCCAGTTTAAACCGACTCCAATTACCGCTTGGGTAATCTGATGTTGAGAAATTTTAGTTTCGGTGAGAATTCCGCCCAATTTCTTTTGATTTAACATTAAATCATTCGGCCATTTGAGTTGAATCGGACAACCGCGATCGCGCAAAATAGTAGCTATACCCCAAGCAGAACATAAGGTTAATTGCGCTTGTTTTGCCACAGGAAGCTTGAGAAGCAGAATTTTTGATAAAAATAACCCCCCCCGACTCGACTGCCATTGTCGCCCCCACTGTCCCCGTCCGGCCGTTTGTTGTCCAGCGATAATAACGGTTCCTGCGGGTTCATCTTGTGCTAACAGTTCCCAAGCGGTTTGATTGGTTGAAACTAAAGTATCAAAATAGTGAATTTTGGGTAACACACTATCCCCCATCGGGTCATGGAGGGTTTCTAAGGCAGATTGTAAACGGGATAAATTCAGGGTCACAGCAAATTGTTGAACTTCAGTTAAAATCAAAGCAGTTTGTAGTCGCAACACCTCAATTTCCTAATTTTATGCACACTTGGCACTGGCAAAGCTGGGATGGATTACCCTATTTAACCTGTAGTTTACTGAAAGAGTGGCAACATGGCTTTTTTACTCGTTCCTTTAGTCCTCGCACACCCTCCGATTTAGTTGATGTGCTACAACCTGCGGTTCCAGTGTATCGAGTTAAACAAGTGCATGGAAATGTGGTATTAAAAACTGGAACGGTAGAACCCCTGGAGAATTCCGCTACAGAAAATATTTCTTTAGTCGAAGCTGATGGTTTATTTGCCGAAAATTCCTCAGAAGCGGTTTGGGTAGCGACAGCAGATTGTGTTCCGGTGTTAATTGCGGATGCTCAAACCGGAAAAGTGGCGGCAGTTCATGCCGGATGGCGAGGAACGGCTGCTAAAATTGTTCCAGAAGCGATCGCCCATTTCCAAGCGGTGGGTAGTCAACTCCAAGATCTGCGGGTCGCCTTGGGGCCAGCCATTTCTGGGGAAGTGTATCAAGTGTCCTTAGATGTGGCGACACAGTTAGCTCAAAGTCTCGATTTCGACACCGAAGCCGAAGGATTAGAACCGATTTATCAACTCTCCCATTCTCCCATCCTTCCCGACCCTGAACCTAACAAAGTTCGCTTAGACGTGCGACGGTTTAATCGCTTACAACTCGAACAATTAGGCATTGAACCCGACCAAGTAGCGATCGCCCCCTATTGTACCTATCAAGACCCTAACGCCTTTTTTTCCTACCGTCGAGACAACTTAAAAAAAGTCCAATGGTCAGGAATTGTCAGTAATTAGGCAGTGTGGAACAGGCATCTTGCCTGTTTGGATAAAGATTGAGTTAAGCTTACAGTTAATAAAATGGTGTAAATATAAAGTCCGATGAGCGAGCAAAGTCCCTACGAACAGCTTGGGGTTACCGTTGATGCCTCCTTTGATGAAATTCAGGAAGCCCGGGATCGCCTAAAACAACAATATAGTGGTGAACGTAAGCTGCTTGAATCAATTGAAGCCGCTTATGATGCCATTTTGATGGATCGGTTAAAACTACGGCAAGAGGGCAAAATAAAAGTTCCTGAACGCATTCGTTTTCCTGAACGTGCCCCGACGCTTCCCCCTGGTTTTCAACCTCCAACAACCCAAAAGCCCAATTGGTTACAACAATTGCTGGATACTCCCAGCCGTTCTGATTTGTTATGGCCATCGGGAATTTATGCAGCCTTAGCGAGTTTAAGTGTTTATCCGGGTTCGCCGGAATCGATTTTAACCCTAACTCTTGCCTTGGGGGTAGGATCTTGTTTGTATTTTCTTAACCGGAAAGAAAATAAGTTTGGTCGAGCCGTTTTACTAACGGTTATGGGTTTAATTACAGGGTTATTGTTGGGAAGTTTACTCAGTCCAGCGATCGGAAACTTGTTAGCTGTAGAACGGTTTATTTCTCTAATCACTTTTATCATTTTGTGGATAGTGAGTTGTTTTTTACGTTAATTTCAGCGAGGTTAAAGTTAGAGAAAATCATTTTATTTCAATTAAAAAAAGGGCTGGATTTCTATTAAGAAAAGCAGCCCTTTTTTGCTAAAGTTATTTGATTTTAAGCGATGGCAGCCATTTTCACATCATTATTGGCTAATAAGTCTTGCAGTTCTTCTGCATCAACTGTTTCTTTATCAATTAACAAATCCGCTAATTGATTCAGAACATGGCGGTTTTCAACTAATACTTGTTTCGCCCGTTTATAAGCTTCATCCACCAGTTGACGAACTTCTCCATCAATGGCTGAGGCGGTTTCTTCGGAAAAATCCCGTTCTGACATAATATCCCGTCCCAGGAAGATATTACCCTGTTGACGACCTAATGCCACCGGGCCAAGGCGATCGCTCATCCCATAACGAGTAATCATTTGACGCGCTACACGAGTCACCTGTTGTAAGTCATTAGAAGCACCTGTAGTAACTTCCTCTTCCCCAAAGATAATTTCTTCAGCGACCCGACCGCCCAAGGCAACGGCCATTTGATTTTGCAAATAAGAGCGACTGAATAAACCGGAGTCCATGCGTTCTTCACTGGGCATGAACCAGGTTAACCCCCCAGCCCGACCGCGAGGAATAATGCTAATTTTCTGTACCGGGTCATAGTCTGGCATTAAAGCCCCGACTAAAGCGTGACCCGCTTCGTGATAAGCCACTAGGGTTTTACGTTTTTCGCTCATCACCCGATCTTTCTTCTCTGGCCCCGCTAACACCCGGTCAATGGCATCATTCACTTCATCCATTGAAATTTCGGTGAGGTTGCGACGGGCAGCTAAAATCGCGGCTTCGTTCAACAGGTTGGATAAGTCCGCCCCGGTAAACCCAGGAGTCCGACGGGCAATTTTATCCAAGTCCACATCTTTTGACAAAGTTTTACCCCGTGCATGAACCCGGAGAATTTCTGAACGACCGTTATAGTCGGGACGGTCAACCACCACTTGACGGTCAAAGCGACCCGGACGCATTAAAGCGGCATCTAAAACGTCGGGACGGTTGGTAGCCGCAATAATAATAATTCCCGTATTGCCTTCAAACCCGTCCATTTCCGTTAATAATTGGTTCAGGGTTTGTTCGCGTTCATCGTTACCGCCGCCTAAACCAGCCCCCCGTTGACGACCCACGGCGTCAATTTCATCGATAAAGACGATACAGGGTGCATTGGTTTTAGCTTGTTCAAACAGGTCACGAACGCGGGACGCCCCGACCCCCACGAACATTTCCACAAATTCTGAACCGGAAATACTAAAGAATGGAACTCCGGCCTCCCCCGCAACCGCTTTGGCTAACAGGGTTTTTCCGGTTCCTGGGGGGCCGACTAATAATACCCCTTTAGGAATTTTCGCACCGACGGCGGTAAAGCGATCGGCATTTTTCAGGAAGTCTACTACTTCGCTGAGTTCCAGTTTAGCTTGTTCAATACCCGCCACATCTCCGAAGGTGACTTGGGTTTGGGGTTCCATCTGAACTCTGGCTTTGGACTTGCCAAAGTTCATGGCTTGGCTACCAGGGCCATTCTGAGCGCGACGTAATAAGAAGAATAAGCCCACCAAGAGCAAAACGGGGAAGAAAAGGCTACTCAGGGCTTTAAACCAAAAGCCCTCATCGCTCTGGGGTAGAACTGAAATATCAACATTATTTTGACTCAGGATATCGATCAGTTCAGGATCGTTGGGAAGGTTGACTAAAATTTTATTCCCATCTTGAGCCGTGACTAAGGCTTTAGAGCGATCAGAACTGAGGCTGACCCGTTCAACTTTATTATTCTTGACTTCTTGAATAAAGGTGCTATACTTCCATGTCTCCCGCGTTTGGGGCTGTTTGTCAAAAAAGGCGGTTGCTAATGCTAAGACGACAATGGCAAGCAGGGCGTATAACCCCGCATTTCTCCAGCGTTTGTTCACCGAGGTCGATCCTCCTACTGTTGCTGCGAGTCCACAGGACTCTGGTATTGTTATGCTATTGTTACTAATCTTAACGTATTTTTCATCAAGACTGGGGAGTGCCTCCTAATCATCTCCATCAGTCCAGGGTTAATCCGTTAAGCACTTATACTCAAAACAGAGTAGAGGGAGCGACAAAGGAGTAATATATTAAAAGATTTTTCACTCCGTTCAGTTTAAGGTCAAACCGTTGTGCAAGTTGAAAGTCAACCGAGCGTTCCGCCAAATTCCATTTGTAAGATTTGTAGTTCCCTATCTCCCTATTTCGCTGAAGCTACAATTTTAAATTCCTATTCTATTCATTATTTTAAATGTTCAGTCTGTGGATTTGTACAAACGGATGAACCCTATTGGTTAGATGAAGCTTATTCTCATCCAATTGCCCTAAGTGATGTGGGATTAGTAACCCGAAATTTAAAATTTTCTCAAATTACTCAACAGTTAGTTTTATCAAGCTTTAATGTTTCAGGAAAATTTTTAGACTATGGCTGTGGTTATGGTTTATTTGTTCGTCTGATGCGAGATTTGGGGTTAAATTTTTACGGATATGATAAATATTGTGAAAATATCTTTTATCAAGGCTTTGAAGGAAATACAGTAGAAAATTATGATTTATTGACGGCTTTTGAAGTTTTTGAACACTTTGTTAATCCTATTGATGAAATTACAAATTTATTAAATTTTTCTAATAATTTATTATTCAGTACACAACTACTTCCCCCTAACAATCCTAAGCCGGATGAATGGTGGTATTATGCTCTGCATGAAGGTCAACATATTTCGATTTATACCTATGAATCATTGGTAAAAATTGCTGAAAAATTTAAGTTGAATTTATATTCAAACAAAACAGACTTACATTTATTAACAAAAAACAAACTCGCAGAAACAGCTTGGAATCAAGCTGTTTCTATAGAATTTAAACCTCATCCTTTACCTTCGTTAACAGAGCAGGATTTTCTGAAAATAATAGAAGAACGTAAAATCATTAACAATAAATCTTTAAATCAAAAATCAATGATTCATAAAAATTCAAATCAAATTATTATTGATGGCGTATTTTTCCAAATTCGGAATACGGGAATTGCGCGGGTTTGGAAATCTTTACTAGAAGAATGGTCTCAACATGATTTTTCTCAACAAATTTTGGTTTTAGATCGGGAAGGAACAGCACCTAAAATCCCAGGGATTCAGTATTATCAAATTCCAGCTTATGATTATGATAAAATAGAAGAAGATCGTCAACTTTTACAAAATATTTGTGATCAAGAAAAGGCTGATCTGTTTATCTCGACTTATTATACAACACCCTTAACAACGCCTTCAGTATTTATGGGATATGACATGATCCCAGAACAGTTAAAACTGGATTTAACTACGGCAATGTGGCAAGAAAAACATCATGCGATTAAACAGGCATCTGCTTATATTACCATTTCTGAAAATACGGCTCAAGATTTAGTTCATTTCTTCCCTGAAATTAATAAAAATAAAATTACAGTCGCTCATTGCGGTGTCCCTACTGTATTTTCACCCGGAAATGAAACAGAAATTCAACAATTTAAAGCTAAATATAACATTAGTAAACCCTATTTTATTTTAGTCGGTCAACGTTTAGGTGCAGGAGGGTATAAAAATACTTTATTATTCTTTAAAGCTTGCGCTCAACTGCAAAATTATCGAGATTTTGAAATTGTTTGCGTGGGAGGAGAACCTCATTTAGAAGCGGAATTTTACCCCTATATTCAACGATTTAAAATCCATTTATTACAATTGAGTGATCAAGAATTAAAATCAGGCTATTCCGGTGCGATCGCCTTAATTTATCCTTCTAAATATGAAGGGTTTGGAATGCCAATTATTGAAGCAATGGCCTGTGGTTGTCCGGTGATTACTTGTCGGAAAGGTTCAATTCCAGAAGTCGCAGGAACCGCCGCTTATTATGTCGATGAGGATCAGGTTTTATCAATGATGAAAGCCTTAGAAGACATTCAAAAACCTGACATTCGCCAATCTTTGATTCAAGCGGGTTTAACACAAGCGTCTCAATATTCGTGGTCAAAAATGGCTGAAATTGTCCAACGTGCTTTAGTTGAAACTATACAGAATTTAAAGCTGGATTTTCAAGATTTTACCTATTCTAAATGCAGTCATTTTAATCAGTTTCAACGCTTTGGAGATTATAATAAAATTAATATTGACGGATGCGATTTAAAGGTTTATCAAGATTTATTAGCTTATAATTTTATTACAAAAAATCTACCCAAAGGTTCAAAAATCTTAGAAATTGGGGGCGGAAATTCCAGAGTATTACAAGCTTTAAAAAATGATTATGAATGTTGGAATTTAGATAAATTTGAAGGGTTAGGAAATGGCCCGAATCAAATTCGGGTTGGAGAAAACTGCCGAATTGTTTTAGATTATATTGGAAAGTTTAACTCGGAGCTTCCTGAACAATATTTTGATTGTGTTTTTAGTATTTCTACCTTAGAACATATTAACGAAAATGAAACGACTTTTAAACACATTACTCAAGATATCGATCGCATCTTAAAACCGAACGGTTTATCCTTGCACTGTTTCGATGTTGTCATCAGAAAATCTGAAGTTTGGACAAATCAATTTTTACCCTATTTATTTAAAACCCAGAAAACCTTCAATGCAATGATTCCATTTTCAGAGATCAAATCTGATCCTGATTTATATGGAATGTCAGAAAGTGCTTATCGTCAGTTTTGGCAACCTGTAACTCAAACATCCTATTCAGAATTTGGTCAACCCATTTCCTATAATATTCTTTGGCAAAAATCCCCCATCAATCAATCATCAAAATCCACAATGTTTACATCTCCTGAAATTTTAGTTTCTTCATCTTTCCCTAAAATTTCAATTGTAACTCCTTCCTTTAATCAAGGTGAATTTTTAGAAGAATGTATTGATTCTATCCTGAGCCAAAATTATCCGAATTTGGAATATATTATTATGGATGGGGGCAGTACAGATGGTTCAGTTGAAATTATCAAAAAATATGAAAAGTATTTAACCGACTGGCAAAGTCAAGGAGATGGTGGTCATTATCAAGCTGTAAATACTGGATTTCAAAAAACAACTGGGGACATTATGGGATGGTTAAATTCTGATGATAAATACCATCCTGATGCTTTTTATAAAATTGCGGTAACATTTCAACAGCATAAACAGGTTGAATGGCTAATGGGAATTCCCACCGAATGGGATCGAACCGGAAAACATATTCATAGCCAGATGCAGACTCCTTTATGGTCAAGAAAAATGCTTCTGGATAAACAATGGGTGCAACAATATCAACAATTACAACATACTTGGATTCAACAAGAAAGTACATTTTGGACGCGATCGCTCTGGGAAAAAGCCGGAGCAAAATTAAGATTAGATCTTCAATTAGCCGGAGATTTTGAACTGTGGTTACGTTTTTCTCGCTATGCTCCTTTGTATTTATTAAGAAGCTTAATTGGTGGATTTCGTACCTATGACAGCCAACGATCTAAAATTTATCGAGATCAATATTTTCAAGAAGTTAAACAAGTTGTTCAAGAGGAATTGCAATTGATTCAGCAGGGTCAATATCCTTCTGAAAGTGTTGTACCCTCTCCGATTATTCTGCAAGATTCAGATATTTTATCCCTGAAACAACAAGCTCAATATCAGCCAACTATCACCCCGAAAACTGATTTTAAAGTGTCTGCTATTGTTTCCACCTATAATTCAGCATCAATGATGCAGGGACGGTTAGAAAATTTAATTAATCAAACGTTATTTCAAGCCGGAGAATTAGAAATTATTGTTGTTGATTCCGGTTCTCAAGAAAACGAACGAGATATTATTTTAGCGTTTAAACAGCAATATCCGAACTCAATTATTTATATTAGAACAGAAGAACGAGAAACCATTTATCAAGCTTGGAATCGAGGAATTAAAGTTGCACGGGGTCAATATATTACCAATCAAAATACGGATGATCGACTAAAATTAAACGCTTTAGAACGATTAGCAACCTATTTAGATGAACATCCAAAAGTGATATTAGTTCATGGTGATCAGCAAGCTGTATCACCCGGAGAAACAGTTAACCTGGAAGCGTTAAACGGTAAACCTCACTGGAATTGGTCAGAATTTTCTCGTTTAAAATTAATATTTTTAGCTCAAGTGGGTTCTCAACCGATGTGGCGGAAATCTCTACATCAGGATTATGGATGGTTTGATGAAACCTTAAAAGTTCGAGGAGATCAAGACTTTTATATTCGGATTGCTAATGGGGGAGAATTCCATTTTATTCCTGAAATTTTAGGAACGTTGAACCTTTCTAAACAGTCTTTAAGTCATCAACAAGATCTCAGCCGTGAAGAAGAAATCTTAATTTTTAAACGATATACCACTTCCCGGGAAAAATTAGCTCAATTTATGAATGTTAATTCCGTTCCCTTAACGGATCAAAATTATCAAATTTTAGTGAATAATTTTTGTTGTGACTTAGCTAATCAAGCTTTATCACAATTTCATCTTCCGTTTTATATCAAGTTAGTCACCGAATTATTAAACGCCGTGACTGATCTCGGAATCTATCAACAAACAGTACAAACGAATTTATTAAGAATTTGGAACCGATTTTCTGATCCCGCCACCCGATTTCAATTCATGAAAACTTTATCACCCAAAGTGATCGAAATTTGTGATGAACAACTGCAACTCAAAGGAGAGAAGATGGAAAAAATTGATCAATCCCAATTGTTGATTAATTTTTCTCAACTCACTCAACTTAACGCGCCTAAAATTGCTCCAGTTTTGGCTTCTCAACCTCGACCCTTTTGGTCAGTGATGATTCCAACCTATAATGGCGAAAAATATTTAGAACAAACCCTCAATAGTGTTTTAAGTCAAGCACCGAGTTCTGAAGAGATGGAAATTGTGGTGGTTGATGATTGTTCAACTCATTTAGAGATTGAGTCTATTGTTAAAAAAGTCGGTCAAAATCGGGTTAAATTTTATCGACAACCGAAGAATTTAGGATTAATTCAAAACTGGAATGATTGTATCAATCGTGCTCAGGGAAAATGGATTCATCTTTTGCATCAAGATGACTTAGTTCTCCCCGGTTTTTATCGTCAAATGCAAGCTTTATTAGAAAAAGAACCCACCATAGGTGCTGCATTTTGTCGTCATTATCATATCGATGAACAGGGAAAACAACAGTTGCTTTCTAGCTTAGAAAAGGAAACAGGCGGAATTCTTTCTAACTGGTTAGAACGAATTGCAATTATGCAGCGAATTCAATTTGCTTCTATGGTTGTTAAACGTAGTGTTTATGAAACATTAGGAGGATTTTCTGAAAAGTCAGGTTCCGCCGCTGACTGGGAAATGTGGAAACGAATTTCCACCTATTATCCCATTGCTTATGAACCTCAACCTTTAGCCTGTTATCGTTTACATTCAACCTCAGAAACCTCTCGGTTAATAGCGACAGGTTTGAATATAGAAGATACTTTAAAATCAATAGAAATATCCCGAATCTATTTACCTGAAACTCAAGGAAGTGATTTATCAAACAAAGCCAGAGAACACTATGGATTATATGCCATTAATACTGCAAAACAACTATTAATTCAGGGAGAATCTCAGGCTGTAATTGCTCAAATTCAATCGGCTTTAAGTTGTAGTCAATCGGATGCAATTAAACAAGGAATTATTGCTTTATTTATTCCTCAAGCTCAACCTCAAATACAACTCAAAACCTTTACTCCTAGTCAAATCTTAGCAGAAGTCACTCGGTTAACAGAAGCATATAAAACTACCCCTAATTCAAGTGAGCTTCTCAATTCATTGCGCCAAGTTCGGCAAATTGTGTCTCAATATTGGTTAGGGTTAGAACCTGAAAATTTAGAGAAGGTTTATTTAGGGGAAATTGGCAATGCTCATAAAACCCTGTTGAATAGTGGGTTTAAAAATGAAGCCTTAACCCCTCAAGAAAAATCTCAAATTCAAAATTGGTGTGATTCCTTAAAAATTGGATTAAACCAGCCAAAAGGAATACAATATTTATTAGCACTAACCTTATATTGTTATCCTTATCATCTCCCCCAAGATTGGTATATTCAAGCTCCCATTCCTAAATGGTTTTTAGAGGATTATTTTAAATTTATGTTAGCGATTCCTCAGTTTTTCCATGAAGTCGGAGAAGCGGATCGCTATTATCGTTATGTAGAAAATTGGATTAACTATACTCATGGGCGGTTCATGAGTAATCCTGAGTTTCCAATTTGGAAAGAATTAGCGTGGAAATTCACCCAAATTGCTAACTTTATTCCGTTATATTTTAATACTGCAAATCTCAAAGATATTTATATTAAACGGGCAGAAATTATGGAATTTGCCCTCAAAAGTTTAGGTCATGCTTTAGATTATGAGTTTCCTCAACGTTCTAAAACTCGTCAGAAAATCCGTTTAGGAATTCTCAGCCATCATTTTAGTCCCCAAACGGAAACTTATTCAACATTACCTGTTTTTGAATATTTAGATCAGACTCAATTTGAGGTAATTTTATATACGTTACAATCGAATCATCATCCCCTAGAAGAATATTGTCAAAGTCGTGTTTGTCGTTGGGTAGAATTGCCGAAAAAATTACCCGAACAGGTAAAATTAATTCGTAATGATGATTTAGATATTGTCTTAATTGGAACCAATGTTACGGCGGTTACGAACGGAATTACATTGTTAGCTTTACATCGGTTAGCACGGATTCAAATCACCTCAACATCCTCCTGCACAACGACAGGAATGCGGAATATTGATTACTATATTTCAGGAACATTAACTGAAATTAAACAGAATCCTCAAGACCAATATCGAGAACAATTACTTCTCTTAGAAGGAACCGCCCATTGTTTTAGTTATTATGCCATTCCTGCTGAAAAAACTCAGTTTACTGCGACTCGATCCAGTTTAGGAATTCCTGATCAAGCTATTGTTTTTGCTTCGGGAGCTAATTTCTATAAAATTATTCCTGAACTTCGAGAAACTTGGGCAAAATTATTAGCAAAGGTTCCCAATTCTGTCTTAATTTTATATCCTTTTAATCCGAATTGGACATCTCAATATATGGCTGTTCCTTGGATTAATAGTTTCAAGGACACTTTAACTCAATATAGTGTTGATGTTAGTCGTTTAATTATTTTAAAACCCCAAGCTAGTCGTAGCGATATTAAAGAATGTTTGAAGTTAGCGGATATTTACTTAGATTCCTATCCCTTTTCTGGGGTCAATTCGTTAGTTGATCCCTTAGAAGTCGGTTTAGTTCCGGTGGTTCGAGATGGAGATCTCATTCCTTCTTTCTCTCCGAATACCTCTCAAGCTGGAGAAGTTTTTGTTGTGCGAGATAGTGGTTCTTTTCGTTCATTAATGGGTGCGTCTTTATTGCGATCGCTCTCAATTCCTGATTTAATTGCTAATAGTGAGGAAGCCTATATTAATATAGCCATTACCCTAGCTAATAACCCGCAACTTCGACAACAAAAATGCCAAGAAATTCAACAAAAAATGCAGCAAAACCCTGAATTCTTGGATAGTCGTACCTATTCAGCAAAAATGGGAATACTCCTCCGACAATTATTTCAAAATTGGCAACAAAATCAGCAAGCTTTTCAACTGAATAGCCGAGAAGCTATTCAAAAGTATTTATCGAGCTTAGTCAATGCTGTCAATACCTATGATTTAAACCGAAATAATCAAACTATTATTGATGAGTTGCGAGTGATTCGTAAAACCATGGCAGATCAATGGTTAAACATTTCCCCCGACCATTTAGAACGAATCTATAATCATGATTTGGGGAAAGGGTATCAAATTCTTTTAAATCGGGGGATTCAACGAGAACCTTTAACCTCAGAAGAGCAACAATTTATCAATGAAATGACTCAAAATGCTATTGGGCTTAAACAGTCTGATTCTTTAAATTCTTTGATGGTATTAATGTTATATTATCCTCCGGGTAAAATGTTGGTCGCTAATGCTGATAGTCGTTTGCCTCATTGGTTACTGAGAGATTATAAACGGGTGTTTGAAGATCCATCACGGGTGGAAAAAGGATCTGATTTTATTGTAGCTAAAACTCAAGGATTACCTGAAACAGAATCCTTTCAAAAACGGTTAGTTGGATGTGTAAATTTATATCGAATTGATCCATCTAATATGAGTATTATTGATGAGTTACGCCAAATTCGTCAACACTTCGCTAATTTTTGGTTAGACTTGCAATCTTCCTCACTAGAATCAATTTATCAAAGTTCAGTGGGTCAAGGATATCGAACCTTATTACACAGTGGTTTCTCTCAAGTTAGTTTAACTGTTTCAGAACAGGAATTTATTAAAATATTAGCTTCTAAAATGAATCAAGGTCTAAGTGATATAGACAGGATTAAATATCTGTTAGCAGTGTTATTATATTGTCGTCCTGGGCAATTGCAAATTCAAAATCTCTCCCGTTTACCTCAATGGTTTCGTTCAGATTATGAACAATTAAGCCATCAAGATTCTACTTTAAAAAGTTAGGATTTAGCGACATCAATTAAACGTTGTTGTGCTTTAGTTTTATCTTAGGGGCTAAAGCCCAACAACGGATTATTTTATTTTATTTCATAACCAAATTTATTGGGATCAACTTCGGTTAAATTCACATCATTTAATCCATATTCCGCCCAACGTCTGGTTACCATTTCAGCAACATCAACATCTGATTCTAAAGGTTCGCCCCATTCGTGATTGGTTTCGGGGGGTATTTTTGTTGTTGCATCTATCCCCATTCTTCCTCCTAAACCGATTTTTTGACTGGCAAAATCTAAGGTATCAAATGGGGTATCAGGAAGAATAAAAACATCCCTGGACGGGTCAACTTTTGAACTAATTGCCCATACCACTTGTCGGGGATCTCGAATATTAATTTCTTTGTCCACAACAATCACAAATTTGGTATAAGTAAACTGAGGTAATGCACTCCAAAAGGCTAAAGCCGCCCGCCTTGCTTGACCTGGATACGCTTTATCAATGGAGATAATTGCCGCTTTATAACTTAAGGCTTCCATCGGTAGGAAAAAGTCTACAATTTCCGACACTTGCTGTCTTAAAATCGGGGTATAAATGCGGTTTAATGCGATCGCCATCATCGCTTCTTCTTTAGGGGGACGACCGCTAAAAGTCGTTAAATAAATCGGGTCTTGACGATGGGTAATACATTGAAATCGAATCAACGGAGAATCTTCAACTCCGCCATAATATCCCATGTGATCTCCAAAGGGGCCATCGGGTAACATTTCCCCAGGAGTTATGGTTCCTTCTAATACAAATTCTGAGTCCGCAGGAACTTCTAAATCGACCGTTTTACACTTGGCTAATTGTACACCAGAACCGCCATATAATCCTGCAAATAACCATTCCGATAAATCAACGGGAATGGGGGTCGCCGCCGCCATAATAATTAAGGGATCAACCCCTAAAGCGATCGCAATTTCTAATTTTTTTCCCTGTTCAGCCGCTTTGCGTAAATGTCTCGCACCTCCTCGCACCGATAACCAATGGACGGTCATGGTATTTTTAGATTGTAATTGTAATCGATAAACCCCGACATTGGGGGTTCCCGTTTCACAATCTTTTGTAATCACTAATCCCAAAGTAATGATTTTTCCCGCATCTTTAGGATAGGGACGAATCATGGGAATTAAGTTTAAATCAATATCCTCTCCTTCAATCACCACCTGTTGACAAGGCGGGAAAAAGTTACGACCGGGTTTTGCTTTTACAACGTCAAATAAAACCTTGCCAAAATCAATAGCTTGGGAGATTTTTTTCGGGGGTTTTGGTTGTTGTAACATTCCTAATTTTTTCCCCAATTCTTCTAACTCTTGGGGGGTTTCCATGTTCATTGATAAACAAACCCGTTGCTCTGTTCCTAATAAATTGACAGCCACAGGATAGGGTGAACCTTTGACATTTTCAAACAATAATCCAGGGCCACCACATTGCAACATTCGGTTAGAAATCTCAGCAATTTCTAAGTCAGGATCAACTAAGGTTTTAATTCGCCGTAATTGTCCTCGGTCTTCTAAGAGTTTTAGAAATCCCCTTAAGTCTCTTGCCATTGTATTTAAGAATTGTTACGTCTGTTTTTTATATTATGACATTCTTTTTCAAAAAATGCTATATTGAGTTGCAATTTATGTAAAAAAATTACGGCTTTTATGAAAATTTTATTAAAACAAGGTTTAATTTCGTTAATAGTATCTAGTGGTTTTTTAATCGGATTGGTAGGATGCGATCGCAATACAACCCAGACCCAATCATCAGAGGTGATCACCGAAGTTACCCCGACTCCACCACCTCAACCTCAACCTTATATTAAAACAGCAGAATTAGTGGCTGTGGGAGATATTATGATGCACGGTACTCAAATTAAATCCGGTTATAACCCAACAACAAAAACCTATAATTATGATAACTTTTTTACAGAAGTTAAAGGGATTTTATCCTCTGGAGATTGGATTATCGGCAACTTAGAAACTACTTTATCCGGCCCAGAAACGGGATACACCGGATACCCTTTATTCAATGCTCCAGATTCTTTAGCAGATGCTATTAAAAAAGCTGGGTTTAATATTATCTCTACTACTAATAATCATTCCTTAGATCGGGGAGAAAAAGGAGTTTTAAAAACCTTAGAAAATGTAAAAAAACGGAGGTTAATTCCCGTAGGAACCGCCTCATCTGCTAAAGAAGCAGCTAAAATTGTTATTGTTGAAAAAAATAATATTTCTATGGCGATTTTAGGTTATAGCTACGGAACTAACGGTATCCCCATTCCCAAAGGCAAAAACTATTTAGTGTCTCTAATTAATCCTAAAAAAATGGTTCAAAATATTGCCAAAGCGCGTAAAGCTGGGGTTGATATTGTCACCGTGATCCTACATTTTGGCTCAGAATATCAACGACAACCGAACGCAGAACAAAAAGCCTTAGTGAAACAATTAGTCAATGCTGGGGCTGATATAATATTAGGCAGTCATCCCCATGTTGTCCAACCTTATCAAATCTTTGAAAAAACTCAAGAATCAGGAAAACCTAAAAAAGCGGTTGTCATCTATTCTATGGGAAACTTTATTTCTAATCAACGGGAAAAATATCGTGATTTAGGCGTGATTTTTAAAGTCAATCTGTTAAAACAGTTTCCTGATGAAACCACCGAAATTAAAAATGTTCAAGTTATCCCCACTTGGGTACATCGCTATTGGCAAAATGGAAAATATCAATTTCGGATTCTTCCCATAGAACAAGTTTTAAAAACCCGCAAAGATCCCTTATTATCAACCTCAGATTATCAACAGTTAGAAAAAGATTTAAAAAATATGAATCGTCATCTCAATTCTTTGCAAAATAAATATCCTTAGATTTTCTCTAGCATTTTCAAATGACTGGCTCTAGTAAACTCGCTCCACTTTATAGTATAATTAACAAGGAGTTCGATATTTAACGCCAGAAGAACAGTTGGCTTCATATCGAAAACGGTTTGGAGACTGATTAAATTGTTAATTGTTGACGGTTTAGCACTGAGCTAATATTTATGACTTCTACAATAAGTTTACAAAATATCGCCGTTTCTTTACCTGTTTTTACGGAAGTGGAACAGAAAGAACGATTTTTATTTGTTTTGGGGGCTTTAACGGCGAGGGTAATTAGTTTGAGAAAAGCGGCGGAAGTAATGAACTTAGATGAAAGCGGATTATTGCAAATTTTAGATTTATTAGGAATCGAATTTTCCTATTTAGAGGATGAAGATATTCAACGGGAAAAGGACTGGTAAACGCTAATAAATTTTTGTTTGTTTTCGGGGCTTAGATGGCTTTTTATTCCTTTATAGTGAAATTTTAAACTCTCTACTATGAATATTCTTGAAATCCTCAAACAAGATTATCAACAATTTCCTGAAAACCAAAGTTATCAGATTTATGCCGATAACGTTTATTTTGAAGACCCCATGAATCACTTTAACGGGTTAAACCGTTATCAACAAATGATTGGATTTATGAAAACTTGGTTTTGGGATATTCAACTGGATTTACACCATATTACCCAAACCGAGAATTTAATAGAAACTCGGTGGACACTGAGTTGGACTACCCCCCTTCCCTGGAAGCCCAGAATTTCTATCTCTGGACGGAGTGAACTTAAATTAAATGCCCATAACCTGATTGAAAGCCATATCGACTATTGGGACTGTTCGCGCTGGGACGTGGTGAAACAGCTATTCTTGCTGAAAACCCGCTAAAGTTAAAGAATGTAAACTAATTTTAAGCTTAAAATCGTATGCGCGTAATTCTCATGACGGGTAAAGGTGGCGTTGGTAAAACCTCCGTTGCGGCTGCAACCGGGTTGCGCTGTGCCGAGTTGGGACATAAAACCCTAGTGTTGAGTACCGACCCCGCCCACTCCCTCGCCGATAGCTTTGATATGGAGTTAGGACACGAACCCCGTCAAGTCCGACCCAACCTCTGGGGGGCTGAACTCGACGCTTTAATGGAACTCGAAGGCAACTGGGGGGCAGTTAAACGCTATATTAGTCAGGTATTACAGGCGCGAGGACTTGACGGCGTACAAGCCGAAGAATTGGCGATTTTACCGGGGATGGATGAAATTTTCGGGTTAGTGCGGATGAAGCGCCATTATGATGAGGGAGATTTTGAGATTCTAATTATTGATTCTGCCCCAACGGGAACCGCATTGAGATTATTAAGTTTACCGGAAGTCGGCGGTTGGTATATGAGAAAATTTTACAAACCGTTACAAGGAATGTCGGTGGCGTTACGTCCTTTATTTGAACCGATTTTTAAACCCTTAACTGGGTTTTCTTTACCCGATAAAGAAGTCATGGACGCACCCTATGAATTTTATGAAAAAATAGAAGCCTTAGAAAAGGTATTAACCGATAATATGCAAACCTCCGTGCGTTTAGTAACGAACCCTGAAAAAATGGTGATTAAAGAATCGTTACGCGCCCATGCCTATTTAAGTTTGTATAATGTTTCGACGGATTTAGTGATTGCAAATCGAATTATTCCTGATGAAGTGACCGATCCTTTTT
>JACCEC013253335.1_pt1 | contig 27598 bp, 23 predicted proteins | sample 7450121 | NCBI WGS metagenome assembly JACCEC01 (sample SAMN15323455, study PRJNA562643) | freshwater metagenome | isolation source: river surface water | place: USA:Blue River Watershed | collected 2017-08-18 | reverse complement strand
CTTCACGCACAAGGCTTGCTTGAAGATACGAACATAACCGTCTATTTCACGGGTGACGAAGAAAGTGCAGGAAAGCCTACCAGTGTCAGCCGAAAAGATTTTATCGACCGTGCCAAAGAATGTGAAGTGGCTTTAGCCTATGAAACTGCTCAAAGTTTTGATATTGCTGCAACCGCACGCCGTGGAGCAAGCGGCTGGCACTTAACTACGCATGGCAAAACTGGACATTCGTCGGGCGTATTTAACAAAACGATGGGTTATGGAGCAATCTATGAAGCAGCTCGTATTTTAGATGAATTTCGTGAGGCTTTGAGCCAAGAAAAATACCTAACATTTAATCCAGGAGTTATTGTGGGGGGAACGGAAGTAAACTATGACCCTGCTCAAGCCAAAGGAACTGCGGTTGGAAAGACCAATATTGTGGCACAAAAAGTAGAAGTAACGGGCGATTTACGTTTTCTTACTGAAACCCAAAAAGAAGCTGCTCGTGCAAAAATGCGTGAAATTGTAGCCAAAAACTTGAATGCTACAACCGCCGAAATTACGTTTTCGGATGGAATCCCTGCCATGGAACCTACCGAAGCCAATAAACAATTATTGGAGGTACTAAACAAAACCAGCCAAGATATGGGTTTAGGCTCAGTAAAAGCAGGTGACCCAGGTTCTCGTGGAGCGGGCGATATTTCGTACATTGCCCAGTACGTAAGTTGTTTGGATGGTCTTGGGGCTTCGGGGCGTGGAGCTCATGCACCTGGCGAAACCATCAATCTGAAAGAATATCCCGCTCTCATTCAGCGTTCGGCGGTATTACTTTATCGCCTAACGAGATAAATTATCAGTTTTCAGTTTACAGTGGGCAGAATTAAAATGCTAACTGTAAACTGAAAATTGCCCACTATTTCTTTTTATACTTACAAGTAGAGTTATCGGGCTCAAGATAATATGACTTAAAATTCAAAGCTTTTTTATCCATACAGCCTTTCAGATTCAATAATTCGATGTTTCGGAAATCAATCGCATGACTTTCGGCTTGTAGGGCAATGTAGCCTTCGCCCAGAGGTGTACCATCTTTTTTCGCCCATTCTTCGCCATTTTTAACTTTATCCGTTGCATAATCATACGGTTTTCCGAGAAAGCCGCCGCCAATTCGGGCATTCGTAAATGTCAAAACCGTATCGCCTTCAATGAGATGATGCACAATCTTACTGCCAATGACAATTGCTTCGGCTTTTACCCATTGGTCGCCATCGTAGGTCTTAGATTTTGAGTCAATACAATGAGCCATGTCGAGTTTTCCGTTAATGTCAACGATTGTTCCAGGCGTGCAGAGATTGCCCGTGTGGCGTGGGCCATTTCCGAGTCCGCCCAACAATTGCATTTCGAGCGAAACAGGAAAATCTTGGTCTTTGCCATTGCTGGCTGCCGATTGCGAATGGAGCATAATTCCGCTGTTTCGCACATTCCAAGATGCTCCACCTGGTACTTGATTTCCCTGAAAACGATATTCAAAACGAACTCTATAGTGCGAATAAGGCGTTTTGTAATAAATATGTCCGTACTTATTATCAAAGTTTTGATATTCTTTATAATTCACTCGCATCATGCCATCTTCCACCAAAAATGTATTCTTGTAATTATCGTTTACTTCGTGTCCCGAAATTTTCAAATCCCAACCTGTAAGGTCTTTGCCGTTAAACAACGAAATCCATTCTTCTTTATCGGCTTGTTTTTGGGCATAAATATTGAGGACAGAAAGTGAAAAAAGGAGGGTAATCAAATGTTTTTTCATGGTTGAATAGCGTTTAAATGTAGGACAAGTTTCCAACTTGTCAATTTTGATAGAATTTGAGTTGAATAGGTGAATAATTGCCGAAATATTTGGCGTAATTTTGTAAAATCAAACTTACTAAAAATTTGGAGTTTGTTTCTGTGATAAATAAAAATATTTAAAAGGTTTTGAAACATCGCAGACTGTAAAAAATCTCAGTGAAACTCCGTATTTTTTACCCAGTGCAACTCAGTGTCTCAGCAAATTAGGAAATAAATGACAATAAAAGACATAACAACATACCTCGAAAGTTTTGCCCCATTGGCCTACCAAGAAAGCTACGATAACGCAGGCCTGATTGTAGGAAACGCCTCGGCCGAAGTTACAGGGGTGCTGGTTACACTCGATTCGACGGAAGAAGTGATTGACGAAGCTATAGCCAAAGGTTGTAATTTGGTGGTGGCTCATCACCCAATTATTTTCAAAGGCCTAAAAAAACTAACAGGCAAAAACTATATTGAACGAACCATCATAAAGGCTATCAAGAATGATGTGGCTATTTATGCCACGCATACCAATCTCGATAGTGTAGTTGGGGGAGTAAATTTCAAAATTGCTGAAAAACTAAAACTCGAAAAAGTAAGAATTCTTGCTCCTAAAAGCGAGACACTCATGAAATTGGTGGTTTTTGTGCCTGTAAGTAATACAAAAGCCGTGTTGGATGCTCTTCATGCGGCAGGAGCAGGTGTGATTGGCAATTACAGCCATGTAAGTTTTAGAGGAGAAGGAACAGGAGCTTTTCGACCAAACGAAAAGGCAAATCCGACCATCGGAGCGGCCAACGTTGATGAAGAAGTACACGAAAATAGAGTAGAAGTTATTTTTCCAGCCTACCTAAAAAATCAGGTTTTGGTGGCCATGCACCGTACACATATATACGAAGAAGTGGCTCACGATATAATATTGCTCGAAAATCAGAATCCAGAAGTAGGCTCAGGAATAATCGGCGAATTGACCAATGAAATGTCTGAAGAAGCTTTTTTAGCGTATTTAAAACAATACATGGGCGTTTCGGTGATTCGTCATACTAAACTTTTGGGTAAGCCAATTCGTAAGGTAGCGGTCTGTGGAGGCTCGGGTGGTTTTCTGTTGGGCGATGCCATCGGGCAATCGGCAGATATCTTTATTACGGCCGATTATAAATATCACGAGTTTTTTGATGCTGATAATCGGATAATTATTGCTGATATTGGACATTATGAGTCAGAACAATACACAAAAGACTTGCTGAAAGATTATATTTGTAAAAAATTCACTAACTTTGCAGTCCATTTGTCGGAAACTCCAACAAATCCAATTAATTATTACTATTAAAAATAGATACTGGTTGTCGGTTATTTGTTATTGGTTTTCAGAAATGGTTGTTTTTTGAGTTAAATTTAGTTTTTAAATTCAATTCATTTAATCGAAAATAAACGATAGATAATCATTCGTCATTCGTAAATCGTACTTAATCAATTAACCAATAACTAATAACCAAATTAGTTTTAGATATTATGGAATTAACAGTTGCACAAAAATTAGAAACACTGCTTAAACTTCAATCAATCGATTCACAATTAGATGAGTTGAGAAAACTACGTGGTGATTTACCAGACGAGGTACGTGATTTGGAAGATGAGGTTATTGGTTTTGAAACTCGTATTGGTAAGTTCAAGAAAGAAATCGAAACGTTGGAAGTTGAATTAAACGGCTACCGTGCAGGTAAGAAAGAAGCCGAAAAATTAATTCAAAAATACAAAGACCAACAAATGAATGTTCGTAACAATCGTGAGTATGATGCGATTGCGAAAGAATTAGAATTGCAAGAGTTGGAAATTCAGTTGGCTGATAAGCGTACGCGTGAAACTGAATTCAAAATCAAAAATAAAAACACCGAAATCTCTGATGTAGAGTCGGCGATGGCAAACCGTAAAAAAGACCTTGAAGTAAAACGCAAGGAATTGGATGTATTGGTTGCTGAAAGCCAAGAAGACGAAAAGAAACTGACCGTAAGCCGTGATAAAGCTGCTGCCAACGTAGAAGAGCGTTTGGTAAATGCCTATAACCGTATCCGTGGCAATGCCGAAAATGGTTTGGCGGTTGTAATGGTAAAGCGTGGTGCTTGTGGTGGTTGTTTCAATATCGTTCCGCCACAACGTCAGGCAGATATTAAAGACAAAAAGAAAATCATCGTGTGTGAGCATTGCGGTCGTATCTTGGCTGATGTTGATGCCGTTGAGATTGTTAGAAGATAATCAATGGTCGATAGCCAATAGTTCATAGCCGATTTCAAAATAGCCAAGTTTTCAATTATTCTGAAAACTTGGCTATTTTTATTGATAGACAATCCTATATTCAGATAGCTTCGTATTTACTAAGAAACAAACCGAAAATAAATTGAAGTCTCGAATCATCCATATAATTTGTCAACTCTCTCGAATAGTTAGTTTTGTGGTAGTTGCTTTTTGGCTTACTACTCCTACTTGTAAGGCGACTGCTGACTTTGATTTTACGCCTAATCTTCAAAAGGCATACTCCGAAGTTTTCAAATTACGAGTGCAATCAGGTAGAGAATTATTATTGAAAGAAAATGCCAGAAATCCATTTAAAATTTATGTAGAGGATTTTGCCGACATGGTGGAGTTGATAAACTCAGAGAATGAAAGTTTGTATGAAAAATGGCAAGATAGAGAAGACGAACGCTTAGAAGTAGTAGAAGGCTTAGAGGAAAAATCACCATATAATCGGTTTCTTCGAGCCGAAATAAAACTGCATTGGGCATTGATAAAAATAAGATTTGGGCATGAGGTGAAAGCGGGTTATAATGTAATACAGGCTTATAAACTGCTCGAAGAAAATCAGAAATTGTTTCCAAATTTTCTACCCAATCAAAAATCGCTTGGATGTTTGCATGTGTTAATCGGCTCAGTACCAGACAAACAACGATGGATTCCGAAATTACTCGGTCTTCGTGGAAATATACAACTCGGTATGAATGAACTTCGTTTAGCTGCAAAAGATAAAGTTTGGGGTGTAGAAGCCAGATTTTGTACTACTTTCATACAAGCTTATGTTTTGAAATTTGATGCCAAGCAAAATTCAGAAATGCTTCAATTGGCTGAAAGTCAGGCCGATAATCTGAATATTAATATGGTAGCAACGGCTATTTCATTGAAAGATAACCGAACCGAACAAGCCATCGAATTACTAAAACAAACTCCCCGAGATGCTGCTTATCTAAATTTTCCCATCTTTGAATTATACAAAGCTGAAACACAACTTTTTAAAGGGAATTATCTGCAGGCTATTACTTTTTATAATAGTTATCTTCGTAGTTTCAGAGGAAAAACTTTTTTGAAAGATACCTATTATAAATTGTTTTTGTGTAATTGGCTAATGGGTGATGATAAAAAAGCAAAATTGTATTTATCGAGGATTAATGAAGGAGGTAGTACCGTAGCTGAGTCGGACAAGGCAGCTCAAAAGTTTTATGAGAATTTTCAAAAAACAAAGGCTTTACCTAATAAAAATCTTATTAAACTTAGAATACTTTTTGATGGTGGCTATTTTGAAGAAGCTCAACAAGAATTGTCAACACTTACTGAAAAAAACTTTGGTACTCCAAAAGACCAAGCCGAATTCAATTACAGAGCTGGGCGAATTTATCAAAAGCTAAGTCAATTCGATAAAGCTGCTAATTATTTCGAAAGGTCAGTTGCTCTTACTGGTACACAAGATTGGAGTTTCGCTCCAAATTCTGCTCTACAATTGGGCTATATTCAACAACAAAAAGGACAAAAAAATAAGGCAAAGGCTTATTTCGAACAAGCCATTGCCTATAAAAATCATGAATATAAAACTTCGGTTGATAATAAAGCTCGTGCCGCACTGACCGAAATGGGGTATTGAAATGGTAGGGCTTATGCAATAAGCCCTATAAAACAACTACAATTCCATTTCTGGTATTTCTCCCTCAATTATCAATTTACCTTCGGTGGCCGCTTTTATTTGTTCTACCGAAATGCCTGGAGCTCTCTCTAAGAGTTTAAAGCCTCCTTCGGGTACGACTTCTAACACTGCCAGTTCGGTAACAATTTTTTTTACGCAACGTAAGCCAGTGATAGGTAAGCTACAAGTTTTCAGTAATTTAGATTCACCAGCTTTATTGACGTGTTGCATCGCAACAATGATATTTTCGGCTGATGCTACCAAGTCCATTGCTCCGCCCATGCCTTTTACCATTTTCCCTGGAATCTTCCAGTTGGCAATATCTCCATTTTCTGAAACCTCCATTGCTCCCAAAATCGTAAGGTCAACATGACCTCCACGAATCATGGCAAAGCTTTCGGCCGAACTAAACAAAGCAGAGCCATCAAGTACCGTGACGGTCTGTTTCCCAGCATTGATTAAATCGGGGTCAACTTTATCTTCAGTAGGGAAGGGGCCAATGCCCAAAAGTCCATTTTCAGATTGAAGTACAACATTGATGCCTTCTGGAATATAATTGGCAACCAAAGTTGGTATTCCGATACCCAGATTTACATAATATCCATCTTTTACTTCACGAGCAATGCGTTTTGCAATTTGGTTTTTGTCGAGGCCTTGGCCAGTTTGTATAGGAGTGGCAACTGTATTTTCAGCTTCTGTCGTTGGCTTACTTACTGTTCGCTGTTCAATTCTTTTTTCGTAATTTTTTCCTTGAAAAATTCGTTGAACATAAATCCCTGGCGTATGAATTTGAGCTGGGTCGAGGCTGCCCGCAGGCACAAGTTCTTCTACTTCGGCAATCGTGATTTTTCCTGCTGCGGCCATCATTGGGCTGAAGTTTTGTGCCGTACCCTTAAAAATCAAATTACCTGCTGTATCGCCTTTCCATGCTTTCACGATAGCGAAGTCGGCTTTTAGCCAACTTTCTCGCACGTATTTTTTACCGTCAAATTCTTGAATTTCTTTACCTTCGGCCACTTCTGTGCCTACGCCTGCGGGTGTAAAAAAAGCAGGGATTCCTGCACCGCCCGCTCTGATTCGCTCGGCCAATGTGCCTTGTGGAGTCAATTCTACTTCGAGTTCGCCTGATAATAGTTGACGTTCAAACTCTTTATTTTCGCCTACATACGAAGAAATCATTTTCTTAACTTGTTTCGTTTTTAGCATTAAACCAATGCCAAAATCATCAACTCCTGCATTGTTTGAAATACAAGTGAGGTTTTTCACCCCTTTTTTTAATAAAGCTGCGATTGAGTTTTCTGGAATTCCACACAAACCAAAACCTCCGAGCATGAGTGTTGCTCCATCGGGTATGTCGGCAACTGCTTCTTGTGCACCACTAATTACTTTGTTTATCATAGTTTTTTTATTTCTGTACAAATATAACGGATAGAATGAGCTTTTTGATTGATTTTTTCTGAGAAAATTATAGTAAAAACTTAGTTTTATGCAAAATTTAATAATCCAAGAAACCGTTTTATGAGTTTAGTATTAAGCAACTTTAAAACTTCATGTTTTGTACCCTCATGGCATTTAGAATAGCCAGTAGTGCAACGCCAACATCGGCAAAAACCGCTTCCCACATAGTAGCTAAACCGCCTGCACCCAGTATTAAAATAGTGGCTTTTACCCCAAAGGCTAAGCCTATATTTTGCCATACGATTTGCTTTGTTTTTTTACTAATATTGATTGCTGTAGCAATTTTTGATGGTTGGTCGGTTTGAATGACCATATCGGCCGTTTCAATGGCTACATCGCTACCTAAGCCACCCATAGCTATACCCACGTCGGCTAACGCAAGTACTGGAGCATCGTTGATACCATCGCCAATAAATGCGATGATTTGCGACGCATCATTCTTTAATTCTTGCACTTTTTCTACTTTATTCTCGGGTAATAAATCTCCAAAAGCAGCTGAAATGCCCAATAATGATGCTGTTTTCTGAACAATACTTGTTTTATCGCCCGATAACATGACGGTCTTCTGGATACCCATTGCTCGTAATTGCTGGATAGCTATCGGTGAATCATCTTTTAGTTGGTCGGCAATCAAAACGTAGCCAATCATCGTTGAATCTAAGGCTACTACAACAATTGTTTCAACGATATTTTCGAGTTTGTTGTCATAGGCTACGCCAAACTTTTTGAGTAATTTCAGATTTCCGACCAAAATAGTTTGACCATTGATTATTCCCTTCATTCCATGCCCCGAAATTTCCTCTAAAATTTCTATTTTTGTGGGTAATTCTTCAGTTTTAGCCTCATCAGTATAAGTTACAATTGCCTTAGCAACTGGGTGGGTAGAATGAGCCTCGATACTTCTCAAATATTGCAAAAATAGTTTTTCATCAATCGTTGTCTTGATTTCTTGTACTTCAAAAACGCCCTTAGTCAGAGTTCCAGTTTTATCCATGACTACGGTAGTTACTTGGGCCATTAAGTCGAGATAATTAGAGCCTTTGAATAATATTCCGTTGCGAGAAGCTGCCCCAATTCCACCGAAATAGCCGAGCGGGATAGAAATAACCAAAGCACAAGGGCAAGAGATAACTAAGAAAATTAAAGCACGATACAGCCAAATGTGGAAAGTATAGTTTTCAACAAAAAAATAAGGTAAGAGTACTAAGCCTATTGCTAAAAAGACGACTATAGGGGTATAAATCTTAGCAAATTTTCGGATAAAAAGTTCGGTTGGTGCTTTCTTTGATGTTGCGTTTTGTACTAATTCTAAAATGCGAGCAATTGAGCTTTCTGTAAAAAGTTTACTGACTTCAACTTCAATGATTTTTTCAAGGTTTATCATTCCAGCTAAAACTTGTTCACCCTTTTTTAGTGTTTGAGGCTTGCTCTCTCCTGTAAGTGCCGATGTATCGAAACTGCTACTTTCGGTCAAAATTATCCCATCTAAAGGCACTTTCTCGCCAACTTTTACTAAGATTTTTTCGCCAACTTTTATGGTTTCGGGTTTGCTTATTTGCCAAGTGTTTTCTCTAAAAACATTTGCCGTGTTTGGTCTAATATCAAGTAAGGCTTTGATATTTTTCTTGGCTTGACTGACCGCTGCTCCTTGAAATAGCTCCCCAATAGCATAAAAGAGCATCACCGCAACTCCTTCGGGGTATTCGCCAATATAGAAAGCCCCCAAAGTCGCTATGCTCATCAGAAAAAATTCTGTGAAAATGTTGCCACTAATTAAGTTTTGAGTAGCAATTTTTAGTACATCCCACCCAACTAATAGAAATGCAATTCCGTAGAAGATTATTCGAGTTGCTTCGTTCCAAAAACTTAAATTTTTGTAGAAATAATCTAAACCAATGCCCAATAGTAATAGAATTAATGAGATAATTGGATAGAGATACGGACTTTTTTCATGCGAATCTCCGTGCGAATGTTCTTCCGAATGAGTATGTTCTGTTTCGTTTGCCATATTTGAATACCTAATTTACGTTAGGCAAATATCAACATTTTATTGATGCAACAGGTAGTCAATAATGAATTATTTAGAATTAATCTAAACAATAAATCAAGGTTGCATTTGCAACAATGATTCTGAAAAGATAAATTTAGAAGATACTCCACCTAACACCCACAAAACCTCTGATAGCTTGTAGGGGGGCATAGTTATAACTTGGGTCGAATTGCTCACTGAAGGGTTTATCTGCACTAAAAATTGGGTCTTTGGGCAGAAAATTAGTGAAGTTTTTGATGCCTCCATAAAGTTGTAGTCCATTAGCAAGACGTTTGGTTGCTTGAATATTATGAATGCCAAACCACGGCGAATATTCAGGGCGAGTATCGCCATAAGCCCTTACAACAGGTAAACGCATGGGGCTGTACAAGTTGCCTGTAAGGTCGAAAGTTAGTTGTGCTTTATTGATGGAATAACTGATGGCATAATTCCCAGTAAAATGGGGTGTTTGTATTTGGTTTATTTTCAAGTCATTTTCTTTTCGGTACACATGCATTAAAGTTGCTCCTGCAAAGAGTTTTAGACTTGAAGTAAAACTAAACTCAGCATTGAGTGCGGTACCCTTTGAGATACCATAACCTTTCAGATTATCATAAACCACCAATTCAGGATTTTGGTCATAGTCGGCAATGATTTTATTGGAGAAAAACGTATAAAAACCATTGAGTTGAATATTTCCGTAACCATTTCCGAAGGTGAAAAAACGCTGGTAGTCAAGGTTAGCATTATAGGAGCGTTCAGGATTTAATTCGTTTGCTATCAGTACTTTGCGTGAGCCAGTAAGAGCGGCGTGGTCTTCCGAAAATAAATTTACAACCCTGTATCCATTGCCCAAACTCAACCTAAAAATATTGTCTTTGTTGGGTGTAAATTTCCAGTTGAGTCGGGGCGTAGCAATGCCACCATGCTTAGAATTATAGTCGTATCGTAGTCCTATGAGTAATTTATTTTTTTTGTTGAGCGTAACTTCATCTTGAGCAAAAATACCTGGTAAACTAATCAAATCAGGGGCGTTTTTGCTATCGGAAGTTTGGGTTATGGGAGTATTATCATCATAAAATGTATGACGATACGTCAAGCCCAAAAGAGCATCGTGGTTTTTATTCAGTTTTTTATCCCACAATAATTGTCCAAAAGCAATTCGTTGGGTCGCCAGATACAGAGTGTTGCCATAAACAGAGTTTTGTTGGTGCTGATTAAATGAAAAGTTAAGCATAATCTTCTGATTATCAATCGGTAATTGATAACCTCCCAGCATTTCAATTCGTTTCGTAAAAATGGATTCTCCATATACTTCATTTCCGCCACGATTAGGTTTTTGCCATTGCATTTCACCCCCAAATCGGTCTTCATAAATGTATCGAGCAGCTATATTGAAAACCCTATTTTGCGAGCGTCGCATCGACCATTTATTGAAAATGGAGGTGCGGTTTTGAAGGGTGATATCGGTGAAATTATCTTGATTAATATCCCAACGTTTGTTAAATAAGAAGTAATTACCAGAAAAAAGTACATCGAATTTACCAATTTGGGTTTTACTGCTGGCATCAAAATTATTTTCGAGATAGCTGCTTGTATTAAAGTCAAAGTTGAATTTAGGTGCTTTGGAAGGATTTTTCGTAATCACATTTATCAGCCCTCCAACGGCTTCCGACCCATAGAGAGTAGAGGCGGGACCTTTCATAACTTCTATTCGTTCAACCATCGAATTGGGTATTCCGCTTAAACCATAAACCGATGACAAAGCCGATACAATCGGCATTCCGTCAATCATCACCATTGTATAAGGGCCTTCCATGCCGTTGATGTGAATATCGCCAGTGTTGCAGACATTACAGTTAAGCTGCGGACGAACGCCATTGACCATCGAAAGTGATTCAAACAAACTTGGCGTAGGATTTTTGCGGAAAAACGTTGGGTTAAGAATCTGAATCGGAGCAGGCGATTCGTTGATGCTTGTTTCTTTCATTGTACCCGTTACTACAACTTCGTTGAGTTGTGCATTTTCTTCTTCAATTTCAATATTCAGGTTAGTTGTTTTGTCTTCCAAAATATTGATAGTGAGTTGTTTAGTTTTATATCCAACGCTCGAAATCTGAATCGTTTGTTTGCCAAGTGGTATATTCTTGATGATAAATTTTCCATTTTCATCGGCTTGTGTGCCAAGCTTTGTATTCAGCATAACAACACTGGCAAAACTCACAACTTTGTCTTTATTGACAATTATTCCCCTGATTTCTCCACCAAATGCTTTAAATGTGGTAGAAAAAAGTATAAAGGAAATGTATAATGTAAATGTATTTTTCATGGTTATGTTAATTCTAAATACAAAGTTTGATTAATAAAATTAATAATCAAAATAAAGCTAAATATATTTTTAGGTAAGTCTAAAAATATTGATTTCAAGAATAAGTTATTTTGGCATTTGGTTTGTGAGAGTTTGGGTAGAAATTATTATTTATGTTTTGGCGAACTGGAAGTTCGCACCACATTTTATGGCAAATGTAATCCTTGGAATTGGCTCACGAGTAAGGCACCCTGAGTATGGTGTCGGAGTCGTAATAAACTTTAAATCAGATGTTTATATCATTACTTTTGTAGAGATAGGAACAAAAAATATCAAAATTGATTACCCATTTGAAGTGCTGGAAATCGTAGAACCCTCGCACGATATGGTGAGTTTATTTGATGTTGAACGAAACCTTTCAAAAATTCTTCAACGCTGGATGGATGCGACCGAAGTCGTTCCGCTGGGTGATAGATGGAAAGGAGGTAAAATTATTTTACAACCTGGTCGTAGAGATTTACAATCGAAAGAAATTCCGATTGATGTTTTTTTTCATAAAATTGTGATGATGCGTGACCGCCTCCGAGTTTTAGAGCAGCGAGTAAACGCCAGTAATATGGATGATGAAGAAAAAGTGAATATTCAGCAGTATATCACTCGTTGTTACGGTTCAATGACAACTTTCAATATTTTATTCAAAGAGTCACAACATCATTTTTCGGGAGAAAAATTGGTGGAAGCGTAGAGACAATTACGATTGTAGAGTGACGAATGACGAATTTTTTAATTGGATGTAGCACTCTTGGTACTGATAATTTTAAAATTTTTTTCGTAATTCGTCACTCGTAATTCGTCATTTTAGCCAATCTTCACCGTTCCGCCATTTTGTGCTGCTTTATAAATAGCTTCTACCACTTTTATATCTCTAAGTCCTTCTTCTCCAGGAGCAATTAACTGGGTCGAATGCATCAAGGCCATACAATCATCGTCGAGCTGTTTTGCTTGTTGGCTTTTTAGTGGAAAATCAATTATGCCATTGCTATGGCTGCCCTTATTGGCCAAATATGCTGAAAAAGGCTCCATTTTTAACCAACCTTTCTCATAGTTTACTTGCAAATAGTTCATCTGAATACCAAAACTCGTATGGCATGCCGCCAATGCTCCACTCGGAAATTGTAGTTGGAACATCATCGTTTCTTCCACTTCCTTATAGATTTCTGGTCGAGTTGTGCTTGCTTGGGCTGTTACAGCAATCGGTTCTTCACCAGTTGCGAGTCTTGCACCTTGTAGTGCATAAACGCCCATATCACCCATTACTCCGCCGCCAAGTGCTTTATTTTGCTTCCAGTGGGTCGTTCGGGCATCAAAATAACCTGCCCCGCATGCTACCATTTTCACTTTGCCATAAAGTTTTTCTTTGGTTATTCGCATATATTCTTGCGTATTAGGGTCGTGCTGGCAGCGATACCCAATCGCCAAGTTTACTTTATTATCTTTACAAACTTTTATCATGGCCATACAATCATTGACCGAAGGAGCCATTGGCTTTTCGCAGAAAACGTGCTTACCCGCTTTGGCAGCTCTGATTGTATATTCTTTGTGCATCGAAGGCGGTAAAACCACATATACTATGTCAATGTCGGGATTATTGGCAATTGAGTCGAAATTTTGGTAGTTATAAATGTTTTTATCAGGAATATTATACTTTTGTTTCCATTTTTCAGCTTTTTCGGGTGTGCCTGTCACGATTCCTGCTAAATAACACTTTTCGGTTGTTTGTAGGGCAGGAGCGAGCAAATCAGTGCTGTAATAGCCTAAACCTACTAAAGCAATACCAAGTTTTTCTTTCTTTTTTGCGGTACTTGCCAATAATGTATTGGGTGAAAAAACGCTGGCGGCACCGCCAACAATGATTGATTTGAGAGCGTCTCGTCTGTTAAACATTTTTGTAGTTGTTTGAGGTTGGATAAAAATGGCTTTCAAATAGTATATTTTACCATAAGATAAATCTACTAATTAAATTGCAACTTTTTGCTAAAATTTAATATTTATCGTAAAAACGTCGAATCCTTGAAGTTACTTGGTCGTAAATAGGTTTCGTAAACTCAATGAATAATTGTTGAGGTGGAGGCGGTAATTGCTCTCGATTTCGAGTCATATTTAGTTCGGCAGTTGTCAATGCTCTTTCGTCGCCATTAAAACTTGCCCACTCATTTACCCAGGTATATTCTCCAGGAATCTCTTCACGAGAAAGTGTTCTATTGGTCTGATAATCATAGATTTCCATCGAAAGTAAGCCTCTCGAGCGAACAGCTTTGCGTGATTTGATAATGGTGGCGTTTACTTTTCCATATACTGGTACTTTTTTACCATTAACTGTTGCTTCGCCAGTTTTTACACTGTCTCGGCTTGTTACATTTTGGCGGTCAGTTGATACATTCGTTTCGCCCACTACAAAGTCAATAATTTCGAGGCGAACCACATGGTCGGGGCTGAGTTTTATAGATTTGGCTTCTTCGGGCGAATAGAATCTAATAAATTTATTTATTCTACGGTTTGTGCGTAAAAATTCTTCTACTTTATCCTGAAAATAATCGTTACTGTATTGATACAGACGAGAGTTAATTTTCGGTTGCTCAACCACAACATGAACTGAACCTAAATTAAGAGCTTCTTCCATACGATTACGTGCATCTCTGTAGTTGGGGGCAAAAATCGTAATTTGTTCAAAGTGGTTGAAGGCAGCACGAGCGTCTAACTTGCTTAAATTTTTTCTTCTCAATATATCATCACCCAAAACATAACGCTCAGCTGCGGCATTATCACGGGCTTCTTCGGTTTCTCTGAAGTAGGTTTGTGGACTCACGATTCGGCGACAAGCCGTACAACGCTCAATTACTTCTTGCATTTTATTGAGCTTATTGTAGTAGTCCAGCATAGTTTCCCAACGAAACTGCTGATTCGCGTTTCTGAGACGAGCAATATCTCTTGTAAATTCTTCTTGGGCGTTTCGATAAGCCGCAGGTAAAACTTCTGAGGCTTTGCTATTATCTGAATCTTTTTTGAGTTTTTCGACTGATTGCAAAACAGCTTCGTAATAATTCCCTTTTTCGAGTGCTTTTGTACCGCTTTTCGAGCAAGAGATTATAAAAATTATAGATGCGAGAGCTAAATATTTCAGAGGGGTTCTCATGGAGATTATAAGTTTTGGTATAATGGTAATTGTTTTGCAATATAATGGTTTTTACTTGTTTTTTCTTTTGCCTCAATCATAGATTAACAAATTATTAGCAAATAGCTAACAAAAAAAGTGATAAACCTTACGGGCTTATCACTTTTTGAGAACTCACTAAATATCTTATTATCAGATTATTATTCTTCTTTTCGTAATTCAGAAAGACTTTGAGTCTTGATTTTTTCTTGTAGTTTCAAGATACCTCCAATTAATGCTTCGGGGCGAGGTGGGCAACCTGGTACATACACATCAACTGGTATGATACGGTCTACACCTTTTACTACGTGATAGCCGTGTTCCCAATATGGCCCACCACAGTTGGAGCAGCTGCCCATCGAAATCACATATCTTGGTTCGGGCATTTGTTCGTATAAACGACGAATACGGTCAGCCATTTTGAAAGTAACCGTTCCTGAAATAATAATAACATCTGACTGACGAGGCGAGTTTCGAGGAAATACCCCAAAACGCTCAAGGTCATAACTCGAAGCATAAGTTGCCATCATTTCGATAGCACAGCAAGCTAACCCAAACCCCATTGGCCAGAGCGAATTAGCTCTTGCCCAGTTGGTAAGCTCATCGAGTGAAGTAAGTATTATTTCACTTTCGCCAGTTTTTATATGTGCCTCTTTTTCGAGGGTTGTAAAATCCATTCAATTAGTAGCTAAAAGATAAATGTAATAAAAAATCCTACTGTTGATTATTGACAATCGACTGTGGACTTTTATTTATCAGCGTATTTTTCGTTCACTTGGTTATACATCTCCATTGGAATTTTACTCTTAAATTTTGGTGTTCGATATTCGGGTTTTACCCAATCAAGGTAACCTTTTGCCCAAACATAAGCTAACCCAAGAGCTAAAACTATAATAAAAATGCCCATTTCGGCCAAAGTAAACCAGCCCCAAAGGCCGTTAGTATCTTTTATAAATTGTTTATTTCCGAAAACAGTAGCCCACGGAAATAAGAAAACTAATTCTACATCGAAAAGTATAAAAATCAAAGCAACGATGTAGAATTTAATATTAAACTGCACATTGGCATTACCTATTGGGTCTTCGCCCGATTCGTAGGTAGTTAGTTTTTCTTCATTTGGCTTGTTAGGACGTAGCATCCAAGCAATGCCCAATACTGCCAGTACTGCAATTGCTGCCAAAAGAATTGCTAAGAGTATAATACCAAAGTCAGATAACATTTTTGATGTATAATGAAATGTAAAAATAGGAAGGTCAGACCTGCGATGCAGACCTTTTTAATCCATATCACGGTAAGCCATGATACCACCTAAAACATTGTGTACATTCTCAAAACCCTGTGCAATCAAGAATTGTTTAGCTTTGCCACTTCTTGCTCCACTACGGCAGTGAATATAAATATCCTGTCCTTTAACGGCCTCAAATTCTTCTAATCTATCTGGAATTTCGCCCAATGGAATTAGTTTTGCTCCTAAATTATCGTCTTCGTATTCGTATTCTTCACGTACATCAAAGAGATTGATTGGATTTTCTCCTTCGATTAATTCTTTCAATTGCTCGACCGTAATGTCATAATTTTTTTCCATGATGATATATGCTTATTATATTATTTCTTAATGCACAACTACAATCTTACGAATAAAATTCTTTTTTCCGTCTGAAAAATTCAGAAAATATATACTTTCGGGTAAGTTTTTTAAATTAAGTTCTTGACTATCAAGTGTTTCTTTGTAGAAAACTTCTTTGCCCGAAGCATCAAAAATACTGACTGATTTGATGTTTTCAAAATTCCAGCTAACAAGCCCAGTTGTTGGATTTGGATACACCAAAAACTGTTTATCGTTAGGTTCTTCGTTGGCCAGTGGCGAGCCATTTTGCCCAGCACTATTTGCTTTGAAACCCATCATGGGGCGTACCATCAAACTACCTTTCAATGATTTATTTTGAATCCATTCATTTCCTAAACTGTAATAAATATTGCTACCAAAATCAGAGTTTTTATCAACTCCAACGCCAATTACATCATCATTTACTTTTGTCCAAGCTACAAAAAAAGTATCTTTTACTGCAATATTTAAGTCGAGAGGGTACTCTACAAAACCATTAATCTCATTGGCATATTTTACTTTTACAGATTGTTGATGTAGAATTTTACCAGGTTTTCCATTCGCACTTTCCATAATTTGCAGCAAGAAAAACTGCCCAGAAATGTCTTTAAAATAGGGTGTAAAATTAAATCGAACAGCGTTGACCGTATCTGCTTTACTTAATACAAACTTTATAGCTACTTTACCGAGGCTTTGGTCGGTATCAGCACCTGTTTCGGCTGTGCCATCATCATAAGCGTAATAGTCAAGTAGGGGAGTGTAAATAGAAACAGAATCATTACTTAACAAGAAGGCATCAGGAATATTATTAGTTGAGTCGGGAACAATAGTTGTACCTGTACCTTCGTAGGCAATTTTCTGTGTAAACTTCAAGACGGCTTGCTTTTGAGGGAAACTGCTAAAAACAGGCACATTATTCTTTTTATTAGGTGAGTTGGGCGTTGTAATGGTTTCATTGCCACCTTTTTCGTTTAATAGTGTTCTTTTTGAAACAGTATCAGCCACGGTCCAAGTAAAATTAACCAAACGTGCATTTCGCTGCAAGGTACTGACCAAAACTTCCATACTGCTATTGGTTTCAGCTGATGGATTTACCAAATATTGGCGTAAGGGCATGGCCGAATATCTTTTTAAATAATTATTTTTGAAACTTCTTAATGCAATATCTTGGGTGTAAATATCTCGAAGACGACGTTTTTTGTTCAAGTACACAAAATCTACGTGCCACATATCAAAGGCTCCTGACTGACGGCCACGAGTCTCGAAACGAAATTGAAAGTTCTTATGAAAGTACTCTGCCTTATTTACAACTAAGATTTTTTGAGTAAAAGCATCTTTGCTAATTCCTTCTTGTCGCCAAATCGTTTTCCATTGGTTTTTATCATTCAGAAATGATACCACAAGCGAGTCATCACTGTCGGGTAATTCCCCCAAGCCTTTAGCTTCCCAATAAAAGCTGAGATAAACCGAGTCTGCTAAACTTGAAGTTGATAAATCAATCGGTCGTGAGGTCAAGGTATCGGTACTTCCATAAGCAAATTTATTAGAAAAATTATAAGGAATACCCGCTGTATTTCTACTATCGAATGTTGCTACATTAACCGAAGGCTGGTTGATTGGAAAAGTATTGTTGATACTTACTCCGCCATTTATCCAAAGTTTAGGATTAGGAATAGAGGTTTTATTTTGCGAAAAATCGTCAAAAAAGGGGAGTGTAATGGATTGGCTGTAAGTAAGTTGTGAGCAAAATGCTACTAATAAAATAACAGACCTGCAAATACTTACAGGTCTGTTGTTTAAAAATATCTTCATATTAAACGATTCTTTAACACGTTATTTTTGGTCTATGACAGTCTCGGAAGGAGCATCGCCAGCGATTTCTATATCAATAACGTCACCAATATGGATTTTATTTCCTTCGGCTGCTGGTCTTTGCCTTACCACTGTGCCATTGGCATAGCCTTCTACTGGGCCGACATATCGCTTTGATAAAACTAAATTTTGACCAGAAATTAAGATTTCTGCTTCATCAGCAGCCATTCCTACTAAGTTTGGCACTTCTACCATTTGGTCGCCGAGGCCATCGCCTACCACAAAGACAACCGTCGAGCCTTTCGGGATAAGTGTACCTGGTTTTACTTCCTGTCCGTTAAATTTAATTTTTAGAACTGTATTTTCTTCTAAAGCTGGAATCATTTCGGTTGTACCTGCCACAAGTTGAGCCGATAATAACTGATTCTTTGCACTTGACTCTGAGCGACCAATCACATCTGGTAATTTTACCATCGGTGCGGTTGCGGTCACGATTGTCAAATAGATTTTTCTGCCTTCTTTCACGCTCGAACCCGACTTCGGATATTGCGTTAGAATTGAAAGTGGTTTTGCTCCTGCCACAAATGTACAATCGCTCACTTCATAGTCAAGGTCACGGTCGTCGAGAGCCTTTTCCATTTCTTCAAGTGTCATGCCTTTCAAATCAGGAACGGTAATCGACTGTCCATGATTGGTACTCCACGGAAGATAAATAAAGAAAAAACTAAAGAAAAACACCAAAAATAAGGCAATGATTATGCCAATATGAACAAAGATGTCAGTTTTTGAACTCGTACTAAATTTTGCCATTTTTATGGGTAGTTTTTTAGTCCACGGTCGATGGTCGATAGTTTTTTAAAATAATACTATGGATGGTGGTCTATCGACGGTGGACTCTCAAGAAATATTCAGCAAAAAAAAGATTTTTTATCGGAAATAGCAAAGGTTTTTATTCGATACCACCCATCCATTTTTTGATAGGTCTGTATAAAACTATTAAAACCAAGCCCGAAATTAATCCTATCAAGAATACCTGATGAAATAAATCAGGCATGGCCGCAACATTGTTTTCGTCGAAATTTCCTGCAAATAAACCCGCAATAAGATTGCCAAGTGCTGCTCCTACAAACCATAAGCCCATGAGTTGGCTGTAATATTTTTTAGGAGCAAGTTTGGTGTATGAGCTCAAACCAACAGGGCTGATGCAAAGCTCGCCAAGTGTATGAAACATATACGTAAAGAAAAGCCAACCAAGACCAGCCATTGAGCCATCTAAAACTCTTTGAGCAGCCAAGTACATTACAAAAAATCCTAAGCCCATTTGTACTAAACCTAAGCCAAACTTGATTGGTACACTCGGATTTAAGTTTTTACGATTCAAGTAAATCCACAAAGCACCCATCGGAGCTGAGAAAATAAGGATAAACATTGAGTTAGCATTTTGCAGCCAAGAAGCAGGCAATTCCATGCCCAAGAAACTACGTTCAGTATGGCGGTCAGCGAATATTGTTAGCGTAGTAGAGGCTTGCTCGAAACCCGACCAGAAAATCGAAATTCCGATAAATAATATGAAAAGTACACCAACTCTTTTGCGTTCAATGACTGTAAGCGTAGAATCAATAAAACCAATATAGGCAAAGTAGAAAATTGTTATCGCAATAATCACGTATTTCATATACTGAGCCAGTGCTACGCTATCTAAAACTCCCGATATTAGTAAAACGGCAACCAATACAAGGGCAGCTATTACCACATATAGATAAGTGAAAGACGATTTTTGGGTTGGGGCGTTTCCTACACCGTCGAGGTATTTTCCATTTACTCTAAAATTAATTACCCCAAAAAGCATGGCAAATGCAGCTGCCCCAAAGCCATAGTGCCAGCCTACTTTTTCGCCTAAGTAGCCAACTACAAACATTCCGAGGAATGCACCGAGATTGATACCGAGATAAAATATAGAAAAGGCTGCATCACGTCTTGCTCCACCTTCAGGATATAATTCACCAACGATTGAGCTGATATTTGCCTTCAAGAGTCCAGTTCCGATGGCCACCGTTGCTAATCCTAAGAAGAATACCTCTGGTGAACCTGGAATCGCCAATATTAAGTGACCAGCCATGATACACAAAGCACCATACCAGATAGCTTTTTTCTGTCCTAAAATATTATCTGCAATCCAACCGCCAGGTAAAGTCAAAAGATAAACCGAAGCCATGTAAAGCCCCATGATTGCTCCGCCAGTTTTCTCCGAAAGCCCCAATGCTCCTTCGTTGGCTCCTTTAGTTAAGTATAAAAATAAGATGGCACGCATACCATAATAAGAGAAGCGTTCCCACATTTCGGTAAGGAACAACACCATGAGGCCCATCGGGTGTCCAAAGAATTTTTTTTCTTGCATGTAAGGTTTAGTTTTATTGGTTAGAATTAGTTTTTATAAAGTGCGTATCAAATGTAATGCCTATTTCACCAAAATTCCAAGCGTTGCCGACTTCACTAACGACAAAATCACTAAAATTATGATATAAAGTGAAAATAAACCACATTTTATAAAAAACAAAGGTGGTATGACCATTGGCCTTACCACCTTTTGTGAGTATAAATAGTTCTGAGAAACTACATATATTTTAAATCATTGTTTAACTTTAGTTTGATAATGTGCAGAGCATCAAGCAGCTTAATGAGTGGGTAAGTTGGGTCAAACTCGTGCCACTTGAAGCCAAAGTTAGCTCGGCCACCGTATTTGTGGTGATTATTGTGATAAGATTCGCCCATCATCAGTAAATCGAGTGGCAGAAGATTCTTGGCAGTATCATCTACTTTAAAGTTTACGTATCCGTAGCGGTGAGCATACCAGTTGATAATTACACCGTGAATTGGCCCCATCAAATAATGAATAGGCAATAATAAAAACATCCACCAAGCCGTAGCAAATTTGATGTAAACCAACGTATAAAGTACGCCCCAAGCAATGCGTGAAATCCATAAGTCGCCGAGCCATTCCATAAATTTCCAGTTCGGTACGCCCTTCTTAAATTTCGCCTCTACCGAATCTTGGTTATGTAAGATTCTATTATAAATCATTCGAGTTTTCCACATCATATCAAAGATTCCTTTCGAGTAACTTGGCGAGTGTGGGTCTTCTTCGGTATCGGCGTGTGCATGGTGCAAACGGTGCATGATTCCGTAGGCTCTCGGGCTTAGAAAAGACGAGCCTTGTGCAATGAATGTCAGCGTATAAAATACTTTTTCCCAGCCTTTACTCATCGTAAACATTTGATGTGAAGCATATCGGTGGAGAAAGAATGTTTGCATCAGAATTGAAAAGTACCAATGCAGTAAAAAGAAAACTAAAATGACCATTTTTTGAATTAAATATTTGTTTAGAATCACGGCAAAAGTAAGCCTACATGCCAAAGAAAATTATGATAAATATCAGTTTTTAGATTTTAAATTTTTGAACATTTCTAATAATTGTCTTTTTGACAATTTTTGCTGAGAAGCGGTAGTTAAATCTCGAAAATAGTATGCAAGCAGAGGTTATTAGCTTTAAGTCTCATTTTAGACTTATGTTTTGTTGAAAAATGATGCTTTAAAATTGTGCTATTCGACAAATATTTACTTAAAAAATTGTATTTATCAAAGAAGTGTGAAATAAAAGCGAAATTTCGCTAAAAATATTTGTTTCGCATTTCTTCATAATATACATTTGTGCAACGATTCGCTTTTAAGCTATACAGACATGACCAAACAAGAAACTTTAGCTCTGCCAGTTGGCGTAACTCTCGACCGTTTTATCAAGCGTCAGCAAAGTGAAATGCCGTTTGCATCGGGTGAATTATCTCAGCTTTTGAGAGATATTGCCTTGGCAGGAAAGATAATAAATCGGGAAATAAATCGGGCGGGCTTGGTCGATATTACGGGTGCCTTTGGCAACCAAAATGTGCAAGGCGAAGAGCAACAAAAACTTGATTTGGTAGCCGATATTCGTTTCCTGCGAGCCTTAAAAAATGGGGGAGAAGTATGTGCCATAATTACGGAAGAACAAGACGAAATCATTTACACCGATAACGACGAAGGGAAGTACGTAGTGGCCATTGACCCACTCGATGGTTCATCGAATATTGATGTAAATGTTTCTATCGGAACAATCTTTTCGGTTTACCGAAGAGTGACACCCATCGGCACACGTGCTACACTCGACGATTTTATGCAAGGTGGCCGAAGCCAAGTGGCAGCGGGTTATATTTTATATGGTTCATCAACAATTTTAGTATATACAACGGGGCAAGGCGTAAATGCCTTTACCTATGAAAATTCATTAGGGGAATATTTTTTATCACATAATGATATTAAAAGTCCTGAAAATGGCGTGATTTACTCAGTAAATGAAGGGAATTACAATGATTTTGTGAGTGGAGCAAGGGCATATATCGTGAATTGTAAACTTAAAGAATATGCTGCCCGATACATTGGTTCATTAGTAGCTGATTTTCACAGAAATTTGCTAAAAGGTGGAATATATCTTTATCCATCATCCAAAAAGTATCCAAAAGGAAAGCTTCGATTGCTGTATGAGTGTTATCCATTGGCATTTTTGGCCGAACAGGCAGGAGCCGATTCAACTGATGGCTACCAAAATATTTTAGATATTGAGCCACAGGAGTTACACCAGCGAAGTCCATTCTATGTGGGAGCAAAAGAAATGGTCAATGATTTGCTTTTGCATTTTTAGTTTTACTTTAAGTGTTGATTGTCACTTACTTACATGACAAAAGTCATTTCAGCATCGGCATAAAAAGAATTATTTAGTAGTAGCATTACACTTCATCAATATAACTGAACAAAACGAAACAATGGAGCTTTTAACCGAGATTGCCCCGACCAAGCTGGCTATTAAAGCCAAACAAATTTTTTATAACCTTAGCCCTGCCGAATTGATAGAAGCCGCTCTACAAAATGGCGAAGGTGTATTAACCGATACTGGGGCTTTGATGTGCGACACTGGAAAATTTACGGGTCGTTCGCCAAAAGATAAGTTTTTGGTCTGCGACGAAAAAACTGAAAGCACCGTTTGGTGGGGAGATGTAAATTTTAAGTTTTTGCCTGAAAAATTTGATGCGTTACTCAATAAAATGCTTGTTTACTTAGAAGATAAGCGAATTTATGTACGCCAAGCCTTTGCGGGAGCAAACCCAGATTATCGGCTAAGCCTCGAAATTATCAATACCCAAGCGTGGCATAATTTGTTCTGTAATAATATGTTCATTCGTCCAACTGAGGATGATTTGGCCCATTTCTCAACAAATTTTACCATTATCTGTGTACCCGAATTTGAAGCAGACCCAGCCGTTGATGGAACCCGTCAGGCTAATTTTACGATAGTAGATTTGAGTCGTCGTATATTGCTTATCGGTGGAACGGGTTATGCGGGCGAAATGAAGAAAGGAATCTTTACGGTACTTAATTATCTATTACCACAAGAAAACGGCGTACTTTCGATGCACTGTTCGGCTAATATTGGTGAGCAAGGCGATACTGCCATTTTCTTTGGATTGTCGGGAACGGGTAAAACTACGCTTTCGGCTGACCCAAATCGTGGTCTGATTGGCGACGATGAACACGGTTGGTCAGAAACCAGTGTATTTAATTTTGAAGGAGGCTGCTATGCCAAAGTAATTGATTTGAGCCGTGAGAAAGAACCCGAAATTTTTGATGCCATTCGTTACGGAGCTATCGTAGAAAATACCCGATTTATTGAGGGGACTCGAACCGTTGATTACCATAATAATTCGGTCACTGAAAATACGCGTACGGCTTATCCGATACATTATATTCCGAATGCCGTTGAGCCTTCGGTAGGCGGTATTCCAAAGAATATTTTCTTTTTGACGTATGATGCCTTCGGGGTTATACCACCAATCTCGAAACTGACCGTTGGGCAAGCCATGTATCATTTTATTTCGGGCTACACCTCGAAAGTGGCAGGAACTGAAATGGGTGTGAAAGAACCACAAGCCACCTTTTCGGCGTGTTTTGGTGCAGCGTTTTTACCTTTGCACCCTACAAAATATGCCGCACTTTTGGGCGAAAAAATTCACCAAAATAAAGTGAATGTATGGTTAATAAATACAGGAATGACGGGCGGAAGTTATGGTGTTGGTTCACGAATGAAACTTTCAAACACCAGAGCTATGATTACGGCTGCTCTGAATGGCGATTTGAATAAAGTAAGTTATACAAAGCACCCAATTTTTGGCATGATGATACCTGAGCATTGCCCTTATGTGGTTTCGGATATTTTGAATCCACGTAATACTTGGGCCGACAAACAAGCGTATGATACAACGGCTGAGAAATTGGCTGAAATGTTCCGTCATAATTTTGAAAAGTACGCCGATTTTGCCGATGAAGAAATTCTGGCAGGAAGCCCTGTTCTGTGATTGAATGAAAGCAGTTTTGTCGAATTTATTCGGCAAAAATATACAAAAATATCCTTTGTTTACTTAGTCAGTGAATTTATTCGCTGAACTTGATAAATGTTGGTTTAATTAATAACGCTTTGATTTTATTGTTTTTGCATAAGATATTAGGTGAAAAATTAAGTATTAAGGTTGAATAGATTTTAATTTTGCTTAGAATCTAAGTTAAAACGCCCTGCTATTAGTGGGGCTTTTTTTGTGGTATCAATTTTTCATTTTCCTTTAACTTACATATATTGCATTGTTCTTCTGTTTTTAATTAAAAAATCAACCAAAAACTATGAAACTTCTTTTACCAGTTTTAGTTCTTTTTATCGGGGTTAGCTCATTTATGTCGATGTCTGAGCAGGCACCACAAGCTGCTCCGAAAGCCATTCTTAAAGACACTTTGATGCTTGACCGTGAAAAATACCTTTCTTTCTTGAAAGACTCGCTCAAAGGAAAAGAGTCGATGGTAGCTGATTCTGTCTTCAAAAATATCAAGTCATTGAAAGGAAAATCGGTGGAGCAAGTGCTAAGTATCATGAATAATTGGGGACATGCGTTGGGCGTAACCTGTAAGTTTTGCCACGAGACTACCAATTGGGCGTCAGAAAAAAGCCGTAATCACTTACGTACCCGTGAAATGATTGTCATGAACGACCGCCTCAATCGTGAGTTACTTTCGCAAATGAAAGGCTTCCGCCAGCCCGTAACGATGGGTTGTATTTCGTGCCACAACGAAATGAAAGAACCACCACACGATGGTCCACGCCCACAAGGTCCACGCCAACGTCCAGAAGGAGGCGGAGCTCCCAAAAACTAACCGTGGCATGAACTGAGCAATATTTGCATTCCGTTTGCTATGAATTTTTATAGGAATCCTCGCAACGTGATAGAATCGAAAACCTCGAATCTATCACGTTTTTTGTTACAATCACCTCGAAACCACAAGTTGAAAACTTGTGTTACGAAAAAAAACTATAAAAATAGTTTTGAAACTAAAAAATTAGTTATATATTTGAATCAGAATTAACAACCAAGAAAATGGAATTAAGAGAATTAACCCGTGCCGAAGAAGAAGTAATGCAGATTTTGTGGGAGGTTGAGCCAACCTTCGTGAAAGATATTTTAGAGTATTTTCCAGAACCCAAACCAGCCTACAATACGGTTTCGACGATTGTAAGAATTTTAGAGCAGAAGGGATTTGTGGGGCATAAAGCCTATGGAAAGACCCACCAGTATCATTCTTTGGTGAGTAAAGAGCAGTATAAATCATTTGCGACTGGTAAATTGATGGAGAGTTATTTTGAAAATTCGGTGGAAGAAATGTTTTCGTTTTTTGTGCGAGAAAAGAAAATCGACATGAAAGAAGCTGATGAGATTTTAAGAATGATTGATAAAATGAAAAACTCTAATCCCTAAGTAGAGTTGGCACAACCCTAAAACTAAATCCCTCACTTAGGGGCGAGGGTACTATCTATGGATATACTCATCTATTTGCTAAAAACAAACTTGTGTTTGGTTGTTTTCTATGGATTTTACTGGGTGTTTTTGCGTAGAAATACCTTTTTTGTGTCGAATCGTTTTTATCTGATTGGCTCAATTTTAATGTCTTTTTGCCTGCCATTGATTAAAATCAAGCATAATTATGATTTTGAAAGCACTTTGCCCCTTACGCTCAATGAAATTTCGACTGAGTATGCACGAAGTCTGTTTTATACACCGATTTTAAGTAATTTTAATTGGATTGATTTATTAGCAGTTGTTTACCTTACAGGTGCCGTATTCATATTATCAAAAGTGGTTTTCGCATTCGTAAAAATTTATAATTTATTGATTAACGGCGACCCACTTGGCGAGGAAGAAACGCGTGAAGGAAGGAATTACTGGCTCTTGAAGAGCGAAGATACGATTTCGTCTTATTCGTTTTTTAATTTTCTAATACTTAATCGAAACGACCTTCACAACAATCGCTCAATGATTACTGACCATGAGGAAGTCCATATTGGGCAGTGGCATAGTTTCGATGTGCTTTTGCTTGAGTTTGTGCAGATTTTCTGCTGGTTTAACCCTGTGGTTGAATTGTATAAGCAATCCATTCGTGAAATACACGAGTTTATCGCTGATGGCATCGTTGCAGACGAAGAAAAAGCATCTTACGCTGAGTTTTTATTCGCTTATAACTTCAGAACCAATGTCAGCTCGTTAAGCAATAATTTCTTTAATGACTCGCTGCTAAAAGAACGAATCTTGATGCTTATGAAAGTGCGTAGCAGTATTTGGGTAGCGGCAAAATACGCTCTCATTATACCGATGCTGGCCATTATTGGGTATTTTATTGTGGTAAAAGACATCAGAAGAGGCGATGATGCTTGGAAGCTGCAGTGGGCCGTAAAGAAGAAATAAAATCTAAAAGTCAATTTCAATATTTCTAACTAAGTACAAATTACAACTATGAAAAAGCTATTCATTACACTATCAATCGTTTTAATAAGTATTTTTTCTGTAAAGGCTCAAACTAATGAGCCTGTTTACGACAAAACAGATGTAGCTGCCGAGTATCAAGGCGGAATGACCGAAATGGTAAATTTTATTGGCAAAAATCTTAAATATCCAAAGCCAGCGGTTGAAGCCCACGTAACAGGTAAAGTATTCGTAAAATTGATTATCGAAAAAGATGGAACTATCAGTTCGCCAGAAATCGTAAAAGGTATTGGCTTTGGTTGCGATAAAGAAGTGATGCGAATAGTAAGTCTGATGCCAAAATGGAATGCAGGGCAAATTGGAGGTAAAGCCGTACGTTCGTCGATAACTTTGCCAGTAATGTTTGCCTTAGAGAATTCTAAAAAATCGAAGTAAATAACAATCAAATTCACCTAACTGATACGTAAAACCATGACTTTCTTACAATATCTTATTCAAGTAAACCTGTATTTGGTACTGTTTTATGGCTTT
>JACCEC010597310.1_pt1 | contig 27627 bp, 33 predicted proteins | sample 7450121 | NCBI WGS metagenome assembly JACCEC01 (sample SAMN15323455, study PRJNA562643) | freshwater metagenome | isolation source: river surface water | place: USA:Blue River Watershed | collected 2017-08-18 | reverse complement strand
GTGCCTGCCTCGATCTCAGCTTCAAGTCGTTTTTGCAAGGCTTCAGCCACTGCCTTGAACTTCTTGCTGGTAACAGGCATGCTTTCTTTTCGAGGATCCTTGCCTCATGAAAAGTGTACTCAGCAAACTGGGTTGCTTTCTTGACATCGGCTGTACCAGTGTTCTTTCGCAGCCAAGTCTTTGACTGACCAATTTTGTAATGAACCTGCCAGTAGTCAGTACCTGATCTGCGCACGAGTCGCAGCTCTAGTTCGCGCAGGACAAGGGTGTTATTGCTCATTTAGAGCATAAATAACTCAACGATAAACAAACACACAAAGTTAATTATGTGTCCCAAGGATAGATTGTGCGATGACTGAGAAATGAAAAAATAGCAATAAAAAAGCACCTAGGATTGCTCCTAAGTGCTTGTTTTATAAGGGTATTTAGTGGTGGCGCTTCACGGATTCGAACCGCGGACCTGTGGATTATGATTCCATCGCTCTAACCGACTGAGCTAAAGCGCCGAGCCACAAATTATAGCGAGACTTGGGCGGGGGTGGTGGTTCGGAGAGTTAGAACCGTTGTTATAGCGTGTGCACGGTTTGTAGTTGTCACCCTGTTAGTTGTATGTTGACCGAACTTAGGTTGTTTTATTGGTGTCGATTAAGATGACACCTCACAGACCAGTTACGGAACAGACCTTTTGGGAGCTTTGTGCAATGACGGAAGCTAAACCAATGCTTCATTTCATGTGTGGCAAGGCTGGTGCAGGGAAAAGCACTTTAGCCAAAAAAATAGCCTCAGCAGAAAAGGCATTTTTATTTAGTGAAGATATATTCCTAACGCGGTTATATGGACTAGAAATGAAATCATTCGATGACTATCTTGTTTTCTCCAAACGATTAAAAACTGTTATAGAACCACTTGTCACAGATTTGCTTTTAGCTGGACTCTCTGTAGTTCTTGATTTCCCGGCAAATACTATGAAATCACGCGAATGGTTCAGATCAATATTTAGTTATGCCAACGCATCTCATCAACTTCATTTTGTTGATATCCCAGATTCAATTTGCTTGAAGAGAATAGCTGAACGAAATGTAAATCTACCGGATGGATCTCACCAACTTACAGTAGATCAATTCAATTACATAACTTCATTTTTTGAAGCACCAAGGTCATTTGAGGGATTCAACATTAGAACCTATTTTCCTGATTGACTGTAAATTTGCTGGGCTTTTCTTTACACTTAAGCAGTGTCGGGTCAACCGACACTTTGTGGGACAGGGCTGGTGGATTGGTGGTTTTGGGTGTGCGAACCCTTTTCGTAGCGTGGTTTGAGCAGCCATCACTTCGTCGAAATTTAGTTGCGTCGATCAGTGTTGGTTCAACCGACGCTATTGAAAAAGAACTCAGTCTGTCCTTTGAGAGGACATTTAGGGGTGAGCACCATCTGTGTTGTGAGTTTTCGAAAAAAACCTCAACCATAAATATCCAACAGTGCCAGCCATTAATGAAGCAAACAATATCGCAATCTTGGATGCAGTGATCATCTCGCTGTTTCCAACATAAGCGAGATTCGTGATGAAAATTGACATGGTAAATCCAATACCAGCCAATAGCCCTGCACCGATAACATGTTTCCAGTTCATATCTTCTGGAAGATGACACAGACCAAGCATGACAACAGTGAAAGTGACTAATGCTATTCCCAATGGCTTACCTATGACCAAGCCAGCCAAAATACCAAAACTGTTTGCTGAGCTGAGGTTATCTGACCAACCAGAGTCAAAAACAATCCCAGTGTTTGCAAACGCAAAGATCGGCAATATCAGATAAGCAACAGGCTTGTGTAGAAAATGCTCTAACTGATGCGAGGGTGATTCTTCGTCGTCTTGCTTACTAGAGTAGGGGATTGCAAAGGCAAGCATGACTCCAGCAATTGTTGCATGAACACCTGATTTCAGCATCAAGAACCACATGATGACGCCTCCAATTAAATAGGGAAGCAGTGTGACCACACGAAGTGATCTGTTCATCATGACCATGAGTCCAAACACGCACAAGGCAGCTACAAGATACATTGCTGAAATATCGGCTGTGTAGAAAACCGCAATCACAACGATTGCACCAAGATCATCGATCACAGCCAGTGCAGTGAGGAAAATCTTCAGCGAAACAGGCACTCTGCTACCTAGCAAAGCCAAAATACCAAGAGCAAATGCGATGTCTGTAGCCATGGGAATACCCATGCCAATCTGTGTGGGTGTGTCCTTGTTCAAAGAAAAATGTATCAGTGCAGGAATAGCAATACCACCCACAGCCGCGAAAAAAGGAAGTAAGGCTTTTTTGAAATTTGACAGCTCTCCGCTGTACAACTCTCGCTCTAGTTCTAAGCCGATGAACAAAAAAAACACAGCCATCAAACCATCATTGACCCAGTGCTCAATGCTAAGACCCAGTATTTCAATATGCCAAAAATTCAAGTACTGCTCGCCAAAGATCGAGTTGGCAATCGACATTGAAACCAACGTACATAAAAGAATCAGTATTCCGCTTGATTTTTCGGAATTGAAAAAGTGGTTAAAGGTGCGAGATAAAGGCGATTGATCTGTGGGCATGAGGTAGTGCTGGTGATTGATATTCTCATGCTAACAGTTGTAATTGGAATTCTTTTTTGTGGAGTGACTCAGGTGCCCACACAGCGTTGCTCCGTCTTGTGTTTTCTAGCCAGCACCTTGATTGGGTTGTTAGAGGGTGTCGTTTCTCACGACAGTTGGATACCAGGGGTTCGTGTAGTCTTTCAAGGGAAGATTGAGAGATTTCGATTAGACCGGTACTAAACAACGGCTTTAGTATTCGCTGCTGGTGACTCATCACTTAGAATTCAGGCATGATCAGAAAAACCCGAGCGATCTTTTCGTTGCTTTTGTGTTTGAATTTATTTGCCATGAGTTTTTATGGTGGTGTGATCAATATTTCCGATAGCTATCACGTCATGACAACTCACCAAGCTGCCATTGACCATCATCACCATGATTCAATTTCACTGCATATGGATCATGACGATGTCAGCATGGTTCATCAACATACTAGTGATTACGCTCAAAACATAGCCGTTCTTTGTGATCTCAATTTACTGACACCAAATTTGAAAGTCAGCCGAGTTCATTTGACTCGACTTGAACAACCGACCTCCGCCTTTATCAAGACGCCATTCAGACCTCCGCAATTGCACGCTTGATCTTGATTCCAGATGAGCCTTATGCCATCTGTTTATTCATTTCAAAAAGGGTCTTTATGAAAATTAACTTTTCATTCAAGAAGAGCGGCTTACTGTTCATGCTGATGCCGTTACTTGCATTCGCACATGGCATCAGCGAATCTGACAGGCAACGAATGTTGGATGGTGGCTATTTGCAATATGTGGGCTTAGGTGCCAGTCACATGCTCACGGGCTACGACCACTTGTTGTTTTTGCTTGGCGTGGTGTTTTTTTTAAGCACCTTCAAAGACATTGTGAAGTTTGTGACCGCCTTCACGGTCGGTCACTGCATCACCTTGGTCCTTGCAACCTATTTCCAAATCACATGGAATTTCTGGTTGGTCGACGCCATCATTGCAGTGAGTGTGATCTACAAAGGTTTTGACAATAACGGGGGGTTTCAGAAGCATTTTGATATGCCTTCACCGAACCTGCTTGGTATGGTCTTTGCCTTTGGCTTGTTACATGGCTTTGGTTTGTCCACTCGTTTGCAGCAACTTCCACTGGGGGACGATTCATGGTACATGCTGCTTCGCATCTTGAGCTTCAACGTAGGTGTTGAGTTGGGACAAATGGCAGCACTGATTGTCATGGTTGGTGTGCTTGCCCTATTCAGGAAATCAAAATCGTTTTTGCGATTCAGTTACTTTGCAAATCTGGGCTTGATCACCGCAGGCATATACCTGTTGTTTGTTCAATTGCATGGCTATCAACACGACACAAACGCAGAGCTTTTCCGATTCCCTGTCGATGAGCATATCCATATTCACGAAGATATGGAAATACAAAATGCAACCACTTCACCTCGAAATTCACTTTAATTCAAATGAACAACCATGAAACAACTTATCAGAATATTTAGCATTGCATTGGCAATCACTGTTTCGCAATCGGTCTTTGCGGGCGCTGGCGAAGACTGCCACTTCCATGGGAGCAAACCTGCTGCCAAAGAAACGGTTCTGAAGTGTGCAGACAGACGCATGGAACGATTGATCGCTCGTGGCAAGCTCGACGCTGATTGGAAAGGCATCGCGCCTGAATCCATTACTGCAATTGATGGAGAAAAAGGAAAAGAATGGAAAGTCGTCATTAAAAACCCAGCTGCAAATGACAAGACAAAGGCAACTTTGTATTTGTTTTTTTCTGAAAATGGTAACTTCATAGCAGCAAATCACACAGGTAAGTAAGCAGCCTTGAGACCAGAACAAACCAGGGCGATTCATGCCCTGGTTTGTTTGAGTTAAGTTTAAGAATTCAACCGGGAGTGATAGGCGCTCAGTATGAACAGAATAGGGTGGTGTCCACTAGAATAAGGGATGCGTATATGGTGCTTGGCATTGTGTTTGAGTTTGATCAGTGGTTTATTCCACGTATCTGCCATGCCATTGGAAAACCCCACAACCCTAACGACTGTGACAGTGAATGCTGAAACCCATACCGCATGTCACGAAGCACAAGACACCAGCCACCATAAGTCTTGTCATATCACTGGTCATTTATGTTGCTTGGGCTTCTCTGCTTTACAAAGCCAAACAACGCACGTTGCTTTGCGTGTGAATCACATGTTGAATCCAGTTTTTCAAACCTTGCTTCTTCAAGAACATCCAAGCAAGCAGTTCAAACCTCCCAAGCTTCATATCTAAATCTAAACACACTTCGCCCTTCTAAGGGCTGTTTAATTTGATTGGAGATTTTGATGAACATGACGCATTACATGGAGTTGTTGGCCACCAACCAGCCCTGGAATTTATTGATCTTCATGGCTATCCCGATAGTTCTGGCAGAAACGCTGGCCATCACCGAGTTGTACCTGCTTTCAACACGAAATTACAGCGGCTGGGTGCACAGCTTGAACCGGGTGACTGGCATCACTGTGGGTTTGTATTTCTTAGGGGTGATCGTTTATCTACTGAAGACCGCTGTGCTGCCCATCACCCAAGCGGGCGAATGGCGCACAGTCATCGATGTGGTGGCTGTAGGAAGTTATCTGATAGGCGGGTTGCCTCTCATCTACATTGCTTTTCAAGAGTTCGGCTGGGTCAATGCACAAGCGACCGCTGAATCCAAGCGTCAGACACACGCCATTTGTGTGGCGTTGTTTTTGGTGTTTGGACATGTCGCCATGATTGCAGGCATGTTGGATCCTTCATTGCTAGGCTATGTGTCTGAAGACATGTCAGAGATGCACAACCATTGAACTACCTTCAAACACCTGACAACCTGCCCGAACCCTTGGATGACGGCGCTGCCAACCATTTGGCGGGCTTGCCACTGCCTGCCATTGCGTTGCAAAGCACCAATGGTGATCAAGTCGATCTCAGCCTACGGGCAGGTTGGTTGGTGATTTATGCCTATCCCATGACGGGGGTGCCAGGTGTGCCCTTGCCACCCCATTGGGATCAGATCCCGGGTGCACGCGGTTGCACACCTCAGACCAATGCATACAAAGAAGCCCATCCAACGTTTCGGTCCATGGGTGTGGACGTTTTTGGCATCAGCACCCAGTCCACTACTTATCAACAGGAGTTGGCAGAGCGACTGCAACTTCCTTTTGCCATCCTCAGTGATCATCAACTTGCGTTTCAACAGGCCTTGCGATTACCCACTTTCGAGTCTGAAAACAAAACATTGCTCAAGCGCTTGACTTTGGTGGTCAAGGATGGCGTGATTCAAACGGTGCATTACCCCGTGTTTCCCAGTGATGCCGATGCAGCATGGGCTATGGCTTATTTGATGTCTGTTATGCAGTGATTTGTGCAAACATGCAACGCCTTCGCATGAAACTCTGACTGACAAACGATTGACACTTAGCAAATGAACTGAAATCGTTAGGAGGTTTGATGGTTCGAAAAAAATCGCAACCATGCATATTCGATTATTCCTGCCAATATAGAAGAGAGAAAGATAGCCATCGAACCATCATTCACCCAGTTTTCGAAGCTGAGACACGATATTGGTTTTTGCCAAAAATGCAAGTACTGGTGACTAAATAAACCAAGCTTTGATGGCTATCTTTTTTTAATCAAATTGATCATGGTCATTCATTCTTTTTGATGAAATGGGTATAGATCAACTTGCCCACTGCATACAGAGCAATCAAGGGCAAGGTTACAAGCAAGACGATTTCTTCATTGGTCAACTGCTCGGGAAACAAAGTGATGTGATCGTACGTAGAGAGGAGTGTTTGGATCACTGGATGTTCTTGTTGGTATTTCTCGTAGGCACCGTTGTCCATTAATCCTCCTGTTATTTGCAAAAAAATCTTCAGTTAAATCAAAACCCCTGATCAAATGGAATCAGGTTTTGCAAGATCTGCTTGCGTGATCAGTTTCGAAAGTTCATTGAAGTGTCTAGAAGCTCTCGCTGAAAGTTGCAATATTTTCATTCGACGATCTGTTTCGCATATACGAACATTGATCAACTTCATCTGTTGCAATAATTTGATTCGTCTGGCCAATGTAGATTGTGTGAGCGTGAGATTTTTGGAAAAATCCAAAGCCATCATCATCGTCAAGTGAGTACCTTTGAAATTTTCTAACGCAATGAATTCAAGTAGTTTTTCAGCTATGGGGTCAAGCTGACTCAGAGTTCGTTGTGATGATTTAGCGATTAAAAAATGAAAATAGGGATGGCTTTTCTCATTCGCAGCAGAACTTGTGTACATGTCAACTAATTTACATTTCAAATGATGATTTGCAATCCGTGACAAAGCGTACGGTTGTACCCTTATGCCAAGTCAAAATTCTTCATTTTTCAATGATCGTTTGATCAATTCAGCCATTGATTTAATACCTAGTTTTTCCATGATGCGTGCTTTATGCACTTCAACAGTTCGCGGACTGATACCCAGAAATTCTCCGATCTCTCGATGCGTCAGACCTTGTGCAACGACACGAAAGACTTCCTTTTCACGTGGTGTCAAGCTTTCATGTAAGTTGTCCGCCTGGAGAGACTCCTCTTTCAGTCTGAGTCTTGAAAATGCTTTGTCCAGAGAATGGATAATTTGATCGATGACAACGGGCTTTTCAAGAAAATCAACAGCTGAATTCAGGAAAGCAGAGCGCATCACGCCGACATCAGCAAAAGCAGTCAGAAAAATAATCTCAACCGGCCAATGCTTGGATGCGATTATTTCTTGCAAAGTCAGACCATCCATTTCCCCCATTTTCAAATCGAGAACAAGACAACACGGCCGACTAGGGGGTGCACTTAAAAAAGAATGGCCACTTGAATATGTTCTGCAATCAAAGCCTTTGAGTCCCAACATCAAAGAAAGGGAATCTCTGACTTCCAGATCATCATCAACAATACAAACCAATTTGTCATTGATCATGAATGCAGCTTTTCTATAGGCAAAATGATTTCAAAACATTTGCTCGGTGTATCAACATACTGAAGTACACCGCCATTATTTTCGACCAGTGATTTGCTCACTGATAGCCCCAGACCCAGTCCAGCTTTTTTTTGCGTAAAAAAAGGACGAAATACTTGTGACACAACCTCTTCTGAAAGTGGCGCTCCTTGGTCAAAGACGCGAATTGAGATGGCGTTTGTATTCGTATCAGCGACATGAACGGTCACGACCATGCCTGGTCGAGATGCATCTATAGCGTTTTTCAACAAATTGCCTATAGCCGTGCGCATTTGTACCTGATCAACCCACACACCATCATGTTGATGTGCAAAAAACTTCTTCACTTGTATATCTGAACTCAATAGCATCTTATCCAAACGCTCAACACAATCGTCAATCATGCTCGAGACAGAGGAATGCTGAAAATTAGAAGAACCACCTGTGAAATAGGCTCGCAATCCACGAACAATTTCACTTGCACGCAATGTTTCAGCTACCACCTTTTTTAAAATTTCCCGTACTTTTTGACGCCTTTCAATATCATCATCTTTGTCGGACAAAAGCATCATCGCAGACTCTGAATATGCACTGAGTGCGCTCATGGGTTGGTGCAATTCATGCGCCAATGATCCTGCCAATTCACCAGCGGCAATCAATTGAAGACTGTCTCTCAACTGCTGTTCTGCTTGCATTCGCTCATCAACGACCATTCCAATGATCAAGCCAGTGAGAGACAAAGTCAGCATCACGATTTGTAAATCCATGAGTAGCGATGGTGAAGCCCCTATTCCACTGGTTGCAAATACCAAAGGCAGTTGCACCATTGCTGCAGCAATAGTCGCACCAGGCAATGAATAGGTAGCAGCCAGCAAACTCAACACAAAAAACAAACTAAAAAAATAGTTCATTTGGATGTCGACAGGGAGATTGAAAATAAACCAGAGACAAGTCAACAACAAAAAACTTAAACACCAAAACATGCCACTGCCAAACATGGTTTTGTATTGAGCTCTTCTTTGTTTGCTAGTGGCTACAAAAATCAATGGTAAAACCACAAAGAATCCCAAAAGGTCACCAATGAAAAAACGGTGCAGTGCCTCCCAAACACTGGCTTGGGGAATGCCTCCAATCAGCGCTTGGGTCAGCACGTATGCCAATGCTGTGGTGGCTGCACCAATCACCATGACTGCACCTAATTTCAATAATTGATTTCTGTCATGAATTTGTGGATGTGACTTTAGTAAGCGTCTGAAGAAGTAGGCAATACTGGCATAGCAAGTTACCAAGACAGCGTTACCCAACACAACCGTTGGCGTGAAAAATGAAATGTCACGCACAATCACATCAGCAATCCCAAGGGTGATGTAAACCCAAGCCATCCATGCGTTACCTGCCCAGTACAAAAACAACACATCCAAGGCAGCAGGGGGATTCCAGGGTGTGATATTGAGGTGTCCAATTGGATGGATGTAGCTCAACTTATCGATGGCAATCAAAGCACCACTGTAGAGAAGTGCCTTCCAAAATTTAGCCATGCAAATCGTTCTCAAGTTTGTCGCACATTCAATGCGACATAGTAGGCTATTAAGACGATTGCAATGAAAATCAATAATCCGGCAAACTCTTTAATCAAGATTTGTTTATCTGGATCAGTTTGCTGAGGTATCGAAGGGTCTTCGGATTTGATTTGCGGATCGGATGACATGGCACTTTCAATGTCGAGAGTTGGATATCAGATGTTTGGTTTCATCCGAACAGCGAAGCAAAAACATACCGCCAAATACCAATGCCATACCTATCCCATAAATCATCATGGTCTGTATCCATTCCAAGGATGACATCAACATCAGCAAGATAACCAGCATTCCGTTCATGATCAAGGCATGGCCCCAAGTTCGAACTTCACGTATTTCATCATTTGTAACTTTCATGAATTGAATTTACACAAATTCCGATGACTTTTGAATTCGCCTTGAACCGTACGGTGTCACCCGTACAAATCTAGCAAGGGCTAAGTCATTTGTAATTCATACATGGACTATGGTTTACTTGAAGTCTCGCTGGTCAACTCGTCCAAGTAACGAATAGCGCCCACAGCTGCATGTTCTGGCGTGTTGGCAGCACAAAAACCATCGACATAGAGGACGGCTGCGTCTAGAGAAGTCAATTGACTGAATTTGTCCACGCGGGGTTTCTTTCTGGACACATTGGTCAAATTGAGAGGCACCAGGTAGGCATTGAGCCAAGTTGTTTTTTCGCTTGTTGACAGTGTGGGCCAATCAGCGCATGAGGGATTGCCAAACAAATGTTGGCTGTGGGCAGGCAGAGATAGCAAACTCCACAATACGCATAAACTGATGTGTCTGATAAGCATTGAATATGTATGTAAATGAAATGAATCACATGTTAGCAATGGAGATGACATGGCAGTCGTTCAGTGGGGCCTCCAAGTGGCTGGTCATCTATGGCTTGATCATGTTGGTGGCCTTGATATGCACCTATGCCTGGTCAATGAATGACAACAGGCTGATCCGCGATGTGGGTGTGTGGGTCAAACCCATGAAATTCATGGCGGCCACTTCCTTGTTTGCATTGACGACGGTGTGGATGCTCAAGGTGGCGAATTCACGCCTTGATCAAACCGAGACCTTTGTGTGGATCACAGCATTGCTGGTGTCCACCTCCTTGTTCGAGGTGGTTTACATCAGCTACCAAGCTTCCCAGGCATCACCATCGCACTACAACGTCAGCGACCCTTTTCATGCGTTCATGTTTGGTTTGATGGGCTTGGCTGCGGTGGGTTTGACCGCTTCACAAGCCTGGTTGGCTTGGGAAATATGGCGTGAACAACGCGGTGCAACCATGCCTGTTGAAACGCTGGGCGTTGTTGTCGGTTTGGTCTTGACCTTTGTGTTGTCCACCATCAGCGGCTTCATGCTGGGGAGCCATCAACCGCCAGCAGGGTCAGGTATTCCGATCGTTGGTTGGCATTGGGTCAAGGACATTCGTCCCGCCCATTTCTTAGGCGTGCATGCGCAGCAATTGATACCGCTGTGGGGCCTGGTGGCTGCCCATTTCATGGGTGCCTTTACCAACCTTGCACTCGTGTGGGGTGCAGGGCTCTATGTCATGCTGTGGGGCGTGGCGACGTGGCTGAGTCTTTAAGGCGCGCTATTTGAACGAATGCAAGCCGATGGCATTGCCTTCACTGTCACCAATGATGGCAATGAAACCATTGGATCCAATGCTGAATTTTTCCTTGTACACCTTGCCGCCACTGTGGAGAGCAAGCGCGCATTCCACCGCGCAATCAACACAAGAAAAGTAAACAAGCGCGCCCTCTGTGCTGGGTTGCTTCATGGGATGCTTGACCAAGGCTCCTCCAGCGCCTGAGCCATTGGGCTCGCCTGTAAACATCATCATGCGCAGGTCCGCATCTGGTGACGGCAGATCGATCAACTCACGTTTGAAAACCGATGTGTAAAAGGCCTGGGCGCGGTCCATGTCTGCCACATGAATCTCAAACCAGCCGACTGGATTTGCGTATCATGAGCGAACAACTTCTCAGAAAGAATCCCATGACCATTTCCATGTACCACGCCAGCGTGCCGCGTATTGAAAACATGCTCAAGAGCCTGTTGCATATTTTGGATAAAGCGGAGAAGCACGCCGCAGACAAAAAATGGAATGAAGCAGCCCTGACGCAATTTCGTCTGTATCCCGACATGTTGCCCATGGCCAAGCAAGTGCAAATTGCTTCGGACACAGCCAAGGGGGTGTTGGCGCGTTTGGCTGGCGTTGAAGCGCCTGTTTATGAAGACAACGAACAGAGTCTGGCTGAATTGAAAGAGCGTGTGAACAAAACCATTGCCTATGTGCAAGGCTTCACGCCAGCGCAAATTGATGGCACAGAAGACAAAGCCATTGTGACCAAGCGCGGCGACAAGGAAACCCACTACAAAGGCATGCAGTTCTTATTGGGCCATGCCATGCCCAATCTGTACTTTCACATCACCACCACTTTTGCCATCTTGCGTCACAACGGCATTGAGATCGGCAAGCGCGACTATTTAGGCACGCCCTGATTTCATGGCATGTGTTGTCGCCACCAAGGATTGAGCGGGGGTGGGGTGCCCACGGTGTAAACCTCGCCCATCATGGGCGTGGCCAGCACAACACCGCGCGCTTGGCCAATGGCTGATGCACGTTCAAGCGGTTCGTACCAAGGGTGCATGGCCAACTCAAATGTGCTGTTGTGGACCGGCATCATCACTTTGGCTTGCACATCCAGATGCGCTTGAATACTTTGCTCAGGGGTCATGTGTATGCCCGCCCACATCTTGTCCCAAGCACCGGTTTCCACCAAGGCCAAATCAAATGGACCGTGTTTCTCACCAATTTTCTTGAACCCTTCAAAGTAACCAGTGTCCGCGCTGAAATACAACTTGCTTGATTGGCTCTGAATCACCCAAGAAGCCCAGAGTGTGGTGTTGCGATCAAACAATCCACGCCCCGAGAAATGTTGAGCTGGTTCAGCAGTGATCTGAACACCCGCTACGCGTGTGGATTCTTGCCAGTCGAGTTCGATGATTTTGTGCGCAGGCACGCCCAAGTCTTGCAGTCTTTTCCCCACGCCCAAGGTGGTGACAAATTGTTTGATCTTGGGATGAATGCGCTCAATGGTGGCGGCATCGAGGTGGTCGTAATGGTCATGCGACAACAACAAACCATCCAAGGTGGGCATGCTGTCCACATCGATCGGTACCGGATGAAAGCGCTTCGGTCCGGCAAAACGGACTGGGGATGCGCGCTCGCTGAAAACGGGATCGACCAGCCACTGTTGGCCATGCAATTTCAATAGCAACGAGGAGTGCCCCAAACGCACGACATGCACCTTGTCTTCAGGCAATTCCTGCCATGCAGACCAAGTCAAGGTTTGCACTGGCAAAGGTTTTTCAGGGACTGTGTTGGTCCGTGTCGCGGTGAGGAAATACCACCAAATCTTCCATGGGCTCTCCATGGCTGGCTCGATGGGTTGGTTGAAGAAACGCTTTCCATCAAAGTGATCGGATGGTGTGTTCATGCTGTTGGTACTCAGCGCAGCTGTAGACAAAACGAAGCCGGCCAAGCAGATGTATTTCGCAAACATGCTGGCATTATCCCCAAGGAATGGACGCTTTGTTCCACCGATCACGCTCAAAATTGGTATTTCAAGCCCAGCTCATAACTTCTGGATGGGCCCGCATAAATACCCTGACGCAAGCTGGCGATGTAGTGGGTGTCGGTCAGGTTTTTCACGGCGGCTGTAAGGCTCAATTTCGGGTCCATTTGGTAACTTGAAGTCAGGTCGATGGTGGTGTAGCTATCGATGCGACCTGTGAAAAACCCACTGGTGCTTTCGGTGACCGGGACCGTGTTCATGGTGTCTGTCATTTGCGAACCCACGTGTTGAATGCCCAACGCTGTCATCAAAGGACCCTCTTGGTAGACGAACTGCAAGTGGCTGACCCATTCGGGGCTGTAGGTCACGCGATTGCCCTTTTGGGCGATCAGCGCACCTGTTGATGAATATCGGTTCTCCACGAATTTGGCGTCAGGCACATAGGTGGTATTGCCTTCAATTCGAAACACCGTGTTCACACGCCAAGCCAGTGCCAACTCGATGCCTTGGTGCAAAGTTTTGCCACCATTGCTGGGGTCTCCGCCATTGCTGTTGGCCCTGATCACCTGGTTGTCAAAGTCCATGCGAAACGCCGTCAATTCATACGACAGCGCATGTTGTTGGCCGCGCACCCCCATTTCAACATTGACCGAACGTTCAGCGCCTAAATCCAAGTCGTTGCCACTGACAATGGACGTGCTGTTGTAGGGGGGTGAGAAGGCCTTGTAAACGCCGCCATATATTTGTAACTGCGGTGTGAGTTGCCACGTCGCCCCAATGCCTGGTAAATATTCTGCGTTGCTTGACCGTCCGTCTTTGGCATTGACCATCAGGTCATCCGTGATTTGTTCATACATTTCAGCGCGCACACCCGGGGTGATGCTCAGTTGGGCATTCAAATCAAAACGGTTCTGTGCAAACACGGCCAAACTGCTGGCTTTTTGAATCACATCGGTGCTGAGCGTGCCACTTCTGGGATTCGCGCGTGTGGCTGTGATTTTCTGATCGCGCATGTTTTCTTGCATCCAACGCACGCCCATTTCTGCTTCATTGGTCAACCCGAAACTGTTGTGCCGCATGGTCAATCGTGAGTCGAGTCCTGTTCGATCAAAGGCGCGGTTGTTGCCATCCAGACTGTTGGTGTAGTTCCATACTTTCAACCCATTTTGTATGGTGGTGGCGTTCACGCTGTATCGCCAGTAGTCGCGCTGCATTTCACTCCAGTAGACAACCGTGTTCATGCGAATGTCGGGATTGATCTCCCACTCGTGGTTGATGTCCAGTGAATTTCGATTGGTCAAAAACCAGTCGTCAGGCGCTGGGTTGAAGGTGGCACGAGCGGCATAGGCGTCTTTGAAAAGTCCCCGGTAAGAGATGTTGGCATCGTTTTCATAGCGTGTGAATTTCACGCCCAGCCACTGTCGATCACCCAAAGCCATGCCACCTTTGAGCATCAAATCTTTCATGTCAAAGCCTTTGTGTTGAAACCCATCGCTGCGTGCTTGTGTATAGAGAAGACCACCAATGGCTTCGCCTGAATCTGATCGACCACCTGCTTCGAGGGACGACTCCAGATACTGGTGCGAGCCTGCGCGCGTGGCGATGGTGGCGCCATCAATGGGGTCCTTGGTTTTGTAATTGATCACTCCGCCGATGGTGTTGGGGCCGTATCGCAAGGAAGCCGCACCTTTGAGCACCTCAATGCTGTTCATGCGTTGAATACGCGGGTTGTAGTACCTGCTGTTGCCAAAAAACAAGTCTGCCGCAACAGGCACGCCATCTTCCAAGATCAATGTTTTGTATTCACCTGCGCTCAGGCCGCGCATGCCAATGTTGGCGACGACCGCTGATTCTTCTTCCGGCTTGATGACCACTCCAGGCACTTGTTTGAGGGCTGCTTCGGTGGACAGGGGTTGCATGCGGGCTATTTCTTGCGCACTGACGACTTGGGCCGAACCTGGGATTTGGCTCAAGCCATCCGACGATCCACCCAAAACATCAATGCGAGGCAAACTGGCTTCTTCTGCAAAACCGGTGTTGCATAGACTCATGATTAAAAAAGTAGTTACAAATAGTTTATTTTTGAGAGAATTCATGTGATTTGACAGCCATAAAGAAGATGACTGCCATCTTAAATCAAATGCGAATTATTCGCATTAACCATGAAGGCAACGTGTATTGACAAAACCCTCGAATTCAAAAAATCGTCGAATGAGTCAAGATGTCAATGAAATTCAGGAGAAATTGAATGAAAGCTACTGGCCAAGGGTTGTTGACCATTGCCATGTTGAGCAGCATGAGCCCCGTTGCTGCAGACTGGCACCGATTAAGCAGTCACACGAGGGGGGAAGTGATCGAAATCAATACAGGCTCAGTGAAACAAACAGGCCCCATGGCCATTTACCGGCAGGTGCAGGTGCGAAGCCAGGAGAATGAAAAAGAAGGGGAGGCGTTGACTACGCAGCTCTATGAATACGACTGCATGGGCAGCAAGATGAGGATATTGAACAAGCCAGAGCCTCAGTGGCAGGAATTACCAGAACACCCCTTGGGACAAGAAACATTTCAGTTGCTTTGTCCCAGTGGGCGAGATGACTGAAAGTTCATGAACCTGGTTTGAGGGCCATGATCAAGGTCGCCATGCTTTTGGCATCGGCATCAGACACTTGAGGCTGGGGCGGCATCATGTCTTCACCCCATACACCAGAGCCACCTGCTTTGATCTTGGCGGCCAATTTGGCAATGGCGCCATCATCACCTTTGTACTTGGCAGGGATCTCATCAAATTGCGGGCCGTATTTCCGTTTGTCTATTTGGTGACAAGCCATGCAATTGTTGGACTGCATCAATTTTTTGAGTTGATCAGTGTCTGCATGGGCAATGTTTGTGAAAAAAGCAAAACACCCCAGTAGCAACGAGTGTGAAACGCGAGAAGACAAAATCGACGAGTAAAAAGCGCTGTTGGAAGTCATGTGAGGTCAATAAAGCAAGTCGTTGCAAAAGAAAGGCCATGTGAAAAAACGCGCTGCACAAGTGCAGCGCGTTTCAAGGCTCAGAGACGCGAGATCACTTGGCAGGTGTCACGCGGTAAATATTGCCGCTGGCTTCGTCAGCCACGTACAAGGCACCATCTGGGCCGAGTGACAGGTGACGGAAACGACCGGCAAACGTGGGCCACTGCAGCTCTTCCCTCTTGGCTGAGGAGCCATCTTTCGCGATGTCCAGGATGTCGATGCGGTTGCCTGTAGGTGTACCGTGAATACCAATACCTGCGTATCCAACAGCCAAACGGCCTTCCCATTCTTTCCACTGCTTGCCAACCAAGAACACGCTACCGCACATGCCTTGTGACAAGCCGTTGTTGGTCCAAGCTGGTTTCATCGCGTTGGGGTAGGCTTTGGTGTCGGTCATGGGCATGAATGCTGCACGCTCTTTTTGTGGCAAGGCACCCATTTGGTTGGGTGAGTAACCACAGTAGTTGTCTGGACATGCAGGACGTCCGTTCACGTTGTCACGAGGATCCCAGCCGCCATTGCCGCCGTTGACGACTTTGGTGACTTCATCGCTGTGCCATGGGCCGTTTTCAGACAAATACAGGTCGCCTGAACCTGGGCGGAAAGCAATGCCTTGAGGGTTGCGGAAGCCATAGGCAAAGATGCGTTGATCGAATCCTGCAGGTGGCTTGTTGCCAGCAGCGGCTTTGCCATCGCGGTCCACGCGCAACAATTTGCCACGGAGTTCAGTAGGGCTTTGTGGGCCAGCACCGTTGTGGTTGTCGCCGATGGTGACGTACAAGAAGCCGTCAGGACCAAAACGCAAACGGCCACCGTTGTGCGCGCCGGGACCACCAAAGGGGTGGTTGGACTTCATGGGCTTGTAGCCCAGGTCGTTGATGATTTCGGTGATGTCAGAAACGCCATTCAGTGATGAGTTCACTTTCATGCGCATCACGATGTTGTTGTAACCGCCATAGGTGCGGTTGCTGCCCTTGGAACTGGAGTACAGATAGACATAACCGTTTTTAGCGAAGTCAGGGTCAACAGCAACACCCTGAACACCGGCTTGTCCGTCGCAGAACAAGTCATTTTTGGTGGCTGAATAGCCTGTGCTGCCACCAACGCCCAACAGTTTGTTGACACTGCCGGAAGCCATGCGAACTGACAAGCCACCGCATTTCTCAGTGAAGAACATGGTGCCGTCTTGCAGGAATGCCATGTCCCAGGGGTCTTTGGCTGTTTGGAAGACATCAGCGGTCACATTGAGTGCCATGGCTGTTTGTGCGCCCATCAGTCCTGATGCAGCGATGCCTGCTGCGACCATGCTGGACTTGAGTGTTGTTCTGAATTTCATGCAATCTCCGTGTTGTTTGAAAAATGAACCCTGAATTGGAAAGTTGGTTCGTACTCAAGAAATCCGAACGAGTAACAAGAGGTCCAAAAAAAAGACATGCTGCTCGTCAAACTCTCCAATGAATTATTTGTCTTGGACTTTGCTCAGAGCTCAGTAGAAATACTATGAAACGTGATGTTGTGAAAATTTCCCAAACAAGCGCGCAGCTTTCAATCAACCCTAAATGACCAATGGGCATTCAATCATTGGCGGGTGGTGTGGGCATGATGATGCCGTTGCGAAGAGCGAAATGAACCAACTGAGCAGGGGTGTCCAACTTCAATTTCAAACGCACTTGTGTTTGGTAATTGTTGATGGTTTTTTCTGAGAGGTTCATGTACTTGGCAATCGAAGAAATCGACATGCCTTTGGCCAGCATTTTGAAAGTTTCAAACTCGGAAACCGTCAGTGTTTCCAACTGCATTCGATCCAAGTTGTGTCCATCGTTCGACATCAGTTTCAGGATGTCATCACTCACAAAATTGTTGTTGTCATTGACGGCTGCGATGGCGTCAAGGATGTTTTGAGGATGCGACGACTTGCTGACAAAGCCCTTCGCCCCCAACTTGAGGGCCAGGTTGGTGACATGAACCGACACATGCATGCTGCACATGATGATCTTGAGATCTGGATACCTGGCCAAGGCCCGTTCGATCAATTTCAGCCCGGATATGCCAGGCATTGAAAAGTCGGTGATGACAATCTGGGTATCTGTGGATTTGAGTAATTCGTAGGCTTCATCACCGGAGTTGGCCTGCGCAACCACTTGCATGCCATCTTGTCCATTGATCAATCGCACATAACCTTCGCGAACGATGGCGTGATCGTCCACCAACATGATGTTGATCATTGAATTTCCTTGTGTTGATGCTGTTACAACCGTATGAAGGCTGGTTTGTAACTTAAACGAACAAGGTGTGGAATACCAGGGATCAATTCCCTCAAACAGATCTTGGTTGTTATTTGAGCTTTCGGGGCGCTCCAAAATCACCCACTTGCGGAAACAAAAACGTGGTGCTGCTGGGCCCTATACCCATGATTTGAACAGTGGCACCCTCAGAGCCACCACCGTCGTAATGAATCGCGCCAGCAGGATGTTTCATGTAACTCCCTGCTTGCAGCGCTTGTGTGGATGATGGGTCCCAAGTGTCATCCTTGCCTGCCAACCAAGTGCCTTGCATCACCGTGACATGGCGATCTTCTTGGTGGAAATGTGGCGCACTCATGATGCCAGGAGGAAAGACAACCCGGATCAGGTAGGGGCCAGGTTTGGAAGGGTCGCCCGCAATGACAGCCATCTTGATGCCATTGCCTGCATCCTTCCATTGCACTTGGGCAGGCTCGATCACGGTAAAGGGTTTGTCCAGACTTTGAGCGACCACGGCACTGTGAAGGCAGATGCCCAAGCAACTGGCCGTGATGAATTTGCGTTTGAACCCACCCATGAGACGCTCCTTACATGCCCTTGCTGATGATTTTGGCTTTCAGTTCTTGGTATTCCACGTCATTGATAGCACCGGTGTCAAACAATTTTTTGGCTTTTTCCAAACTGGCCAACATGTCGCCTTGATCTGGGTTTGAGCCACCGCTTGGAGTGCCCACTGTCACAACAGAAGAGCCACTGATGGCGCGTTTTTCCTCTAAATCGCGGATGCGGTTTTTTTCTTCCCACTCATGCTCTTTGGCCTGTGCAAACGAATAAATCGAAGATGCCACATCCGGTGGAAGACCATCAATGGTGATGGATTTGGATTCTTGATTCGCCACAAAATTCAATTTGGCACCAAAGAAGTTGGGAATGATGTTTTCAGACATCTGGGCATCGCGCAAATCTTTCCACTGGTAGTCCTTCATGTCAAAACCACCCAAGATCGATCGATTGATTTCGATCAATCGACTGGCAGTGATGGCAATGAGGATGCGTCGTGAAAACAAACCGAACACACGCCTTTGAATACCAGAGGCGATGACTGTTTCTTCCTTGATCAAAGTGCTTTGCAATTTTTGCAATGCTTTTTGTTGCCGCGCAGGTCCACCGACGAACACCAACCAATAGTAAATCGGCACCAAAACCAGACCAACCCCATAAGTGGGGAAAATCAGCAAAGCCCAAATCAACACAAACTGAAATAGTTTGATCACGCCACCCATGTCACAACTCCTTTGTCATTTTCATATTTGACAATATAGCTGATTCAAGAGTTGTATTTGTAACTTTTATCAATTACTTGGCTTCTTGCACATCGCAGGCCGCCATGGAGTTTTTGCGATTCTTCAAGCTGATGGCCGCATATGGTTCATCGGGCCAACTGCTGGACAGCACGAGTTCATCATTTCGGTAATCGTTCCACTTTTCTCCTTGTATGGTTTGCCAAGCCCGGTCAAATCGAAGCTCATAGGTTTCGTCTTTGAATGTCAAGGAGGCTGTTTCACCCTTGAATTGCACCGTGAATGGAAAGCCCGAAAAAACCGGGCCACAACTCAGGGGTTGGGTGTGCAGTTGTGCTTGGGCTGAAAGCCCCAGCACCAAGGACAAACTCGAAATGAATTTTTTCATGGGATGGCAGTTCGATGCCGCGAGGCACTCAGTTTTCGCTGTTGTTTGTCGTGGTCGGAGCAGGTGGTGGTGCTTCTTCTGCTGGCAGATCTGCATCAGGCAATTCAGACATCAGCTCTTCCAGGGGGTTGTTGTCACGTGGCCTTGAGCCGTGTTCAAACCAATGTTGAATTTTGTTGTCGAGCTCAGAAAGCATCATGGTCACCATCGGTGAATTGAAGTCTTTGTCATTGAGCAAGAGTTTTTGATTGGCAAATTGGACACTGGCCATCAAACCCTGCGGTGTGGCTTTGGCAAAGCCGACATCGACAATGGATTTTTGTTGTTCGGCTGACAGGATTTGGCCTTCGACTTTCAAGTCACCCAAGACTTTCAGATGCTGTGCCAAAGACACATGGCCTTGGGCACTCTTGGCCAACTCCACCATGAGTTGGCCTTCCACCTTGCCATTTTCCAATTTGGCATTGAGTTGGGTGAAGCCCGTGCTCATGCCTTGGGTCAGGATGGTTTTCAAAGCCCCGCGCATTTGTTGCTCTTCTTCGTTGGTCATGTTTTGAAAACCACAAGACACTCCAGACAAGGCGATCAGCTTGGTGACACTCTCGCCATGCATGCCATTGACAGCGTAGCTGATGGCCAGGTCTGACAAACGGTGTTGCTGGTAAGCGGCTTTGGCCAAGTTGTAGCTCAGACTCACGCTGTAACGATCATCGGTGTGCTGGGCTTTGGAAATCAGCTTCAAACCTTCCAAGGTCAAGTCGGACGCACTGACTTTGCCAAAGCTGATGGTGCTGCTGCCGGTGCCTGTTTTGCGATTGTCCAAATCCACATTGAAGTTGACTTGTTGCAACTCGAGTGCTTTGCCACCACCACGGTAACTGGTTTTGTCATTGTTGATGTCGATCGTCAAGCCTTCTTTGCTGAGGCTGACAAAGCCTTTGGTGGGCGACATTTCAAAATGACTGTCTGGCGAAGTCACTGACAGCGCTGGCAGGTTCAAATCGGTGTCCAAGGTCTGACCCAAGCGCACATGCCCAGCGCCGGTCAAAGCCACCGAACCTTGAAACACTTTTTCAAAAGCAGCTTTGGCCTCACCTGTGGGTTGCAAGGACCAATCGAATCGCATCAGTGAAGTAGGGAGCACCAAGTGGGACATGTTGTATTTGACTTGCACCCAGGTGATGTTGTCACTGGACGAAGGGCTGCATTTGTCCACATAGGCCAGTTCCAAATCGCCCTGAGAGCTGAACATGCCTGCTTGGTGGTTCAGATTGCGAATCTTGAAATCTGAATCGGGCCAAGCCCCTTGTTTGGCAGCCATGTTGAGCATGTCGGCCACTTTGTTGGAAGACATGGCACTGGCAGTGAGCCAGCCGCCCACGAGTGTGGCCGACAAAATACCAGCAGCGGCCCATTTGGTGGTGGTGTTCATGATTGGGGGATTCCTTTCGTCCATTTCAATATCGTTTGAACCATGGGTGCAACAGCTTTGGGGTCGCGAATATCGCCGGCCAGCACATGTTGCCCTTTGCTTTGGCTGTAAGTCACGGGTTCCAGTTGTTTGTCGCTGGTGCCAAAACGCCCGAATGCCGTTTTGATTTCAGCAGGGTCCACGGTTTGATCTTGTTCGCTGTAGAGCACCAGCACGGGCGCTTTGAATCGCGACAAATCGCTTTCACGCACTTGCTTGACCAAGGCCATCATGGGAAACAAAGCTTTGGTGGGATAGCTTTGGGTCCAGCCTTCGGCGTCGCGGGGGTTGTCGCTTTGGTATTGGATGGTCTCACCTGTGACCGCGTAAGCAATGCGTTGCCCCCAATGGCCGTTGATGAGTTCGGAGCGCTTGTCTTTCAAACCGAAATTGGGTGAGATGAACACATGCGCATCGATCTTGTCGGGTTGTGCGGAAGTGGCCCACCAGGTGGACAAGGTTGAACCTGTCGAGCAGCTGATCACCAAGACTTTGCGTCCCAAGGTGCGGCCGATCTTGATCGCTTCTTGCGTGTCTGCCAACCAATCTTGTGCCTTGGCTTCACCCATGGCAGCCCCTGGCAAGCCATGGCCCGTGAGGCGTGTGTAAAACAGGTTGGCACCGAGTTGTTGAGCCACTTGCTCGGCCACTGGCGATGTCTCTAGGCGACTGGCAGAAAAACCATGCAAATACACCACGGCCCATTCGGTCGCTTGTTTGTTTTCATGGGCCCAAACAATGCCTTTGGCGGTGCCTGGTTTGATGTCAGGCCACTTGGCTTCGCTTTGTTGCAACCAGGTGTCGAGTTCCCCCAATACAGAGGGTGGTGCGGGGCGAGCAGTTGGTGCGTTCTCACCAAACTCATTGACAGGTCCGAGGAAAAAGGCGGCCGTCAACACCACCACGAGGGCTCCGATGGATTTCCATATCCAATGACCTGTTTGTTTCAACAAAGAAAAATGGTTCATGCGTGACAGGCCTTTATTGGTCTTTGAAAACGGGGGGGCGTTTGTTCAAGAAAGCATCCATGCCTTCTTTTTGATCATGCGTGGCAAACAGCGAATGGAAGATGCGTCGCTCAAACATGACGCCATCTGACAGACCGCTTTCAAACGCACGGTTGACCGATTCTTTGGCGGCTTTCACCGCCAGTTGGGAGTGGCTGCAAATCATCAATGCGGCAGCCAATGTTTCTTCCATCAGTTTGTCCAAAGGCACCACGCGGCTGACCAAGCCTGCACGTTCGGCCTCGTCCACGTTCATCATGCGACCCGTGAGGGCCAGGTCCATGGCTTTGGCTTTGCCAATCGCGCGCGGCAAACGTTGTGTGCCCCCTGCGCCGGGGATGATGCCAATTTTGATTTCAGGTTGGCCAAACTTGGCGTTGTCAGCAGCAATGATGAAGTCGCACATCATGGCCAATTCACAGCCTCCACCCAATGCAAAACCACTGACGGCGGCAATCACTGGTTTGCGGATGCTGCGAATGGTTTCCCAATCGCGGGTGATGAAGTCGTTGTTGTAGACCTCGGCGAAATTGAACTTGGCCATCGCTGCAATGTCCGCACCCGCGGCAAAGGCTTTTTCATTTCCAGTGATGATGATGCAACCAATGTCTTTCTGGGCATCGAAGTCTTTCAGCGCATGGCCCAGTTCCACCATGAGCTCACCATTGAGCGCATTGAGTTGCTTGGGGCGGTTCAAGGTGATGACACCCACCTTCTCGGCTTGTGTGTGCACTTGGATGAATTCGTAGGACATCAATGGCTCCGGTTCGATGTGTGAATCGCGTCAACTATAACCAAGGCCCGCCGCGAAGACGCGGTGTTAAATTAGCTACCAAAGGAGACCAGCATGAGTGAGAACACTGTTTTGTATGAAGAGCGTGGCGCGGTTGGTGTGGTGACTTTGAACCGTCCCAACGCGTTGAACAGCTTCACACGCCAAATGCACCACGAACTGTGGGCCATCTTGGATCAGGCAGAGGCGAACAAAAGCATTCGTGCATTGGTCATCACCGGTGCAGGCCGTGGTTTTTGTGCTGGCGCCGATTTGGCTGAATTTGATTTCGCTGAAGGTCCCAACATGGTGGAACGTGCCGACCCCGGTCCCATCATCGATCAGGCGTTCAACCCCACCACGCGCCGTTTGCAGCAACTGCGCATGCCGACGGTCGCGGCGGTCAACGGTGTGGCCGCTGGTGCTGGCGCTTCTTTGGTCATGACCTGCGATGTGACCATCGCCGCTCCCTCCGCCAGTTTCATTCAAGCCTTCAGCAAAATTGGTCTGATTCCCGACGCGGGCAGCAGCTGGTTTTTGGTGGAGCGTTTGGGTCTGGCCCGCGCCATGGCCCTGGCCATGACGGGCGACAAACTCTTGGCACCACAAGCCAAAGAATGGGGCCTGATTTGGGATGTGGCCGACGACTGCATGGCGGCTTCCATGTTGATGGCCGACAAGCTTGCACAAATGCCCACCAAAGCCTTGGTGGCCACACGCGATTTGTTGCGTGAGGCTGGACAACGCAGCTTGAATCAGCAACTCGATGTCGAACGCGACACCCAATCGGCCTTGGGGCGCACCCATGATTACATCGAGGGCGTGACGGCTTTCTTGCAAAAACGCCCTGCGCAGTTCAAAGGCGAATGAGCATGGCCGAGGTCAGCGCAGAGGCTTTGGCGCATCGAGTGGTCGAGCACATGTTGTCGACCGACACTGCCTCGCGTGAAACCATGGGCATGGAACTGCTGTATTGCCAGCCAGGCCATGCCAGCATGCGCATGACGGTCGAGCCCAAGCATTTGAATGGTCACCACATGTGCCACGGTGGTTTCATCTTCACCTTGGCGGATTCCACGTTTGCGTTTGCCTGCAACAGCCACAACAACGTGACGGTGGCGGCTGCCGCCAGCATTGAATTTTTAAAGCCAGCCCATGTGGGCGATGTGCTCACCTGTGTGGGCGAGGAGCAAGTGTTGAATGGCAGACATGGGATTTACGACATGACGGTGCGCAACCAGCACGATCAAGTGATTGCCTTGTTCAGAGGCAAAAGTGCACAAATTCAAGGACAGGTGGTGCCCACATGAACCGCACGCTTCCCCTCGAGCCGATTGAAAAAGCCAGTGTCGACGAGTTGCGCGGTTTGCAATTCAAACGTTTGCAAGCCACCTTGCACCATGCTTATGCGCACTCACCGGTGTACCGCGCCAAATTTGAGGCTGCAGGTGTCCATCCGGATGATTTGAAAACCCTGCAGGACCTGGCCAAGTTTCCGTTCACCACCAAAGCCGATTTGCGCGACAACTATCCCTTTGGCCTGTTCGCGGTGCCGCGCGACCAAGTGGTGCGTGTGCATGCATCTAGCGGCACCACAGGCAAACCCACGGTGGTCGGCTACACGCAAAACGACATCGACACCTGGGCCACATGTGTGGCACGCAGCATCCGCGCGTCCGGTGCCAGACGCGGTGACATGGTGCACATCAGCTATGGCTATGGTTTGTTCACTGGGGGGTTGGGCGCACACTATGGTGCAGAAAAACTCGGGCTCACCGTGGTGCCATTCGGCGGTGGCCAAACCGAACGCCAGGTGCAATTGATCCAAGACTTCAAGCCCGACATCATCATGGTCACGCCCAGTTACATGCTGGCCTTGGCCGATGAATTCGAGCGACAAGGTTTGTCAGCGCAAGACTGCAGTTTGCGCATTGGTATTTTTGGGGCCGAACCTTGGACCAACGACATGCGTCAAGTCATCGAACAACGCATGGGCATTGACGCCGTCGATATTTACGGTTTGTCGGAGGTGATTGGGCCGGGTGTGGCCAATGAGTGTGTGGAAACCAAAGATGGGCCCACCATTTGGGAAGACCACTTCTACCCCGAGATCATCAATCCCGACACGGGCGAGCCTGTGGCCGACGGCGAACTGGGTGAACTGGTGTTCACCAGCCTCACCAAAGAAGCTTTGCCCATCATTCGTTACCGCACCCGTGACTTGACCCGTTTGTTGCCAGGCACCGCCCGCACCATGCGGCGCATGGAAAAAATCACAGGGCGCAGTGACGACATGATGATCGTGCGTGGCGTCAACGTGTTTCCCTCGCAAATCGAAGAGTTGATCTTGCGCCAAAGCGCATTGAGCGCGCACTACTTGTGTGTGCTCACCAAAGAAGGTCCGCTGGACAACCTGCGTGTCAAAGTGGAAACGCGCCACGGCGTGAACCCGCAATCGGCTGAAGCACAAGCCGCCGCCCAAGCTTTGGTGCATGACGCCAAGGCCTACATCGGCACCAGCTTGCAGGTGCAACTTTGCGCCGAGGGCGAGGTGGAGCGCAGTCAGGGCAAGGCCAAGCGGGTGCTGGACTTGCGCCAATCTTGATTCAGCGATCGGCCAACCACTGACCGACTTTGACGGGGTTGGTCAAACCCAAGCGCCACTGGGTGGCGGGTTTGGCAGGCATGCGCAAAGGTAATCGCAGCAACTGGCCGTCGCGTGACACCAGCGCGGTGCATTGCTTGGCAGTGCCTAGCAGCAGTGACAGTTGATCGAGTTTTTTCAAACGCCAGCCAGTGACCTTGTTCTGGCGAGTGGGTGTGACTTCCACGCCCAGCCATTCGTCGCCGGGTGCAAAGCCCGCGCTGTGCGCAGGGCCGCCATGGAGCACAGTTTGGATGTGCACCGCATGGTTTTCTTGCACCCGCAAACCGAGTTGTTGGGCCAAGGGGGCAGGCTCTTCATGCACGCTCACGCCTTGCGCTTGCAACAGTTCAACCACAGGCAATTCACCGGTGCCATGCACCCAGGCTTTGATCTCGCGTTGCCAAGAGCGACCCGTGGTTTCTTTGAGCACCGCCAGCAGATCTTGTTCTTGCATCGGGCCGGCTTTGCAGCGTTTCCACAAGGCACGCATCACCTCGTCCAAGCTGTGTCCGATTTGGCGCAGCGACAAATCCAAACACAGACCAATGAGTGCCCCCTTGGTGTAATAGCTCACCGTGAGGTTGGGCGTGTTGGCATCGGCACGGTAGTACTTGGTCCAGGCTTCAAAGCTGGCTTGCGATGCCGAGTGGATTTTTCGCCCGGGTGTTTGCCAAACTTGGTTGATGGTTTTGCTGAGCAATTGGAGGTAGGTGGCTGGTGAAATCAACTCGGCACGGCACAGCAGCACATCATCGTAATAACTGGTGAAGCCTTCAAAAAACCAGAGCAAGTCGGTGTAGTTTTCTTGGGCGTAGTCGTATGTCGCCAAACTGGCGGGACGCAAGCGCTTGACATTCCAGGTGTGGAAATACTCGTGGCTGATCAAACCCAGCAAGCCCACATAGCCATCGCTGGGCTTGCTTTGTCCCACGCGGGGCAAGTCGTCGCGTTTGCAAATGAGCGCGGTGCTGAAGCGGTGTTCCAAGCCACCGTAGCCATCGGCCACGGCACTGATGAGAAACAAATAGTGGTCGTGTGCAGGTTTGCCGCGTCCGTGCCAAAACACCATTTCGGCGTCGCAAATGGCCTTCATGTCGGCCAGCAATTGATCGCCATCGAAAGAGGGCGCTGCACCTGTGACCACCACCCGATGGGGCACGCCTTTGGACACAAACGCGCCCGACCAAAAGTCGGCCATTTCCACGGGTGAATCGGCCAACGCATCGTAGTTGGCGGCCCAGTAAACGCCAAAGCCTGCGGCATTGGTTTTCACCGCCGCAAGCGCAGTGGCCACGCGCCAAGTGGGGCACTCGGGCACCGAGCTCAGTTCCAACAGTTGGGGGGCATCGGTTTGCCCCGCCACTTGCATGCACAAGCTGGTGGGGTTGAAAAAACCGCGTTGCGCGTCCAACCAAGCGGTGCGCACCGAAGCATCATGGGCATGCACCGTGTAGTGAACAGTCAATGCTTCACTTTCATGGGCATGCACTTGCCATGTGGCTTTGTCGGTTTGCACCACAGGCAGGTTGCGCCCACCTTGAAAGGCTTGCACTTGCATGACCTGTTTGGCGAATTCGCGGACCAGGTAAGAGCCGGGGATCCAAACCGGGAGTTGCAATGTTTGCAAGGCGGCAGGCTGGGCGATGGTGAGCGTGACGGCAAATTGATGGGCATGCAGGTCACGCACCTGCACCTGGTGACGAACCCCAGCGTTGTGGGGCGTCATGGTTTGAGGGCTTGGGCCATCATTTTTTCCACCTGTGCCAAATCAATGGCACCTGGCACACGGGTGCCATCGACGAAGACCAAGGTCGGTGTGCCTGTGATTTTCATTTTTTGACCAAATTCCACATTGCGTTTGATGGCGGCCGCGTCGCAGTTGGCGTTGGCGGGCGCTTGGTCACGCACCATCCAGTCCAGCCAAGCCTTGTCTTGGTCCTTGGCGCACCAAATGGCTTTGGACTTGTCCACCGAGTCTTTGCCCAAGATGGGGTACAGAAACAAATAAACCGTGATGTTGTCGGC
>JACCEC011772958.1_pt1 | contig 27629 bp, 24 predicted proteins | sample 7450121 | NCBI WGS metagenome assembly JACCEC01 (sample SAMN15323455, study PRJNA562643) | freshwater metagenome | isolation source: river surface water | place: USA:Blue River Watershed | collected 2017-08-18 | reverse complement strand
CGGCCGACCCGCAGGACATCCTGCGCCTGCTGGGGTCCGAGGAACTCGCGCGTTACATCGTCGACGAAGTCCAGGACGTCTACCGCCTGCAGGGGGTGAAGATCAACGACAAGCACATCGAGGTGATCGTTCGCCAGATGCTGCGTCGTGTCGTGGTCGAGAACGTGGGCGAGTCCAGCTACATCGCCGGTGAGAAGGTCGAGCGCTCGGAGATGCTCAATACCAACGAGGCGCTGCAGGCCGAGGGCAAGATCCCCGCGACCTACAGCAACCTGCTGCTCGGTATCACCAAGGCCTCTCTGTCCACCGACTCGTTCATCTCTGCGGCCTCCTTCCAGGAGACCACCCGCGTGCTGACCGAGGCGGCGATCATGGGCAAGCGCGACGAGCTGCGTGGCCTGAAGGAAAACGTCATCGTCGGCCGCCTGATCCCGGCGGGTACCGGCATGGCCTACCACCAGGCGCGCAAGGTCAAGGACGCGATGGACGAGGCCGAGCGCCGCGCCATCGCCGACGCCGAGGCCAGCGAGCTGGCCGGTGAGGGCGCTGCCTCCACCGAGACCAGCGAGGGCGCTGCGGCCGAATAAGCCACGCTCCCGGGCTGACCGCCTGAAGACGCCCCGTGCCGGTTTGTCCGGACGGGGCGTTTTTTCTGGACTTGTTAAGCTCACACCTCCATGACCTCCTCCATCCTGGCCTGGTCGGTCTTCGCATTGCTGGTGTTCTGGGCGGTCGGCGCCTACAACCGGCTGGTGCGTCTGCGCTCCGAAGTGAATGCCTCCTTCTCCGAGGTGCAAGGCCAGCTGCAGCAGCAGGCCCAGCTGGCTCAGTCCCTGGCAGCGCCTACCGACCCCCAGGAGGCCGAGGACGAACCGATCTTTCTCGTCCAGATTCGCGCAGCCTCCATCCAGTTGGCCGCTTGCCTGGAGACCAGTCGGCCCAAGCCGCTGGACCACGAACGTCTGGCGGCCATCGCTTCTGCTTCGGCCGTGCTGATGCGCGCCTGGGAGCGGGCCGAGCGCGAAGACGCGCATGACCTGGCCGGTCCCCAATTGCCCAGCGAACTGACCGACAGCCGCGCTCGGCTGTTGCGCGACACCCAGACAGCCATCGCCCAATTTGACGCCGCCATCGACCGTTACAACGCGGCGATTGCGCAGTTCCCGGCCCTGCTGCTGGCCTGGATCTTCAGCTTCAAGCCCGGACGCCCGTTTTGATCCCGGGGACCGGCACGGCGGGCGCACCGCCCTTATGGAGCCTGCTGCAGGCGACCGCCCACGTGGTGCGCGCGGTGGGCGAGGGCGCGTCGGCCACGCCGGCCCTGGCGGCTGTGCCTGCGCCCCTGCGTGCCGGCACCCAGGCCCTGGCGTTCCAGGCCCTGCGCCAAGGGGGTCGTGCCCAGGCCCTGCGCACCCTCCTGGCCCGGCGCGCGCCGCCTGCGCCCGCCGACGCCCTGCTGCGGACCGCCCTGGCCTTGGCCTGGGACCCCGCGCAGGCGCCCTACGAGCCCCATACCCTGGTGAACCAGGCGGTCGAAGCGGCCAAGCGTGACCGGGCGACCGTCGGCCAGGCCAGTTTCATCAACGCCTGCTTGCGCCGCTTCCTGCGTGAACGCGAGGCACTGGTGGAACAGACCGAGGGCAGCCCGGTGGCGCGCTGGAACCATCCTTCCTGGTGGATCACCCGCGTGCGACAGGACCACCCGCAGCAGTGGCAGGACATCCTGCGCGCCAGCAACGCGCAGCCGCCCATGACCTTGCGTGTCAACGCCCGCCGCGCCACGCCCCCCGTCCAGTGCGAGGTGCTGGCGGCCGCCGGCATCGAGGCGCGGCCCGTGGGCGCGCACGGCCTGGTGCTGGCGCGGCCCCTGCCGGTGCACCAGATTCCCGGCTTCGACGACGGCGTGCTGTCCGTGCAGGATGCAGCGGCCCAACTCGCGGCGCCCCTGCTGCTGCAGGGCCTGGTCCCTGCCGCTGGCGGGCGGCTGCGAATCCTGGACGCCTGTGCCGCGCCCGGGGGCAAGACCGCCCACCTGCTGGAACTGGCCGATGCCGACGTGACCGCGCTGGATGTGGACCCGACCCGCTGCGAGCGCATCACCCAGACCCTGGAGCGACTGGGCCTCTCGGCCCGGGTGCTGGCCGCCGACGCGGCCCGTCCTGCGGCCTGGTGGGACGGCGTGCCCTTTGACGGCATCTTGCTGGACGCCCCGTGCACCGCCTCTGGCATCGTGCGCCGCCACCCGGATGTGCGCTGGCTGCGGCGCGAAGCCGATATCGCGTCACTGGCCGCGACCCAGGCCGCGCTGCTCGCCGCCCTGTGGCCGCTGCTGCGCCCGGGGGGGCGGATGCTGTATTGCACCTGCTCGATCTTCCGGGCGGAGGGCCAGGCCCAGATCGGTTCGTTTCTTGCACACAACACCGACGCGGTTTTGGGGCCGGCTCCCGGCCATTTGATCCCGCAAAGCGGGGTCAAGGCCTCACCCGTCCCGGACAATTCGCTGGGTGACCACGACGGTTTTTTCTACGCGGTGCTGGACAAGCGCCCCGGCTAGCGCGTTCGCCCGCACCCGGCGCGCGGCTTGGCCCTGGCCGCTGCGCGTGATCCGGGCCCTGGCCGTCTGGGCGACTCTGCTGGCCAGCCTCTCGGTCCTGGCCGCCGATATCCCTGCCCTGCGCGTGGAGCGCTCCCCCGAAGGCTTGCTGCTGTCCGCCCAGGTGCGCTTCGAACTGCCGGCAGCGGCGGACGAGGCCTTGCAAAAAGGCATCCCCCTGTTCTTCGTGGCCGAGGCGGCCCTGATCCGCGATCGCTGGTACTGGTATGACAAGGAAGTCGCCCGCGCCAGCCGCCATCTGCGCCTGTCCTACCACCCCCTCACGCGGCGCTGGCGCCTGCTGGTGTCCAGCGGCCCGATCGGCAATGCGGGCCTGGCCCTGGGCCAGAACTTCGACACCCGCGACGAGGCCCTGGCCGGCGTGCAACGCATCTCCGGCTGGAAGATCGCCGAGGCACAAGACGCCGAGCCCGAGACGCGCCATGGTGTGACCCTGCGCTTTCGTCTGGACGTCTCGCAGCTGCCGCGGCCCCTGCAGATCGGCCTGGTCGGTCAGGACGAGTGGAATATCAGCGTCACGCGCACCGTGCGCCTGGGCGCTGGCGAGGCCGCACGGTGACGGCTGGCACGCCCACTCCCGCGCCGCAGCGCCCGCGCGTGCGCAATGCGCGCACCTACCGGTGGGCCGTGGCCATCGGCGCCACCGTGATGGTGGGCATCGGCATCGTGCTGCTGTTCCTGCTGGCGCAGGCCACCAACAACCGCGAACTGTACGAACGCAATTACGAGGTCCTGTTCATCGTGAACATGGTGGTGGCCGCAGTGCTGCTGCTGGTGATCGGCTGGATGGGACTGCGCCTGTTGTCACGTCTGCGGCGAGGCAAGTTCGGCAGCCGGCTGCTGATACGCCTGGCCATGATCTTCGCCCTGGTGGGTTTCGCGCCGGGCCTGCTGATTTACGTGGTGTCCTACCAGTTCGTCTCGCGCTCCATCGAGAGCTGGTTCGACGTACGCGTGGAAGGTGCGCTTGATGCCGGCCTGAGCCTGGGCCGCTCCACCCTGGACATGCTGTCCGAGGACCTGTCCGCCAAGGCGCGCGCCGGTGCCAACCAGCTGATGGACGTACCCGATACCAGCGCGCCCTTCGTCATCGATCGCCTGCGCGAGCAACTGGGTGCCACCGACGTCATTCTCTGGAGCGCGTCGGGCCAGGTCGTCGCCAGTGCCGGGCAATCACGCTTTCAGCTCTCGCCCGAGCGACCCAGTGCCGCGCAGCTGCGGGCACTGCGTTCGCAGCGCTCGCTGACGGTGGTCGAGGGCCTGGACGAGGGCGGGCCTGCGGCCCTGAACCGCTCGCGCATCCGGGTCCTGGCGGTGGTCACGCCCACCAGCCTGGGCCTGCTGCCCGAGACGCGCGTGCTGCAGGTGACCCAGGCCCTGCCACCCACGCTGGTGGCCAATGCCATCGCGGTGCAGGAGGCCAACCGCGAGTACCAGGAGCGCGCACTGGGGCGTGAGGGCCTCAAGCGCATGTACATCGGCACGCTCACGCTGAGCCTGTTCCTGTCGGTGTTCGGCGCCATCTTGCTGGCGGTGGTCCTGGGCAATTCGCTGGCCCGGCCCCTGCTGCTGCTGGCGGCTGGCGTGCGCGAGGTGGCGGCGGGCGACCTCAGTCCCAAGCCCATACTCGAAGGCAAGGACGAACTGGGCGGCCTGACCCGCTCCTTCGCCGACATGACGCAGCAGCTGGCCGATGCGCGCGCCGCTGTCGAAAAGAGCATGGGCGAGGTCGATGCCGCCCGGGCTAACCTGCAGACCATTCTGGACAACCTGACCGCGGGCGTCGTCGTGCTCGATGCGCAGGGTCGCATCGTGGCGGCCAACCCCGGGGCGACCCGCATCCTGCGCGTGTCACTGGCGGCGCACAGGGGGCGCGCCTTATCCAGCGTGGAGGGACTGGCGGACTTCGGGGCGGCGGTGCAGGCGCAGTTCGACGGGTATCACGCCGAGCGGCTGCAGCACACGCTGGACCACTGGCAGCACTCCTTCGAACTCAATCCGCCTCAGCCCGGTGCACCCGGCCATGCCAACACCATCACCCTGGTGGCGCGCGGTGCCGACATGCCGTCCGATGCGTCGGGCCAGTCCACCCGCCTGCTCGTACTGGACGACATCTCCGAGATCGTCTCGGCCCAGCGCGCGCAGGCCTGGGGCGAAGTCGCACGGCGCCTGGCCCACGAAATCAAGAACCCGCTGACGCCCATCCAGCTGTCCGCCGAGCGCCTGGAGATGAAGCTCACGCCCAAGGTCGACGAGCCCGAGCGCGCCATCCTGGCCAAGTCGGTGCGCACCATCGTCGATCAGGTCGATGCGATGAAGCGGTTGGTCAACGAGTTTCGTGACTACGCGCGCCTGCCCGCCGCCGAACTCACACCGACCGACCTCAATGCCCTCGTGGGCGACGTGCTGCAGCTGTATTCGGGCGAGATGGCGGCGTCTGGCGCGAGCCCGGCTCCGTTGCGTGTGCAGCTTGACGACGCCTGTCCGCGCATCATGGGCGACCCGATGCAGCTGCGGCAGGTCATACATAACCTGCTGCAGAACGCGCAGGATGCGACCGAGTCCAGCGCTGTGCGCGAGGTGATGATCCGCACGCAGTGGAACGAGACCTCGCGGCGGGTGCGACTGATCGTGCAGGACACCGGTCCGGGCTTTTCCGATCCCATTCTCAAACGCGCCTTCGAGCCGTATGTCACCACCAAGGCCAAGGGCACGGGCCTGGGGCTGGCGGTGGTCAAGAAGATCGCCGATGAACACGGCGCGCGCATCGACCTGAAGAACCGTGTGCAGGACGGCCAGGTGCTGGGTGCGCAAGTGTCGCTATCATTCGCAGTTGCGGCCTAGCAACACTGCCCCGTCCGGCCGCCGGGGCACTGGCTTGAACCTGCATGGCAACTATTTTGGTGGTCGACGATGAACTGGGCATCCGCGACCTGCTGTCCGAGATCCTGAACGACGAGGGCCATCACGTCGAGCTGGCCGAAAACGCGGCCCAGGCCCGCGAGATTCGCTCGCGCCTGCGTCCCGACCTGGTCCTGCTCGATATCTGGATGCCCGACACCGACGGCGTGACGCTCCTGAAGGAGTGGGCTGCCGCCGGCGCGCTCACCATGCCGGTCATCATGATGAGTGGCCACGCCACCATCGACACGGCGGTCGAGGCCACCAAGATCGGTGCCCAGGCCTTCCTGGAAAAACCCATCACCCTGCAGAAGCTGCTCAAGGCGGTCGAATCGGGCCTGAACCGTGACGCACCGCCTGCCGCGCCGGCGCGCAAGCCGGCCTTGCAGGGAGTGGCCGCGCCCGTGGTCGTGATGACGGCGTCCGAGCTGACCGTGGAAGTGGCGATGACGGGCGGGCACCCGATGCCTGTTCCTGCCCCCGACCTCGGGCCGCAGGCGCGCCAGGCTTTCGACCTGGACAAGCCGCTGCGCGATGCGCGCGACGAATTTGAAAAATGCTACTTTGAGTTTCACCTGGCGCGCGAGGGCGGCTCCATGACCCGGGTGGCCGAAAAGACGGGCCTGGAACGCACCCACCTGTACCGAAAGCTCAAGCAGCTGGGGGTGGACCTGTCCCGGGGCAAGCGGTCGGCCGGCTGATTGATGCTAGAATCGCCGGCTCTGGCCCGGTAGCTCAGTTGGTAGAGCAGCGGATTGAAAATCCGCGTGTCGGTGGTTCGATTCCGCCCCAGGCCACCAAACAAAAACCGCTGTCTTCGCAAGAAGGCAGCGGTTTTTTCTTTGTCGTACACCGCAGCGCCCTCGTCGTCCACACGTCAACGCCGCTGCGGGAGCCCTCAATGCTTGTGCGTACTGTGGTCGTGCCCCCCCGACTTGGCGGCGGGCGGGCTGGCGGCGGTGGCTGAGGCGGGGACCACGGTCAGGCGGCCTCGCATGCCGGCTTCGTAGTGCCCCGGGATCAGACAGGCCATCTCGAAGCGGCCCGCCTGCGCGAAGCGCATCACCAGCTCGCCGGTCTTGCCTGGCTCGACTTGAATGGCCGCCGCGCCCGCCGCGTGATGGTCGTGGGCCTGCCCCTGCTTCATCTGCTGCGCGTGCTCGCGGATCTGCTCGGGGGTGCCCAGCACCAGCTCGTGCGGCACGCGACCCGCGTTGTGCACCATCAGACGGACCACCTGACCGGCCTGAACCTCGAGTGTGTCGGGGCCAAAGCGCATCGCGTCGTCCATCCGGACCTCGATGACACGCGCCACCTGCAACGCCATGACATCGTCGCTGGCGGAATGTTCACCATGGGAATGACCGCCGTTGGCCCATTCGGGATGGCGCTCCAGCCACTGCCAGGCGCCCCAGCTGCTCCCGGCGACCAGCACGCCCAACACCGCTGCATAGACCGAGCTGCTGCGGCGCCATGCCAAACCACCGCTCAAGGCCAGCGCCGGCACCGAGATGGCGAACCCCAGCGGCACCACCCAGGCGCTGCGCGCCGGCGAGTCGGGAAAGTGCTGCAAGCCACCCGTGAAGAAGCCCAGGCCGATGGACAGCAGCGTGCCCAGTGCCAGGGTACGGATCAGACCTTGGTCGCGCTCCTGCGGACTGTCACTGAGCCGATGCTCGAGCGCCGCCCCGAGGACGAAGAGCACGATGCCGACCGCCGCGGTCCAGAGCGAGCGCTCCCCGCTGAAAAAACCGTGGTTGACCGCCCCCGAGATGAAACTGATGCCGCTGTACTTGAGCAGCATCGCACCATGGTGATGTTGAAAGGCAAAAGACATAAAGACTCCGATGCGCCCCAGGGGGCGCGAAGATCGTGACGAGACAGACCCGGTGAACCGGGTCAGGCGAGACAGATCAGAGTGCTTGGATGGGAGGGCGCAGGTCGAGGTCGCGGCTGGCGCTGGCCCAGCGGGGCTCCGACCGATCAGGCATGGGGACCAGGCCGGCTGGCCATCGCCAGGCTTGGGCGTCGACCAGCATCAGGCAGCAGACATGGCCGTCGCCCTGCATCCCGTCGGCGGGCGCTGAAGACGAGGGCGTCGGGGCGGCGGATGACGGATCAACCGAAGCGGCCAGTTCATCGCCCTGGCCTTGCGCTGCGGCGTGGAGCGCGTGGACGGTTTGTCCGTGACAAGGGGCATCCTGCCCCATCATCGATGGCAGATGCAGGCCCCAGGCACGCCCCATCAGCAGGGACAGGACCAGGTACAGAATCCAGCGCTTACGCATGGGGTGATCATAGGCCAGGATTCCAGAGTAGCTCTGCAAAGTATGATGAAGGCACCTCCTGTGCCCTGGTTCTCTCATTGAACGCCCCCGTGAAAACCCAGATCGTGATCGTCGGCGGCGGCGCGGGCGGCCTGGTGCTGGCCCGCAAGCTCGGGGCGAAGCTGGGCAGCGAGCACTTCGACGTCATCCTGGTCGATCGCAATCCCACCCACATCTGGAAGCCGCTGCTGCACGAGGTGGCCACGGGCTCGCTGGACGCCAATCTCGATGAAGTGGGCTATCGCAACCACGGCCATCGATGGAACTACCGCTTCTTTCTGGGTTCGCTGGACGGGATCGATCGCCAACGGCAAGAGGTGTTGATCGCGCCCATCGCCGATGAGGACGGCAGCGAACTGATTTCTGCGCACCGCATCCGCTACGACTACCTGGTGTTGGCCTTTGGTGCCATCTCCAACGACTTCGGCGTCCCGGGCGTGCGCCAGCACGCCTTGTTTCTGGACAGCCGCGATCAGGCCGACCGGTTCCGAAAGAAGCTGCTCAATCACTGCCTGAGGGTGTCGCGTGCCGTGGCCCAGGACCCGAATTCCGTGGCCAGCGTGAAGGTGGCCATCGTGGGCGCCGGCGCCACGGGCGTGGAATTGGCGGCCGAACTCTTTAACGCAGCGGCCGGATTGCGCCACTATGGGCTGGAGGTGTTCGATGACCAGCGCCTGCGGGTGACGCTGCTGGAGTCCGGCCCGCGGATCCTGCCGGCCTTGACCGAGGGGCTGGCCGAGGCCGCGCACCAGGAGCTCAGCCAACTCGGCGTGGAGGTGCGCACCGCTGCACGCGTGGTCGGTGTGGAAGCGGGGCGCCTGCTCACCGCCGATGCGGGCCCGATCGAGGCCGACCTGATCGTGTGGGCAGCCGGCGTCAAGGGCCCGGACCTGGCCGACCACCTGTCTGACCTGGAGATCACCGCCCACCGTCAACTGGTGACCCGGCCCACGCTGCAGACCACCCGCGACGAGCGGGTCTTCTGTATCGGCGACTGCGCTTATTTCAAGTCGCCAGGCGATACACGACCGGTTCCCCCTCGGGCGCAATCGGCCGCGCAGATGGCCGAGGTGGCTTATCGCAACATCCTGCGCCTGATCGGCGGACGGCCTCTGGTGGACTTCGTCTACCGGGACCACGGCTCACTGGTCTCGCTCAGTCGCTATTCCACCGTGGGAAGCCTCATGGGCAACCTGGTGGGCGGCCGCATGGCCATCGAGGGGCGCCTGGCCCGCCTGGTCTATATCGGTCTGTACCGCAAACACCTGTTGGCGGTGCACGGTCTGCTACGCGGCTTGGTGCTGATTGTGGTGGGGCACGTCAATCAAGTGGTCCGGCCCAAGCTCAAGCTGCATTGACCCTCGGGGCTCTCCCGTGAGAGCCATCCCGCGCGGGCGCATACGCCAGCGCCGCCGCCGCCAGATCCTCCAGCGCCGTGCCCACCGACTTGAATAGCGTGATCTCGTCTTCGCGCGAGCGGCCCTGGTGCTGGCCGCGGCACAGCGCTGCGAGGTCGGCGGCGATGGCGTCCTGATGAAACACGCCGCTGCCCATCGGCGAGAGCAGATCGCCGGCTTTCATCGCGGCTTCGTCCGTGTCCACAAACACGGTCGATCGGACCAGGCACGCATCGTCGCTTTCGCGCATGGCGGGTGTGAAGCCGCCGATCAGGTCCAGATGCGTGCCGGGGCGTAGCCAGGCGCCGCGCACCAGGGGCTCGGTGGACAAGGTGGCGCAGCTGATGATGTCGGCGCTGGCCGTCGCTGCCTCAAGGTCCGTCGCGAGTGAGGCGCGCAGGCCGTCTGCCTGCAGGCGCTCGACGAGGCGCGTGGCCAGCGCTGCGTCGATGTCCCACACCTGCACCTGGTCGATCGGTCGCACCGCGCGATAGGCCTGCGACAGCAGGCTGGCCACGCGCCCGGCACCAACGACCAGCAGGCGATGCGCGTCGGGCCGGCTCAGGTAGCTGGCGGCCAGAGCCGAGGCCGCTGCCGTGCGCCGTGAGGTGATGACGTCGCCATCGAGCAGGGCGAGCGGCACACCCGTCTTCGCGTCGAACAGCACATAGACCGAGTGCAGGCCCGGCAGTCCTTGATCGCGGTTGTTCGGGTAGATGGAGACCGTCTTGACGCCCAGGTACCCGCCGTCCTGCCAGGCGGGCATCAGCAGCACCGTGCCCTGGCCGCTATCGGGCGTGCCGACGGCATGGGTGTGGCGCAGCGGCACATGGCAGCCCTGCGCGAACATGGCCTGGAGCGCCGCGATGAGCCGGTTAAAGGGCAGCCTGTCGGTGGTCTCCTGGGGGGTGAGGGTCTGCATGGTCATCTCCGTGGAAGCGCCAGTGTGGCCGATGCCGCCGGGCCATCGTCCTCGCGCGCAGGCGCCATCGGATAACACTTAGGGCCACTAGGTTTAACTCCCGCACTAAACCTTGTCGATTGGACCAAAGCGCGTTTAGATCCGCAGTTGGTGCGCACTCATGCGCGATAAGAGATGGAGACCGCATCTTGGATTCAGTCAACCCCGGAGCGCTGTCGCCGCCGCCGCCTCCTTCATCCCCCTCGTTTCGCCAGCGCAAGGGCTGGGGCCTGAGCGAAGTGCTGTTCTTCGTCGTCCTGGCCTGCGCGATGGCGGCTGTGGTGTACTGCGGTCGCTTCGCGTACCGCGAGGCCCTGTTGCTTGAAGGGGCCAAGGCCAACGGCCAGGCGATCTCGCGCTGGGCCGAGTCCATGGCCGAGGCCCACGCCAATGGCGCAGCGCTGACACCAACAGCCTGCGGCTTTGCCGCTGGGGCACAGGACGCCGAGCCTGCCACCTGGCAAGCCTGCCGCGACGCGCTGTTCGGCCCCGAGGGCCCCTTTGCGCAGATGCGCAATCCGTTCAATGCCGCCAACACCGTGCTGGGAACTCAATGCCAGCGTCAAAGTGCGGCCACGCGTGGCCATGTGTTGGTGCACAAGGGTACGCCCCCCCCGCAGGGTGTGGCGGGCAGCATGTACTGGAGCCCCATAGACGGCAAGGAAACGCTGGTCAAAGGCCTGGCCCTGCGCGTGCAAGTGTGCGATGCCGGCGGCTATGCCATCAAGGTCGCGGAGGTGACGCTATGAGCGCCGTGCTGCCACCGGATGCCGCAGACGAAGACCGCTCGCCGGTGCCGCCGGGCCTGCCCCTGCGCCGCTGGCTCTATGCCTGGCTGCTGGACCCGCGCATCGAGGGCAACTACCACCTGACGCTGGACCGCTTCATCGCGGGCCTGATCATCGCCAACCTGTTCGCGCTCTTGTTCGAGCATGTGCCGGCGATCTATGAGCCCTACGCCCGCGCGTTCCACTGGTTCGATGTGGTGTCGGTGGTGATCTTCACCGCCGAATACCTGATGCGCTTGTACCTGGCGCCGGAGGACGAGGAATTCGCCCAGGCCCGATGGAAGCGGCTGGCCTATATGCGCAGCCCGTTTGCCATCATCGATCTGTTGGCGATCCTGCCGTTTTACCTCTCGATGTTCTTCGCGCTGGACCTGCGCATGCTGCGGGCGCTGCGGCTGCTGCGGATGTTCAAGCTGCTGCGGGTGCTGGTGCCGGCCATCCACGAGTTTCGGGCCCTGAACGAGGGGCGTACCTTGCGCCAGAAGATCCATGCCCTGGTCTGGCCCAGCGAATATGGCGGCCGACTGCACCATTACTTTGACAACTTCATCGTGGTCTGGGTGGTGGTGTCGGTGCTGGCGGTGATTCTCGAATCCGTGGAGTCGATTGAGTATGTGCTGCACCTGGAGTTCATCATCCTGGACACGGTGGCCGTGGCGATCTTCACCCTCGAATACCTGATGCGGATGTATTCGGTGGTGGAACAACCGGGCTTTCGCCAGACGGTGATGGGCCGCATTCGCTACGCCAAATCGCCCAGTGCGCTGATCGATTTTCTGGCGATCGCACCCTTCTTCCTCGAAGTGATCCTGCACCACCTGATCGACCTGCGCTTCTTGCGGGTGTTCCGGCTGATGCGGTTGCTCAAACTCACCCGTTACACCGGCGCCACCCATACCCTGGGCATCGTGGTCAAGCGCGAGTGGCCGGTGCTCACCGCCTCGGCCTTCGTCATGCTCCTGTTGGTCCTTTTGACCGCCAGCTTGGGTTATGTGTTCGAGCATGAGGCACAGCCCGACAAGTTCGAGAACATCCCGCAATCGATTTATTGGGCGGTGGTGACGCTGGCGAGCGTCGGTTATGGCGACATCGCGCCGATCACGCCAGCAGGCCGGGCCATGACCATCGTGCTGTCCTTGCTCGGGATCGGTATCTTCGCGATCCCGGCGGCTTTGTTGTCGTCAGCCTTCAGCGACCAGCTGCGCATCGAGCGTGAGACCTTGCAAAACGAGCTTTACAACATGCTCGCTGACGGCCGCATCTCCGAGGAGGAGCGCGGGCTGATCGATGCCGAGGCCAAGCGGCTGCATTTGAGCCATGAAGAGGTCGACCGCCTCATCGAGAAAGCGCACCGACAGCGCGAGGCGGCGTCTAACCATGCCTTGATGTCGATGCCACAGCTGATCGCACAGCCGGCGGCGGCAGTGGAGCGTTATCGCGAGCTTCTCAGCCAGATCCATCAGCTCGCGCGGCTTGGCGATAGCACCAAGATGACGCAGATCCTGGAGACCCCTGGACGTACGACCGACCTGGAGCGCGAGACCTGGCGGTTCTTGAATGCGCAGATCGTGGCGCAGGAATCGGCCCCGCCGCCTGCGACACCGTCTGCAAGTTGACGGCGAGAAGCCGAGTCGATTCCGATATGGACCGCAAGGGCATTTCTTGCGCCGTCTGCTTGTCATGGGATCATCAAACCCCACGCCGCCAAGGTTAAATCGGGCGGAAGGAGACCCATCAAATGGCGCATTACCGGCTATCTGCCCTCGGCGACGCCCTCGTCGAAATGGTCTATGAGCTCTATCGCTCAAACCCGGACGGCAGCATCAGTACGCTGGACGTCACGGAAGTTTGGCGGCATGGCTACGGCTTCATCGACGAAGACCTGGAGACCAACCTGGGGCATGCCGACGACACCGAGTTCTACGCACGATCCGACGAAGGCGAAGACGAGGCCTGTGATTTCAAGGACAGCGTCGCTGTCTATTTCGAGTTCGGTGAGGGCGTTGACGCCGCCGAGCAAGCAGACTTCAAGGAAAAATATTACCGGGGCGATGCGCAGGGGCGTGGGGGCGTCGGCTACCTGCACGAGGGCGAGCACGGCTGGGAGATTGAGGACCAGCGGGTTCGGTTTGCCTCGCCGGTGCGCATTCAGTTTTGCGAGGCCGATGGCACCCCGCTGCGCGAGGTGACGCTGCGCACGCGGCAAGAATGGAAGACGCTGTGGGAAGACCTGGGCCGGCGCTATGTCGTGCCTAAAGACAGTTTTCTCAAGCCGTGGAAAATTGACGAACCTCTTCGGGCAACGAAGACCGAGGAAGAGATTTCAGATCTGGTAAAGCGTTTGGGGCTTTGAGCGGAGTATTTCGCATGTCACTGCATCAGCAATTGGTTCGCCGCGCCCAGGAAGGCCGCCCGATCGGCACGCAGTCACGAGGCCTACCCCTAGGCCATCCCCACACTAGGCAACCGCGTGGGCAGCACGCCACCCGGGCGGGCCTCGATCAGGTCCTGTGCATCGCGGCGCATCGACGCGTAGGCGGGGTCGTCATACACGTTGTGCATTTCGTCAGGGTCGTTGCGCAGGTCATACATCTCGCCCGCGCCACTGACCCGCTCGATGGTGCACTTCCAATCCTTGGCGCGCACCGTGTGCAGCTCCAGCGGCACGCCGCATCGGCTCTCGCCCACATACCACTCCGAATACGCTACTTCGCGTGATTGCTCGCCCCGCGCCACTGGCAGCAGGCTGCGGCTTTGTGCCTCGGGGGCGAGCTGGGCGCCCGCCACGTCGGCGAACGTGGCGGCTACATCCAGAGTCGACACTGGGTCGGTGATGGCTTGATCTACGGGCACGCCCGGCCCGCGCAGGATCATGCCGACGCGCAGCAGGCCCTCATAGGGTGTGGCCCCCTTTAGGTACAGGCCGTGATCGCCGAGGAGGTCACCATGGTCGGTGGAGTACACCACCAAGGTGTTGTCGTCGATGCCCAGGTCTCTCAGCGCAGTGAGTAGGCGCCCGACGCTGTGGTCGATCAGTGAAATCATCCCGTAGTAGTTGCTGGTCATGTCACGCAGCTGCGCCTCGGTCTGATCGGGCGCGCGTGACAGATTGCTGCGGAATTTGCGCGAAGCTTCGTCGCCACCAGCGGGCGGGCGCTCCAGCGAGGCGCGGTGCCACCAGGGGCGGGTATCCAGATCCTTGTGCGGCGTACGGGGGAGGTCCACATCATCCGGGTGATGTAGGCCCGACCAGGGCTCGGGGCAGTCAAAGGGGTGGTGAGGATCGGGAAAGGACACCCACAGGCAAAACGGCTGCGTGCGCGGGCGCGTACGCAGGTAGTCGATGGCGCGGTCGGCACACCATGTGCTCGAGTGCCAGGCCAGGGGCAGGGCCGACGACCAGGTTTGGGCTGCACCCGCCGCGGGGCGGGTCGGCGTACGCCACAGATCGAACACCTTTTGCGGGACATCCTGTGAATACAGCCAGCGCTCGTAGTGACGCCCTTGCAGCGGATCACCCGGCGGCTGGTGGGGAAAGATATGACCCAGTGAACTCAGTTCGACATGATCAAAGCCCATATAGGGGCCAGTCCAGTCTCGCGGGTAGCGCTCGCTGCTTTTGAGGCACTCACCGCTTCCCGTGGGCGCGAAGGTGTTGGCCGTCGAAAAATGTGCCTTGCCGATGAAGCCGGTGGCGTAGCCCACGCGGCGCAAGGCACCCGCGAAGCCTTGCTCGCCGGTGGCAGCGGGCAAGTCGATGCCGTTGTCGATCACACCGTGCGTGAGCGGCAGCATGCCCGTGAGCATGGATGCGCGCGAAGGCTGGCACACCAGGTTCGGGGTGATGCAGGCCCGAAAGTGCGTCCCCTCACACGCCAGTCGATCCAGATGAGGGGTCTGCACCCGTCGGCCGGCAAAGCCGTAGCAATCCGCCCGCTGCTGGTCCGATGTGATGAAAAGGATGTTCATGGGGCGGGTGCGGTTCATGGCAACCTCACACCTTGTAGTCAAACTTGGGTGCGCGCTTTTCCTTGAGCGAGGCCAGGCCCTCGCGCAGCTCGGGCCCGTTGAAGGAGAGGATTTCCAGGGCCGCGGAATTGTCGAAGGAGGGGCCAGCCATGCGCAGCCAGTTGTTCAGGGCGTGCTTGCTCCAGCGGATCGGACGCTGCGCACCGCGCGCCAGGCGGTCGGCGACCTTGAGCGACTTCGCTTCGAGCTCGTCGTCTTCCACGCACAGCGACACCACGCCGATGCGCTCGGCTTCTTCGCCCGAGAGCGGCTCGCAGGTCAAGATGTAGTACTTGGCCTTGGCCATGCCGCACAGCAGAGGCCAGATCAACGCGGCGTGGTCACCGGCGGCTAGGCCCAGTCGGGTGTGGCCGTCGATGATGCGCGCGGTCTTGGCGGCGATCGAGACGTCCGCCAGCAGCGCCGCAGCCAGGCCCGCACCCACCGCCGGCCCGTGGATGGCCGACACGATGGGCTTGGAGCAGTCGATCATGTTGTAGCAAAGCTCCTTGAACTCCTTGAGCGCCGCGGCCTGCATCGTGTAGTCGTTCATGATGCGTTCGACCATGCTGAAGTCGCCGCCCGCGGAGAAGGCCGCGCCCGCGCCGCGGATGATGGCGACGTTCACCTCGGGGTCCTGATCCACCACCTTCCACACGTTCGTGAGCTCGCCGTGGGCCTCCCAGTTCAGCGAATTCATGCTCTCGGGCCGGTCCAGGGTGATGCGCAGCACGCGCTCGGACGGCCGGTCGAACTTCAGGTAATGGAAGCCGCTGTAGGGATCTTTCATGGGGTCTCTCCTCGGTTGAATGTCGGGTGCAATGAAAAGGCTCAGGACGCCTCGCGGGCAGCCAGTGGCCGCTCGTTGGGCGGCACGTACATCTTCAGGTAGTACAGGGCACCCGCGCCGCCGGCGATGTGCCGCACGATTTCCAGCTGGACGACCCAGCTGCCTTCGGCCACGCTCATGCCGCGTGCCACCTCGGGCGTCGCCTGCACCAGGCGCAGGGTCTCGGTCACGCCGCCCTCCGGAACCTGCCCCTCCTGCCCGAGCAGCAGGCGGAAGTTGGCGCCCGCCAGCTCGCCCAGCGGACGTGAGGCCAGGCCAGGGAAGCGGCCGCCATCGAAGAAGAAGCGACTGAAGACATCGAATTCGTCGTTGACCGTGAGTACGCGGTCCAGGCGCACCACCTGGGCGTCTTGCGGGAAATGGTCGTTCCACGGTCCCTTGCGCGGCGCGGGCTTGCGACTGAGGATGTGGGAGAACACCGGCAGCACGGTGGTGCCATCGGTATCGAGGAAGCGGCAGTGCGCCACATCGTCGATCCGGTCCGGGGCGCTGGCCACGAAGCTGCCGCTGCCTTGCTGGCGACGCAGCACACCTTCGTCGGTGAGGTCTCGGAGCGCGCGTTGCACGGTGCCGGCGCTGAGCGCGGTGGCCTCGATCAGTTCCGCCTCGGTGGGCACGCGGTCGCCCGCTACCCAGTGGCCCGCATGGATGCACTGCAGCAAAGCCAGGCGCAATTGGCCATGCAAGGCCAGGCCCTCGTTCTGCAGGCGTACGCGGTGCAGCGTGCGACCGAGTCGCCGGAGCTTGGCGGGTGGGGTGGGTGTCTTGGTCTTCATGGATGACGATCTTGACAACTCAAAATACTATATAGCATTATGAGTCCGGACCACAAAGATTTCGACGCATGCCGCTGGACTTTTCCTTCTCCCCCGACCACGAGGCGTGGCGCGCGCAGGTGCGCGACTTTGCGCAGCGCGAGCTAAAGCCCCACAGTCGCCGCTGGGACGAGGCGGCGCAGCTGCCCCGGGAGGCCATCCGCGCCATGGGGCACGCCGGCATCCTCGGGGTGATCGGCGATCCGCGCTTGGGCGGGCAGGGGCGTGATTACGTGAGCCTGGGCATCGCGATCGAGGAGATCGCCGCAGTGGATGTGAGCTGCGCGCTGATTGCCTGGCAGCAGGCCACCCACGCGCATTTCTTCCCGGGCTGGGGCGACGACACCGTGCGCGCCGTCTACGCCGGCGAATGCGTGGTGGCCCTGGCCACCTCCGAGGAGAACGCCGGTTCCGACCTGTCCGCGATCGAGGTCGGCGCCCGCCTCGACGGCGACGACTATGTCGTCGACGGCACCAAGATCCATGTGAGCACGGTGCCGGGTGCCGACGTGCTGGCGGTGTCGGCACGCGTTGTGCAGCCCGGTGGCGCCAAGCCCCGCATGGTGCTGCTGCGCGTGCCCACGAACCTGCCCGGGGTGTCCAGCGTGTCGATGGAGCAGATGGGCGCGCGTGCCCACATGCTGGGCGAGGTGCGCCTCGAGGGCGTGCGCGTACCGGCCAGCGCCACGCTCGGCGGCGAGGGGCAGGGCAAGGCCATCATGTACGCGCGCTTCAATGTCTCGCGCTGCCTCTCGCCGCTGGCGGCACTGGGCGCGGCGCGTGCGGTGCTGCAGGAGACGATCGATTTCGCCAAGCGGCGCGTCGTCTACGGGCGACCCATCGCCACCAACCAGTCCATCAGCTTTCCGCTCGTCGAGCACCACGCGCGGATCGAGGCGGGCCGACTGCTGGCCTACCGGGCGCTGGTCGCCAACGACCGCGGCGAAGACGCCGCCGCCGATGCGGCCATGGCCAAGTGGTTCGGCATTTCCACCGGCGTGACGGTGATCCAGGACTGCCTGCAGATATTCGGCGCCAGCGGCTACCTGCGCGACGCCGGCATCGAGCAGCGCCTGCGCGACGTCCATGCATTCCTATTCACAGGGGGAACCTTGAACATCATGAAACTGATCCTCGTGCGCCATCTCCTGGGCGCCGAGTACACGGGGCTGCGCACGTGAGCGCTGCGCCGACGCAAGCGACCGGCCCGCTCACCGGTTTTCGTGTCCTGGAGCTGGGCTCCACCGTCGCTGGCCCTTTCTGCGGCCGACTGCTCGCCGATTTCGGCGCCGAGGTGATCAAGGTCGAGCCCCCCGAGGGCGACCCAGTACGCACCATGGGCAAGCACGTGAATGGCAAGTCGCTGTATGCAGCCACCATCCTTCGCAACAAGCAGCTGGTGTCGCTGGACCTGCGTCAGCAGGCCGCGCGCGATGTGGTGCGCCGGCTGGCCCGGCAGTGTGATGTGGTGGTGGAGAACTTCCGCCCGGGCACGCTGGAGAAATGGGGCATTGGCTACGAGCAGCTGCGCCAGGACAATCTGGGCCTGGTCATGGTTCGCATCAGTGGTTTCGGCCAGAGCGGGCCCTACCGAGAGCGCCCGGGCTACGGCTTCCTCGGGGATGCGGTGGGCGGCATGCTGCATATCAACGGCTACCCGGACCGTCCGCCGGTGCGCGCGGCGGTCCCCGTGACCGACATGGTGACGGCGCTGTATGGCGCCCTGGGCGCTACGATGGCGCTGCTGGCGCGGGGCCGCACCGGGCAGGGCCAGGTGGTGGACGCCGCTCTGTACGAGAGCGCCTTCAGCCTGATGGAGTCGCATGTGCCGGCCTTCGAGAAGCTGGGGCACATTGCCATGCGCGCGGGCTCGCACCTGCCAGGCAGCACCCCCAACAGCCTCTACCCCACGGCCGATGGCGGATTCATCGCGATGGCGGCCTCGAGCGACGCGGTGTTTCGCCGGTTGGCGCAGGTGATGGGGCAACCCGAGCTGGCGAGTGACCCGCGCTTTTCCACCGGGTTGGCGCGCGTGCAGCACGAGGAGATCCTCGACGGCATCGTCGCCGAGTGGACCGGCGGCTTCGCGCTGGCGGAGCTGGCGCAGCTGCTGCAGGACAACGACGTGCCCGGCTCGCGCGTGTTCACCATGGCCGACATCTTCCGCGACCCGCATTTCGCGGCGCGCGGCACCATCGTCCACGCCCCCGATAAGGAGCTGGGTACCGTGGCCATGCCCGCGCCCGCGCCGCGTCTGTCGGCCACCCCAGGGGCCGTGCGGCATGCCGGCGGCGTGGTTGGTGCCGATACCGTGCAGGTGCTGCGCAGCCTCGGCCAGTTCACCTCCGATGAGATCGAACGGTTGCTGCAAAGCGGCGCCGCCTTCGATGCCGCCCACCCGGCGGCTTCCCGCTCCGCCCAGGGGACCCCCGCATGAAGAAGCCCACCAACCTCCTGTTCATCTTCTCCGACGAGCACGACCCGCGCTACATGGGGTGCTCCGGCCACCCTTTCGTGCGCACGCCCAACCTCGACCGCCTGGCGGCCCGGGGCACGCGCTTCACCAACGCCTGGACCCCGTGCCCGGTGTGCGTGCCGGCACGCGCCAGCCTGGCCACCGGGCGCTGGGTGCATGACATCGGCTACTGGGACAACGCCATCGCCTACGAAGGCAAGATCCCGGGGTGGGGCCACCGCATGCAGCAGCACGGCCACCGCGTGGAATCCATCGGCAAGCTGCATTACCAGGACGCCCAGCACCCCACTGGCTTCGACCGCCAGCACGAGCCGATGCATATCCTCCATGGCATCGGGCAGCTGTGGGGATCAGTGCGTGACCCGATGCCCGAGAAGGCGGGCCCCTCGGCCCTCTATGAGAAGGTGGGACCTGGCACCTCCAACTACAACCGCTACGACTTTCGCATCGGCGACCTCACCACACAGTGGCTGCAGGAGCGCGCGCAGCAGCCGGACGACAAGCCCTGGATGCTGTTCGTGGGCTTTGTCGCGCCGCACATGCCGCTGGTGGTGCCGCAGGAATTCCTCGACCCCTACCTGCGCGAGGACATCCGCTTGCCCAAGCTGCTGCCCCGCGACGGCTACCTGCGCCACCCCTGGGTGGAGCGTATGGCCAGCTTCTGGGACCACGACGCCACTTTCGACTCCGACGCGCGCCGCAAGCTGGCCATCGCCTGCTACTACGGCCTGATCACCTTCCTGGATCACCAGGTGGGCAAGGTGCTGCAGGTGCTGGAAGACACGGGGCTGGCCGAGACCACCTGCATCGTCTACAGCAGCGACCATGGCGACAACCTGGGCACGCGCGGCCTCTGGAACAAGGATGTCCTGTACCGCGAGGCCACCGGCATTCCGATGATCGTGGCGGGCCCGGACGTGCCGGTGGGCGTGCGCACCACGAACGTGGGCCTCATCGACCTGCATCCCACTTTCCTGGATGCCCTGGGCGTGCCGCCTTCGCCGCAGGACGAAGGCCTGCCCGGGCGCTCGCTGTTCGAGCTGGCGCGCCAGCCGGATGACGCCACGCGCTACGGCTTCAGCGAGTACCACGCAGTGGGCGCGCCCAGCGCGGGCTATATGCTCACGCGCGGGCGCTACAAATACCACCACTACGTGGGCTATTCACCGGAGCTCTTCGACCTTGAGGCCGACCCCGAGGAGATGCGCGACCTCGCGGGCGACCCGGCCCATGCGAAGGTACTGGCCGAATTCGAGACGGCCTTGCGCGCCATGCTTGACCCCGAGGGCATCGACCGCCGCGCCAAGGACGACCAGAACGCGCTGATCGCCCGCTTCGGCGGACGTGACGCCGCCTTGCGCCTGGGCTATCCAGGCGAGACCCCCACCGACCAGAAGTTCCAGGCGGCCATGCCGACCTGACCAGATCAATCACTTTCACCCACCACCAGGAGACACGCCATGAAGAAACTCGCTAGCTTCCTTGCGACGATCGCGCTTTGCGCCGCATCGGTGCTGCCCGCCGCGGCCCAGTCCGCCTACCCGAACAAGCCGGTCACGGTGGTCGTGACCTTCGCGGCCGGCGGCGTTACCGACGTTCTGGCCCGCCTGTATGCGCAAAAGCTCACCGCGCGCACCGGGCAGCAATTCCTGGTCGAGAACCGCGTAGGGGGCGGCGGCACCATCGGCACGGACTTCATAGCCCGTGCCAGGCCCGACGGCTACACCCTGGGCGTGTTCCTGGACAGCAACACCATCGCACCCGCCCTGTTTGCCAAGGTCAACTCCGACCCGATCAAGGACTTCACGCCCATCTCTATGCTGGCGACAGGCGCGCACATCGTGGTGGCCCACCCCTCGCTGCCGGTGAACAACCTCAAGGAGCTGATTGACTACGCCAAGGCCAACCCGGGCATGCCCTACGCCTCGCCCGCCCAGGGCACCGCGCAGCACCTGGGCATGGAGATGATCAAGTTGCGAGCCGGCATCGACCTTACGCACGTGCCCTACAAGGGCGGCGGCCAGGCGATCAACGACGTGGTGGGCGGGCAGGTGAAGGTGGCGATCCTGGGCATGGCCCCGGTGCTGCAGTTCCTCAAATCGGGACAGCTCAAGGCGATCGCCGTGACCGGCGACAAGCGCACCCCGCTGCTGCCCAATGTGCCGACGGTGAGCGAGACACTGCCCGGCGTGAGCACCCTGCAGTGGTTCGGGCTAGTCGGCCCAGCGGGACTGCCTCAGGACATCGTGCAAAGGCTCCATCGTGAAGTGATGGCCATCTCACAGGACCCCGAGGTCGAACAGCGGGTGGCCGGTGTCGCCCTCGAGACCCGCATCAGCGCCAATCCCGCCGACCTGACCCGCTTCATGGAGCAAGATCTCCCGAAATGGCCGCCCCTGGTGAGGGCGGCGGGTCTGAAAAGGGAATAAGGAGTCCAGCCCCATGTCATTGCATCAGCAATTGGTCCGTCGCGCCCAGGAGGGGCGCCCGATCCGCGTCGGCCTGATCGGCGCCGGCAAGTTCGGCTCCATGTACCTGGCCCAGGTGCCGCGTACGCCGGGCATGCACCTGGTGGCGATCGCCGACCTCTCGCCTGCCGCCGCGCGCGCCAACCTGGCCCGCGTGGGCTGGGAGCCGCAGCGCACCAACGCGGCCTCCATTGAGGATGCGGTCAAGAACGGCACCACCCACATCGGCGACGACTGGCAGGCGCTGGTCAAGCACCCGGCCATCGACATCGTGGTCGAGTGCACCGGGCATCCGATCGCGGCGGTGGACCATTGCCTGATGGCCTTCGAGCACCACAAGCACGTGGTGAATGTGACGGTGGAGGCCGATGCCTTCTGCGGTCCGCTGCTGGCGCTCAAGGCCTCGCAGGCCGGTGTGGTGTATTCGCTGGCCTTTGGCGACCAGCCCGCCCTGATCTGCGACCTGGTGGACTGGGCGCGCACCTGCGGCTTCCCGGTGGTGGCCGCGGGGCGCGGGCACAAGTGGCTGCCGCATTTCTGCGAGTCGACGCCGGACACCGTCTGGCCGAACTACGGGCTCACCCCGGAACAGGCCGCGCGCGGCGGGCTCAACCCGAAGATGTTCAACAGCTTTCTGGATGGCTCCAAGCCGTCCATCGAAAGCACCGCGGTGGCCAACGCCACCGGCCTGTGCGTGCCCTCGCAGGGCCTGACCTACCCCTCCGGCAGCGTGGGCCAGATCCCCTCGCTCACGCGTCCGCGCAGCGAGGGGGGCGTCCTCGAGCGTAAGGGCATGGTGGAAGTGATTTCCTCGCTCGACGCCCAGGGCCAACCGATCGACTACGACATCCGAATGGGTGTGTGGGTGACGGTGGAGGGCGAGACCGAGTACGTGCGCAACTGTTTCGAGGAATACAACGCCCAAACCGACCCGAGCGGGCGCTACTTCACCCTGTACAAGCGCTGGCACCTGATCGGGCTGGAGGTGGGCTACTCGGTGGCCTCGCTGGCCCTGCGCGGCGAACCCACCGGCGTGGCCACCTGCTGGAAGGCCGACGTGGTGGCCACCGCCAAGCGGGATCTGAAGCCTGGCGAGATGCTCGATGGCGAAGGCGGCTACACGGTCTGGGGCAAGCTCACGCCGGCCGAGGACTCGCTGCGCGTGGGCGGTCTGCCGCTGGGCCTGGCGCATGATGTGAAGGTGATCCGCCCGGTGCGCAAGGGTCAGTCGCTCACCTGGGATGATGTGCAGATGGACACCGGCACGCGCGCGTACGCCATCCGGCGCGAGCTGGAAAAGCAGGTGCGTCCGGCCTCCAACCTGAGCGTCGGATGATCGAACTCGACGACGAGGAGCGCGCCATGCTCGAGGGCGCGCGCGGGGAAGCGGTGCAGGAGGCGATCCGCTTCCAGATCGAGGTGGGCAACTTCTTCGAGGCGCGCCGCTTCGTGAGGATCAACCACGCCCACGTGATGGGTGACATCGAAGTCATGGGCGATGGCGGCCTGGGTCTGCTGCGCGAGATGGACCGGCAAGGCGGGCGGTGCACCGTGCCTACCTCCAGCAACGCGCATTGCATGCATTTCCATCCGGCGCCCGCGCTGCGCCAGGACCCGGACGAACAGGGCAAGGAGCGCGAGATCCTGCGCCTGTACGGTTCCATGAACATCGCGGCCACCGACACCTGCATCCCCTACCAGACGGTGTACCAGCCCAAGCTGGGTGAGCATGTGGCATGGGGCGATACGGGGACGGTGATCTACGCCAATGCGGTGCTGGGGGCGCGCACCAATTTCGAGGCTGGCAAGGCCAGCTTCGCGGCGGCGTTGACCGGTCGTACACCCGCCTATGGCTTCCACCTCGACGAAGTGCGCCGCGGCAGCCTGCGCGTGCAGGTGCAGGCACGCATGACGGACTACGCCGACTGGGGCGCGCTGGGAAAGATCGTGGGTCACCCGCACCAGGACTACTTCGCAGTACCGGTGTTCGAGGGTATCGACCGCACGCCGATGTCGGACGAACTCAAGCACCTGGGGGCCTCGCTGGCCAGCTACGGATCGATGGCGATGTTCCACATGGTGGGCGTCACGCCCGAGGCGCCGACCTCGCAGGCGGCCTTCGGCGGGCGTGCCCCCTCGCAGACGATGACCGTCACCGACGCCGACCTGGAGACCGTCTATCGCGGCTACCGGTATCGAGACGACGGCGGCAACATCGTGGTCTTCTCCGGTCCGCAGCTGTCCCTGCATGAACTGCAGGAACTTGCGGGCCGCTTCCAGGGGCGCAAGGTGGCACAGGGCATTACAGCGGTCGTCACCACCAGCCCCATGGTGCACGCCGAGGCCTCGCGCCTGGGCTATGTGGCCACACTGGAAAACGCCGGGGTCACGCTGCTGCAGGGGGTGTGCTTCTACCTGCTGCAGCGCCTCTCGCAGATCCGCGAGGAGAACAGCTGGACCAACCTGATCTCCAACTCGGGCAAGCTGGTCAACACCATCACCGCGCACCGTTTCAACACCGTACTGCGACGCACGCAAGACTGCGTGGATATCGCCTGCACCGGGGAGCTGCGATGAGCCGCGTGCTGCGCGTGACGCGGGCCTGGGGCCCGGTGGTGGAGGCGCCGCTGCTGGTGATGCGTGAGGGCTTCAGCCCGCGTTACGACCTGGACCGCTGGAGCGGAGTGATTTCGCGTATCGGCCACAGCGCCGAGGGTGAGTCCATCCATGGGCGTATCTTGGTCATCCCCACGACCAAGGGCGGCGTGGCTGGCGGCTGGGCCTTTCACGACCTGCTGCACAAGGGCATCGCGCCGGCCGGCCTGGTGTTCGGCAAGCTCAATCCGGTGATGGTGCAGGGCGCGGTACTGGCCGGAATCCCCATCGCTGAAGGATTGACGACGCAGGATTTGCAGGGCCTGGCGTCGGGCGAGGTCATACGCCTAGAGCCGGCGGCGCGGACGATCACATTCGTTGTGCGCTGAGAGCGCCCAGCGCCGCTAACCCAGCAAGTCCATGTCGACGCGGATGAAGTCGCCGCGGTAGGTCAACTCCCCCAGGTAGATGACGGTGCCGGCGGGGTCGCAAAACACCCGCCGCACCTGCGCCACTGGCGCTGACGCCGCGACATTGAGCAGCGTGGCCGCCTCCATGCCCGCGGTGCCGATCGTGAGGATCTGGCGGGCCGATCCGATCTTCACGGCCTTGAGGTCCATCAGCACCGGAATGATCAACTCCTTGCGGAATCGCTTCGGAGCCAGCTTGAAGACGCGCTCGTCCAGGTACGCGGTGATGACTGAGGTGACCTGCCGGTCGCTGGCATGCACCCGACGCAGGTAGCGGTAGGCCGGCGCGGGGTGGCCGTCATCGGCTTCCAGACGTGGCGCGGCCTTTCCTTCGTCCAGCGACCGCATCTTCGGTGCCAGATCGCGGTACAGATCGGCCAGCCCCTGCAAGGAGGTTTCGACCTGCATCTTCGGGTGCGTTTGCGGCTTGTTGCGAACAAAGGTGCCGCGGCCCTGCTCCGGAACGACCAGCTTTTCGTTTTTGAGCACCTGCACCGCCTGGCGCACGGTGATCAAGCCCACGCCGAACTCCTGCGCGAGATCCGGCAGGGTCGGAATCTGCGAGCCGATCGCCCAGGTGCCCTTGACGATGCGCTCGCGCAGGGCGTCGGCGATCTGGGCGTACAAGGGACTCGCGCTGTGCTTGAAGTAGCCGTGCATATTCACCCCAGCTTGACGAATCTGATTAACTCTAGAATGATAAAACTATCGGCCAGCTCTCGGCCCTGACTCCACCTGAAAGAGGTCCTCATGCGTCTGCTTGCTCGTTGGATTTACCTGACCTTGTTGTGTCTTTGCTGGCCGCTTGGCGCGCTGGCCCAGGATTATCCCAACCGGGTGGTGCGCCTGGTCGTGCCCTTCCCGCCAGGGGGCGTGGTGGACATCAGCGGACGGCTCCTGGCCGAAGAAATGAGCCGCCACCTGGGTGTGAGCGTGATCGTCGAGAACAAGGTCGGCGCAGGCGGCACCATCGGCGCTGCTGAAGTCGCGCGCGCGCCTGCCGACGGCTACACCCTCTTGCTCGGGGGTGCCGCCACACACGCCTTCGCGCCCTTTGTCTACAAGCAGCTGCGCTACGACCCCGTCAAGGATTTCGTCGCGGTTACGCAGTTCACTGAAGGCCCGCTGGCCCTGTGCGTCAACGCCGCCACCGGCCCGGCCACCCTGAGCGATTTCGTGAAGACCATGAAAAGCGGCAGCGCCGCGCTCAATTACGCCTCCAACGGCGCCGGCACCTTCCCGCACCTGTCGGTGGAGTTGATGAACCAGGTGCTGGGCGCCAAGCCGCAGCATGTGCCCTTCCCGGGCGGCGCGCAGTCTGTTACTGCGCTGATCGGACAACAGGTGCAATTCACCCAGAACCATATCCCGGTGATCCAGCCGCACGTGAAGTCCGGTCGCTTGCGCGTGCTGGCCACGACCGGCGCGACGCGCTCGCCGTCTTTCCCTGATGTACCCACGCTCAAGGAGTCCGGCATCGACGTGGTGGCCTCGGCCTGGTTTGGCTTGTTCGTGCCTGCGGGCACGCCGCCGGCTGTGGTCGAGCGCCTTCATCAGGCCACGGTCGCCGCAGCCAAGTCGCCCGCCTTGCGCGAAAAAATCGCGGCGCAGGGCGACGAGGTGAAGGTGGACGGTCCGGCCCGGTTCCAGGCCTTTCACGCCGCCGAATTGGACAAATGGCGGCGTGTCATTACCAGCACCGGACTGAAACTGGATTGAGCTGATGACCCGCCCCAACATCATCCTGATCATGACCGACCAGCAACGTGCCGACACGATCGGCGCGCTGGGCGCTCCGTGGATGAACACGCCGCACCTGGATCGCCTGGTCCGCGAGGGCACCGCTTTCACCGAGTGCTTTGTCACCTCGCCTGTGTGCGTGGGGGCGCGGGCCAGTCTCTTCACCGGCAAGTACCCGCATGGCTGCCAGGTGTTCAGCAACTTTCAGCCCTGGCAACCGACCTGGGTGGGATCGCTGGCTGACCAGGGCTACCACTGCGTGAACATCGGCAAGATGCATATCAACCCCTACGACGCGCCCGGGGGGTTTCATCAGCGCCTGATCATGGAAAACAAGGACCGGCCGCTGTTCCTCGAGGAGCGTGACCGCGCCATCTATGACGAGTGGGACAAGGCCCTGCGCGCGCGCAAGCTGGTCAAGCCCTCGCGCTACAACCGCCACGCCGCCGACCCCGAGGGCTACAAGCGTGCGCTGGGCGCGTTCGCGTGGGACCTGGATGCCGACATGCATCCGGACAACTTCATCGGTGACACCGCGTGCTGGTGGATCGGCGACCGCAAGAACCAGGACCCGCTCTTCCTGCAAATCGGTTTTCCGGGGCCGCATCCGCCCTACGACCCGACGCCGGACGCTTTGGCCGCTTATGCGGACGTGGACATCCCGGTGCCGAAGGTGAGCGAGGCCGAACTGCGCGCGCAACCCTACGCGCAGCAAAAGCTGCGAGACAACATGGTCGAATTCAATTTCGACTCGGTGGCGTGGCGACGCGATATCAGCGAGGCCGACCTGCTGCGGCTGCGGCGCCATTACGCCGCGAACGTGAGCATGATCGACCATCAGGTCGGTCGCATCCTGGCGGCCCTGGACGCACGTGGCTACCTGGACAACGCGCTGGTGATCTTCACCTCCGACCATGCCGACGCGCTAGGCGAGCACGGTCACATCCAGAAGTGGACGATGTACGACTCGGTGGTGCGTGTGCCGCTGGTGTTCTGGTCCAAGAACCTGCCCATCGAGCACCGCAGCCGCGACGACCTGGTGCAGATGTTCGACATCGCGCCCACGATCCTGGAGGCCGCGGGCCTGCCGGTGCCGGCCGACTTTGACGCCCAGACCCTGTGGGGGGCGGTGACCGGACGCAGCGACTACCAGCCGCGCGACGCGGTCTATGCCGAACTCGCGCGCGATCACATTCAAACCGGCAGCGAGTTCATCCTG